>Ga0065711_1027305_pt1 | contig 51073 bp, 27 predicted proteins | sample Hoacrofraction12_FD_59098 | JGI IMG/M metagenome (GOLD analysis project Ga0065711, IMG submission 59098) | Hoatzin crop microbial communities from Cojedes, Venezuela - Epithelial fraction 12 v2 (version 2) | ecosystem: Host-associated > Birds > Digestive system > Esophagus > Crop | place... | reverse complement strand
CTGTACAGATGCATGGGGTTATTCCTCCCCAGGTGCAGGACCCTGCACTTGCCCTTGTTGAACCTCATCAGGTTCCTCTCTGCCCAACTTTCCAGCCTGTCCAGGTCACGCTGAATGGCAGCACAGCCTTCTGGTTTATCTACCACTCTTCCCAGTTTGGAGTCATCAGCAAACTTGCTGAGGGTACACTCTGACTCTTCATCCAGGTCATTGATGAAGAAGTTAAACAAGACTGGGCCCAGTACTGACCCCTGGGGGACACCACTAGTTACAGGCCTCCAACTAGACTCCGCGCCACTGATGACAACCCTCTGTTATATCCAGTTCACAGGTGCTCCATGAACACTTGTAACAACTGGTGGTGCATTCCAATAGCCACAACTGGGACAAGTTGTTTTCCTTGCCAATAGTGTTGATGAAGCTGGAAAAAATAATCCTTAGCTGCCTAGGAAGGTGGATGACCTGAGTTTCACTCCTGTAGAGTTCCTTTGTTTACCAAAATACATCTTCTCCAACAGAAGAGTTTACATTTTCTCCAGGTATTCAATAACGCACTAATGACTACCGTAGGCATTAACCCAGTTCCATAGTCTCTGGTCCTTTGACCTGTTAGGCTGTCCCCATCAGGTGAGGTCATCTCCAATACCTACATACCTGTTATTTGATCATCTGTGCTGGAGGAAAGCATCTTTGAAAATGTCCAGAGAGGGTTCCTTAGGACAGATGAATGAAGAAATGGAAGCTGTTGGGTAGAACTGTTGGGACATGATTCTGAACACAGGAGGAAATTTGTTGTTGCCATTACCTATTTCTTTCCCGAAGCAGCTCGCGTACTTGAACAGCAATGTATTTGGAGAGGCCCAGTGAGCAACCCTGGCCTGTTTCACTCTTCAGTGTAGAATTCGTTGTTGGAAAAACTTTGGTCACACTAGGCATTACAATAACCATAAAGCATAACATTTCATTGTATGGAGATTATAATCTTTTTGCATTTTATTGTCCTTTCAAATATACACCCTGATTTTCAGTTAAACTTATCATTGAAGAGCTTCTCCTATTACAAAGAAAACTGTAAGAAAATGACATTTCTTCCCTGTTCCCTTGAAGATAATAGTTTATATTTGCAGTTAAGGTTCCAAATCTGATTTGTAAAACTCCTATGCAGAATATCTGTCTGTTAACAAACCCTTTGCTTTCCTTCTGCTTCTTTTTGAAAAGCAATCAAATCAGGCTAAAATTCCTCTGTATGGTCATAGCCTGTATGAGAGCTAGGGAAAGCATTTTTTAAGTAAGTCACTTAGGACTAGATCTAATAAATTACTTCCTGATACTGTTTTCTTATCTTGTAGTCGCTTGTTCCCTGGAATGGAATTCAGAAATGTGTTAAACACAGGGATCCTCTCTGTGCTTCAGAACCCAGCTGATCAGGGAATCCTGCTATCTTGAGGTAGGATAAAAGAAAATGCCATAAAGAAGACACGTTCTGCAAATGAGCAAGGTCAGTGAAGTTTATTAGATGTGTTCTCTTTATCACCTGTTGGGAACTATTTCCTAGAAGAGAAAGTACTCCTATGGAAAAAAGACCTAAGATCGCTTCTCTCTACAACTTTCTTATTCATCCCATATTTCCCATAACTTGGGACAACATAGTCGTTACTCAGCTAAAGATAAAAACACATTTTCTTTTTCTTCACAGTGGAATAGCTTCAAAGAATTTATGATCTGTGGGACTATAAGGGATGGAAGAGAACATGACTGTACCCAAAGAATTGTAGAACTCACATGGGAAAGGGAGTTTCAGGACTCTTCAAGGGTCAACTTAAGTGTTTTACACTAAGCAGACATGTAAAAATACAGTAATAATCCTCTGAAGGGGGCTTTGTACTGTTTTATATTTAGTTTGAGTAAATAATGAAAACATTACAGTTAAGCCAGTCATTGTAAATTTTGATCAGGGCTTTTGATTAAGTTAATTCAGTTTAGATTAAATGGAAAGACAAAGAAAAGTAGGTCTTCAGGTAAAGTACTTGACTTGAAGAGTGAGCTTAGATAAGCTAAAGAAACTGCAGTGATAACTCTGCCAGTCTGAACTGTTCAGGAATTTGACTCAAGAGAATATCAGAAATGGAAGTTAAATTTATGAAAAATACCAAAAATTCATATCTGAGCAAGGAAAAGACTTTCAGAAATAATGCCAGACCTAAATGAGTAGTTACTTAACAAAAGATTTTAGAAATACATGGGCACATAAAAGGAATAGGAAAGAACAGAAAGAAATTAAAAAGGACTGATCAGCAAATAAAGTTATTTCTTAGCATGTGGAGCAGGAATAAAAACTGTTTAAAACGAAGCTGAATTAGGACGTGCAAAGAATATTAAGAAAGAGCTTTACCACCTTGGCTATAAGAGAAGTAGAAAATGAGTGAGATTCAGGTGAATAACGCGGAAGATTGTGCACTTGGAGGCTGCTGACAAGAATTTATGCGATCAGCTGAGGACTCACCAAATGAAGAGGAGAAGTATTGGAGTATACTAATTGGTCACAGGATGTCTGTGCATTGACAGTGTGATGTAGTTCTGACAAGGAAAACTGTGACCTGGACTGTGGGTGTATTTCCAGTATATACAGAGGTATATCAATGCTCCGGTAATTCTTTATTTGAAATAATACATGGAGTTGTAATAATCCATTTTTCAAGAAAGAAACTGCGGCTAGAGTAGACACAAAGAAGTAGTACTAAGATGATCAAAATGGATAAAGCCTGCCTTATGGGAAGACAGAAAAAGCTTTGCTTACTCAGTTCAGCAAAACAAAAACCGAGAAAAGTTTTTCTTGATAGGTCATCAGTGAGGAAATAAAAGATTATGGCAGCCTTACATAACCTAGAAGATGTATGTAAAAAAAGTAGGTATGAATTGGCCATTAAGAAATTTAGGGTGGAAGATGGAAGGTTGTAGCTGTTCTACCATGGAGATTGCTGGAAAAGCTTCCCAGGAAAAGTGTTGGAGAAAAACACGAACTAATGTGAAGATGAAGTAGAGTTGTATGATATGAAGCTTACAGCAGTTGGTGGTGGGACTTGAAGATAGTGAAGGTTCTTTGCAATACTTGCTTACTATACTCCCAGCTGGTTTTTTTTTTTTAAATTTGTTTTAATCTTACAGTTTCTGGGAAAAGAAGATTATCCTTGGTAATTTGCTGCCTTGTGACCGAGTGTGTCTGTGTGCTTAGTCCCGATTTTCCTGTCCCATGAGAGGCACTGCCTTGCCAGTGCTTAATATGTATGTAAAAATAAAATTTCCTAAGAAGTGTAAAAATATCTTTTATATCCTTCAGAAAGGATGTAAATGAGTTTGTTTTTTTTTTATGCTGCTGTCATTCAAACATGCTGAACAGCTCTGCACAGTAATTTCTATTTGGTGAAGTTTTAGCTTTCATAAGACTCCAGCATCTGCTGTTTTACCATTGTCTAAATTAAATCTTTGCAAGTATTTTGTTATTCCAGCGTTATATCGTTTATGAGAGCAGCCTGAAATTAATTCCCTTTCTAGAATTACCAAATTCACTTTTTCAGTATGAATTGATAGAAAGCAGTGAAAGTTTCTTTCATCCATTAGTGCTAGTGCCTGCACGGAACAGGCTTGTTCTCAGACTGATACAAGTAAATTAATTACCTTCTTAAACTGAAAATTGTTTTTAGTGTATAGGATCATTAAATCAGGTTAGCTTTTAAGCAGTGTTTTTGTTTTTTAGAAATGCATGTATGTCTGATATTTAATCATATCGTACAAATATGAAATAGAGAGGAAGTAGAGAGAATAATCAATTTGCCTGACTGCTGAAAAAAACAGTGTAATCTGTTTTTCATTTTAGAAGACACCCTTGGTTAAGGTATCCCACTCTCCTTGAGAACACATCAAAACATTAATTTTAAAAGACCTGTTTAAGTGGACATGTACTGTAAACAAGTATTTTTGCACAAATAATGATTGACACAGATATTGCAATTGTATTAAATTCTTTTTTATTTTCTATTATTGACATTCTGAACTCTTTTAAGTGTTTTAAATTGCTGGAATTTACCAACTAATAGATCAATAGGCAATAAAATAATCTCTAAATTACTTAAGAGTTAGCTTGTTTATATACATGTTCCAGTTTAAGTTATCTAATTGCAATGTTCAATTACGAAAGACTTGTCTTATGCTCAGAGGACCATATCCTCATTCAGATATGAATTTCAGCTGAGGACATAGGTAATTTAAAAGTAATCTCTAGCTTTACTTTTTAGAAAATTATGTTAATTATTTGTATTCCACTGTTGCTGAGTTGAGAATTGTGGTCTGACAAATGCTGTGTTGTACTTGGTATTTGCAATTTGACAGCATAACAAAAGCAAAACAGAGGCCTTTGAAACTTTCTTTTTCTAACATGGTACTGTGTTCAAATACTCTTTTGTGGTAGTCAAAAGAACCACCTACACTCATGTCTGATTATGCACGTTTTTACTATTACTGAAATACGATGCCTGTGAATTCTCCTGCCAGATCTCACAGAGGTCCAAAATTCTCTTCTTGTCATATAGTGATCTAAAATGTGTAATATAATAAGATGCTACAGTAACAATGGCAATCAGTCTGTGCTGTCTTCTCATCTCCCCAGTGTTTGCAAGTGTGTGTGTGGCCTTTTCCGGGGAGAGATCTGCTCTTGGTTTCCACCTTGGTGTTCAGAACTGATGCCTGAAGCCAGAAGTAACATGCCTGGGGGTTTGTTCTGACCTGACAGTGGAAAAAGTGCATGGTTCACAAAAGCAATGGAAGTTGAACTGTGCCATCATCTGGTCTGTCGCTGATGTCTGATGTCTCCCCCGCATGCCCTCCTGTCACTGTTCTCCCCACTTCGGAGCCAACAACTAATACATAATTTCTGGAAGAAGGTGTCAAAAATCTGCCTTTAGATTAATAAACCAGTAAGAACCACTGTTTCGAAATGTAAGTTGTTAAGTGGCCATGTCGGGACATAGTTGGGAAAAACATGATCTCTTCCCTGGGATTTTTATGCCCAGAGACAACTTCCAGCAGTTGCAAAGGTGATGCAGAACTTGTAATGCAGTTTGATGTCATACATAACTTCCCTCATTTGTCTATATAATAAAAAATATGCACATGAATTGAATCATGAAACTTAAATTATGCTGAGGCTATGAACGTTGCTTAGTGTTGAAATTTCTTGCGAGTAACAAAACACTGACATAATAACTGCTGTTAATTGTAGGGAAAAAATCTGCAGATAAAAATCATTCCGCAGAAGATAATGAAAATGTTATTGTGCAGCACACTGTTCTTCTGTAAGATAACAGTTTTCTGTGGTGAAGTTTTATTTCTATCTGCATTCACTCCCCTGACTGCTGGTTGCTTTGCCAAACCTAGACTTGAAACTTACTCGGTATGTTAAACAGCTTTCGTTAGCCCTTTCGTTAGTCAATAGGATTGACTATTCATATGCATCATTTATGTTCCACACTATGAGAAGTGTGCTTTCCTGTCAGTCTCTCAGGACACAGGTGCTGTTGAACGAGTCCAAAATAAGTAGTAGTCAGTCATAATGATTTAAACACAAGACTTCCCAAATACTAAAAAGATGTCAGGATTTATCACAAGCTGATCAGCTGATGAATATTTGACACTGTTCAGCAGAATCTTCAAAAGATATGAGGTAGAAATTTATGGCAGACTGAATTACAAGGAACCTTTCCTGTCTTTCCCCATTCTGTATGCAATTTGACCTAATTATCATGATTACAGTAAAATAAATAAATTTTTAAGATGGAAAGGAAGAAGAAAAGAAAACAAGGAAAAAGAGAGGGCAAAGGAAAGAAGGAGGAGAGGAAGAAAAAAGGAGAAAGGAAAAAGAAAACAGTTCATGCAATGTCTGTACATGGTAGCAAGGCATATTGACACATCCAGGCATATAAAATGTTTTTGTATGTATGGGGACAAAGAACAATTTTTTTAACTTTGGAGTGTGAACACTGCTATAGAGGGATTAACTTCGGTACAAAACAAATATCCAGGCACTCTAACTTCCCTAACAAATTACTGTATTTCTCAAGCCTTAATAACATAGCGATGCTCATTATTTTAAAAAATAGTCTTGGCTTTTACGTATGGAGTTTCTACCTGAAAAAATAGAGGATTTGGACTCAAAGCCTTGTTTATGACAAATCTGTATTTCTGTAAGAGATTTTTCTTTTCACAGTAATCAGCCAAAGACCATTCTACCATGGGAAAACAAGTCCATCGGGAAACATATGTTAGCACATCTTAGACAGATTAAATACCTCCAGAAATGTTTGAGTTCATAAATACCAGGTACAAATAAAAGGTGGGAAAATGAGTCTTTACTTATTAAGAATTTGAATTTACTAAAATTATCGAACTCAAAAGAAGAATTGTTCATTCACACATAAAGCATTGGAGGTTAGGCAGTTAATTAAAAGATTTTCTTACTTTCAATTGTTCCCATAGTTTTTCCCTGTTAGTAAATTTGCCGTTCAGTTGTCTTCTTTTAACCAAACTAACAATGGTAGAAGAATTTATTTTGTCACAGTAGAAGTTCAGTTTGTTGACACATAGGAAAAATAACATGAAACACAAAATCTTCACAACCTAATCTTTACAACCAACATGATCTGTACACTTCTTATAACATAATAGTACATGCAACTCCCACTTCCCACATGCACTCAGACGGTCCACTCACATTTCTCAAACTGAAAATCCTCAGGACAGGTGCAGTGATTTTTTGGTGTAACTTCAGGGATGAACGTGTCAGAGACTGGATCTGTGACTGGAATTCTGAAATGATGCTCCTGTATAACAGTAGCAATGCAATATACATTTGGCATGTAATCATAATTTTATACTCAGTGGCAATCTTCAGCCAATGCTTTATCCTCTGGTCCATGATATCACTGTTTCAGAATGTGCCAAATGCTTGCTACAGCACCTCTTTTTCTCTGCTGCAGGAATCTAAGATCTGTGATTGTGTATGTTTCAGGTTTTTGTTTTGATGCATTTTTTCCCATTTGGTTAGATTATAAATATTAATGACATATGAGAAATAATATTTGATGATTTTGTATTAACACTGTTATATTTTACAAGGGAGCCTGGTTCCTCATGCTAAGTGCAGCACAGCAAAATCATTGTAAATTAATATGCAATGTAAATAATTTAAGAAGTTGTTCTTTAATTTTAATAATGAGTAGTAAAATCCTTCTGTACTTCTGTACTTCCAGAAAACTGTTTAATTCTTCTTACCCGTTGTAAAGTGAGGTGAACTGATAAGAGCTGTTAGTACTTTGCAAGCAAATGTAGTTTGTTACAGCAGTCTGTGTCCAGTTAATGGGGCTATAGAAATGCACATAGTAACCATTTACGGTCCTTTAAAGCTGAATACTTGAAAGTGTAATTCTGCATTAATAAAAAGGACAAAGAAAATGGTTTGATATTGTATTGAAGACAGGGATTCATTTAAAACATTGGGGAAAATTATTTCTTTAAAAGATTCAAACAGATGGCTAAAAGAATCTAAATAATGTCAGAAGTCCTCTGTGCTCTGCATGTTCTCACAGCCGGGCAATGAGCCAAGGAGAAGCAAAGTGATGGGTCAAGGAATCTCATTCTCTACCTGGAGTATTTATAGCTTGTGTCAGGTTGTCAGTGAGAGACTGCATGGCCTAGTACTTGGAGAGCTCCAGGAGAACAGCTGAAGAAATTTGTGGACTGGAGTTCTCCCTCCTAGGCACACGCTTGCCCTTCAGTTTTCTGCTCCCGATTAGTAACTGTGTGTGGGCAGCACATAAGTCACTGCTCTGGATCCTTCTGAATGATCCTGGAACACAGGCACCTTCTGAAGCTACCCACCTGTGGTGTGGCATTAAAGTGTCACTGCACTGACCAAAAGAGCTAAAGATACTGTTTCTGCACCTGAGGGTAGGAACAACTAAATATGATTAGCAGATTTGTGCCCATAACCGTGTTCGCACATCTTCCAACCTAAGCAATCAGATGTGTGCTTTGCCACTTTTTAACAATGTTTTTTAAATAAAGTAGAAATGTTAGTAAAATTGCATTTTCAGCTGTCCATAGTCTTCCCAGAGGCTGAACTGTCAATGATCAGGAGCAGTACTGCCCTGACCTAAACTGATGGTCCTGCAGAGTTACAATCCTGCACTACACAGGATATGTACATTTCTTACACTGCCTTGTAGAAAACGCATATTTAGGGTAGCCACAGAATCCAGCTCTAGGTATCTGCCTTTTTTTTTTTGTATTTTCCATGGTTCTCATGACTGCATTTTTTAATGCTCTTTTTGATACCTGCTTAGCCTTTGTATGTTTTCAATAGTAATAGTTTTAAAACATTTTTTGTCCCTTTTGCAATCTTTTATATTTCTTATCTTGCCAAAGTACTAATATTCTTGTGTTCGTTTTTTTATCTACCCTTTTCTTATTTGTGTTCAGTAATTTTTTTTTTTTTGTCTTGCACAACGTTTCTTCTTTTATTTGTTTACCGAGTATCTCCTCTCTCCGTTAAACCTCTCCCTCGCTCAATTTTCTGAGCTGAACAGAAACATGCGGACAGCATCTCTTGCTCTCTATAAAACTACGTATGAGATTGCTTTATGTACAGGAAAAGTACTGGCTGTGCTTCTAGACAGCGGGCCACCAAACAGACGGGAAAAGATAAAGTCGCAGATGAGATCTGTCTGGCGAACGCTGGACTGAGATTGTGAGCGGTGATAGCAAGAGGCTCCAATAACCAGCAGAGGGAGAGGTTTCCACAGCCAAAGCCCCTTGGTTAGGGATGCCCCACGGTTGCGGGTGCCCCTGGCTCCAGCCCCACAGAACCAGCATCAGGGTGTCAGCAGAGGCACGAGCGGAGAGCTTGGGAGGAGCTGTGTTAAAAAAACCAGGAGGCTAAAGCAAAGCATGTTAACTCCCGAAACAGAAAGCACTGTCCTGAAATGGCTGCAATGCTTACTTAAAGTCGTAAAAAGTTTGAGGAATTTAGGGGGTAAAAATAAAGAAATAAAGGTTAGCTCTCTAGAGCTGTAAGACATTACCAAGGAAATAATTTTAATTAATGGTGGTGATATTTATCTTCATGATTGCTACAAATCAAGTATTGATGAAGTGAGATTAAGTCTTTAATAGGGAAATCTATTTCATTACTGGAATGTGTAATTTTTCATATGAGTTCATTAGAGTGTAACCTGAAATGATCCGTCTTCTTGCTGAAATGCTTACTGGTTAACAAAAATTTCGCCACTAACAATGGAAATGGAGTAAACAAATGATAAAAAGAAACAGCTCGTAAAAGCCAGCCTGTGTAATGACTAATTAATTAACTGGTAGGTCCTGGAACATTATGAATCTCATTTCGATCGGTGTGTCCTGACCAAGTAGCAAGGTAAAAATCTCTAGCTGTTTTTGCAGAATGTTTGTTCCTAATGATTCTAAAGACTTTCCTGAAGTACATTCCTGGGAATGAATGGGAAAGGCAGGTTGACTTATCCATGAGCTGTCAGCATTTTGCAAGCAGTCATTGACCTCTAGGTGTAATGAGCTCTCAGAAAGGTGTGGCCTGTGCTGACATACTTAGCTATTGGTTTCTCTCAGCTTTTACTGGAAACAGAGAAGGACGAATAGAGATGAGATACAGACAAAATGGACTGACCTGAGTAACAGCCCAGCCATTAAACTGATGCAAAACAGCTTGCGATTATGTTTGATATCCTCCCTTCCTTCCATAATTTACTGAAATAAATTTTCAGTTCTATTAAAAATATGGCTGCTGGGCAACAGTGCTTTTGTGCCTGTAGATTAAAAACAAAATTAATGGGCTAGGTTATTATGAGCTAAAGAATAATTACTCAAAATAATTGTGGGGAGGTAAGTGTCAGGATTGAACAAAAAGTCAATATTGGGAACAAAACCATTCAATATGCCTTGTTAATGATTCAAATAACATTTTAATTTATGGAATGGCAATGTTCTAGGATGCCATTTTAGATTAAAGCACAAGATGAAAGAAAATTGTAGAATAGTGTGTAGTTTTCAGAAAGCATATTGTAACAAAATTTATTAACAATAGGCAATACTAAATCACAACCCAAAACACACCCAGTGGAGTTCTGGGTGAGTAATCCAATCTGTAATATGTACAGACTGGTTGAATCTTGACTGAAGCAAGGAGGCTTACTGTTGTTGATGTTTACGTCATGCCAAATGCCAAAGTAATATTTACCTGGACTGTTGTCATTGTGATGGGAAGTGAAAGGATATTTTTCTTTGTTTGGGGGGGGTTACTTTGTTTTGATAGTATTTTCTCAATATATCAGAAACTTATTGTAAACTGTGCACATAAATTACTCATTTAATATGTGGAAATACTCCTAGAATTCAATACAAAGAAGACAGAACCCCTTGGCAAATCCATTTGAAAACGATCAACATTGCTTAATTACCTACTATATATTTGTTTAGCACCTGCCACAACAGAATTTAGCATGGCTGTGGTCATTAGGAGATGGTTTAAGGATATCTAGTAATAACTTTCAAAGGGACAATATACAAACATCTTGCTTACCATAATTAATTACAAAATATTATAGTAATGTCACAGTAGCTGCAGCTGAGGGAGGGAGGCCTAGCCTATTGTGCTTGGTACCATATTGCGACAGAATGCTTCTCCTAAAAATGCCATTCCAAGCTGGGAACCATCAGTGATGTAGCAAAATCCTGCAGGTATTGTTATCTCATAAAAATGAAGCATGAAATCAAGTGATAGACGCCTGTCACTCTTATTTGTAACTGTCTGTTGCAGTCTGTAAATAAGGCTCAGAATTTGCAGTTTGATAACATCAGCCAAATATGTGTTCTCCTCAGAAAGGGAGGTGATACTAGGTAATGTTTTCATCTTAATTTCTTTTCATGACTAGAATACATGCAATTCAGATCTTAGCAGAAAATTAAAATTTCAGAAGATAAGGGAAATTGAAATTGTTAGTAGTGAAAAACATTAAAAATGAAGTATTAAGGGATGGCAAAGACTGTATGCACTGGCACTCTCAAAAGATCATTAAGATTAATATAAAGATTTCTATGTTACTACATTGAGTCCAGTCAACATGTAACATCCACAAAGCAAACTTAAATATTGGCAAGGAGATGGCTGGTGTGTGACCTACTAGCTATTTTTGACTCTAGCTGCTGTGATTATTTGGATAGAATTAAATAAGCCAATTCTTGTGAATGTTTGTATAGATATGGGGTTTGAAAGACATAATGTGATATTAAATATATGAAGGACTATTTCTGACAGAATGAGTGTTTGGAAGTGTTTTGCCAGCAAGTGTCATTTTTAGGATTTTAAATTTGAGATAGTTCCTTCTCTCTGGGGGGAACAGGTTTCTAGGGAGGCTTAATAGCTTATCTTAGACTGACGGATGTGATCAGAAAAAAATGAAGCGGTGTTCCAGAACGATGACCTTCTTTGAAAAGAAACATCATCAGACTGCAGGCAACATCCCAGTGTCAGGATATAAATGGCTTAAGTATTTGTGAGAACAAGACCAAGACAGAGACTTTTTATTCAGACAGGTTGCTATACTTACTTACTTCTTCTGCACCCACAGCAGTATTTTCATCAATGACAGGAATTTTCACTGATTTTCGGGCATCAAAAAGTATATCCCACATGCACCACCCGAAGTTTAATTCACTTTGATAGATTTGTCTAATAAAATTTATTTTTTTTAAAGTGAGATATATCAATGGTACTTTAATCATGTATGTTAACTCCTACCATTGTCTCACCATCAAACTGCCTCTGAAATATCCTGGTATTGTTTGCATTGTGGAGATATTTTTTTTCCAAGGTAATAATGCATGGTGGAAAAGACCATTAATACAAATTGACTAAAAAGCATATATTCAACTTTTATATGTTTTTGAAAGGACATCACATTTGTGGTTACAGAACAGTCAGAATGACTGCCACATTGTTTTTTCTCTGATTTTTCTGGGAACTAATAACATCATTTGATAGATACTTTTGGCAGGCTTCAAAAGAGATTTGAATCGACTGAAAGAAATTGGGAAAGATAGTATTTATAATTAGATCTTTCCAAAAACATCTAAAACTAGTAAAAACGGGTATTTCTCTGTGATGGACATGTTATTTCCACATTACTGCTCCGCAAAGAGCATTCCTTGCTCTGGAGTGCATTGTTCTAGACATTCACCTAAGGTATTTTTGGTGCTTTCATTATTCCTGCTTCTGTAGTCACCATTTCATATTTGGTATAATTAGCTGTTGGCTCACTATGAGTAGTATTTACCTTGGAAAGAACTTGTCGTAGCTGAAAAATATGAAGGTGGATGTTATTGCTTGTTTTGTATATTGACTTGTATGTCAACTCACAAACTTTATTTATTGCCTGGGAGCCCACTGTTAGTGGGAGCATCATGTGGTAGCAATGTGCTTGCCAAAGTACAGTAATTGTGCGGTTTCTAAAAGCTCTAAGGGAGCAACGTTTAAGAAAGTGAGGTCCAATATTTGAGAGAAATTATGAACGTGTGAATATATGCTTCATAAGCATTTGCACACACAGATATTAGTTGAATAAATATCTTACATTCCAAAGCAAAGGTGTGGTAAGAGTTGGCACTCAGGTTTCTCCTTTTCATAACTAGTTCAGAAAGTCGTTTGTCCACTCTCCTAGATCAGACAGAATCCTTCACTCAGTATACTCTCCAGCTCATACAGGGGTGCTTTTCTACAGGCTATTAAAGATTACCACTTGCTCTAAACTACAGAGATACACCAAACCTGGCGTGAGAAAACCAAGAGCTGTCCACTCAGTTCAGCACTGGGTTAAGCACAGGTGTTTACCAGGCTAAATGTAGCTTCTGCTGAGCTGTGTGACTGTGGTTAGGCTGTCAAAGGTTCCCAAGCTAGCTTCTTTGAAGGTAGCATGGTGGTTGCTAGTACTGGTACTGAAGGGTGCTGAGTAAGAGCAGACATGTATACTTGAGGGTTTCTCAAGCATCATTGCAGTATGCTTTCACTGTGAAATGTGGTTTCCATTTCTGTTATTGTAATTTGTTCAAAAGCTACTTTTATTTGTAAGGTGCCATGATAGGAAATTTACGTGAAGCCTTGTGTTTCTGACTGATTTTTGTCAGAATTTACCCTTGTGGCATGACAAGTGTTTTCAGGTGTTATACTTCAAAAATATAGGAAACTTGAAGAATAACCCATCTTTTGGCACCTCTTAGTATGTAGTGTGTCATTTTATTTTAAATGCAAACTGTAATGTGTGTCAGCAATGGATGCTCAGAGTGGGGATTTAGTAATTCTTACTGGCTCTGGAAGGTTCCATGTGTAAAGCATGTACTGATTTGAGTGGGCTGTGATTGCCCTCTCCAGCAAGTCTGCCAGAAATTTAGTGTTTATATCACACTAAACAAACAGAACAAATAAATACACAACTCTGATTATTAGCTGTGTTATGCTGTCCAGAAGTCACATATTTTTCCCTGAATACAAAAAGACCATGTTTAGACATCAGTAATGTGCATAAACGTCTTTCATTCCAGAATATTGATGGGAGAAAAAACCCAAACTAGGTCCTTGAAAAGGTGGATTCCCCTTTTCCTCAACCAAACCAAACCAAATGAAAACCAGGAAAGGCGATGATTTTTATGGGTCAGCCTAGGGTACTTTGTAGCTCAACACAGGCAGCACCACAACCACTGTTTTTGTTGGTCCATAGGCTAAGGGAATGAAACACAAACCCTTTTTTAAGGGCTAGATGCTGGCCATCCTTTTCCTCATTCTAAAGGTATGCAGGAGAACACTGAGCCACAAGGTGTCAAACAGAGCCTCTTCTCAGATTTCTAGAAGTGATACAGAAATAGTAGATGTCTTCTGGGCTGCTTTTATTGCAAATATATTTCTGACTTTCAATGAGATATACTAATTCTCTTTCTTGTTTTGCAGCCTCGTGACAGGCCCTTACTTCTTCAGGGAAATAAAAATACCTTTGGCTTTATCTTTGGCTGAATGTTTTTACCTTTTGGCTGCTCCTCTTGCAATTGTTGAAGTCAATTACCTGAAATGGAGAAAGAGAAAGACAAGAAGGGGATGAGGGGATGGAGGAAGAATAGGAATAATGGTACCGCATCTTCAAATGAAGAGACACAAAGGAGACACCTGTCTAGCAGTCCACCCGGGAAGGCTTCCAGAAGTTGCCAGCTGCCTTATGGATTTGAGTCTGTAGCTAAATGCTAATACTAGTGCTAATTAATGCTAATTTAGTGTTAATGTTCTTAAAAGCTTATAGTGGCCCTTTAACCCATTCTTTGGAGAATTCAAATCCCAGGGTACAGCATATCAAAAACTATATAAAGAAATCAATTTAATCATTTCTTTTATATAATTTTAACTTTTGATCTGGTACCATCTTTACATTAAGGATGAGTCCGCTGCTTATTGCTCTTTTGCAACCTGACTTGGATGCATTACGCTGAGCCCTAATCCTTCTTGCATTCAAATAGAGTTTTATCAGTAATCAAAACATAAGGATAGTAAAATAGAAGCAGCACATATGGTAATAAATCCCATGAAAAGAACACAGACTGTAGCATAAATCTACCATCTGCTCCTAGATTTGCAGACTCCCTTTTTGCTTACTAGATGACAAACAGATAGATTACCCCCCTTGTTAGCCCATGTTGAAAGGGATTTTTCCACTGTCTAGTAACAAAATTAGCTGAGCTGAAATTTGCCTTGTACCTATTCTTGCCCGTCGGAACCTCCTCAGTGTATGGAAGAAGTCTAATTTGTTAGTTCTAGAAAACAATCTCACCTCAAACAGAAGCGTATTGTAACATCTAGTGGTTTCTCAAAGAACAGTAAAAGGGAGGAGCAAAAGTTTCACTAATGAGGCAAATCAGCTGTAAACCCACATTTACAATTTAGAAAGGCAACAGAATGAGAGCACGGCACTGTCTTCTTTAGCTAATACTTCACCTTGCTATGGCTATTTTTTTACCACTGGGATGTCTGCGCATTGAGGCCCTTTTGTTCCAGGTGTTATCCAGCAACCTAACTTAGTTACTTCTACATGTAAGTGAGATTTACCTCTGTGCAAAAAGAGGTCAGTTCAGTGTTTTGTATTTTCCAAAACTTCAGTTAGAAGTCCTTCCTTTCTGAGCTGGAGTTTCACGCAGCAGAGCAAGACTGGAAAGAAGCTATTTTCCACCTCTTCTGAAGTGGCAGCGATTTCCTTGCTTTCAGCAGAAGCCTGCTCCACACGCATGCATTTGCTGCCAGGACTGCTGGAAACATGTGGAAGAATCTCAGTTTCTCTAGAAGGAATCAGACTCAGTATCTCCAAAGCTTAACTCTTCTGTTTCTATCCTCTGCTAACTGTGATCAATTAACTGGAGGACAGGAGTCCCCAACGGAGAGCAGGTACAACAGCGTAATGTCTACTCTGCCTCCAGTTCTGCAACTGGTAATTGTGCTCCTAGTGAGGTGTAACACTCGCAAGACCTAATGTGTTGTTGTCCCTCTGGAATGTCCTTTCAGATTAATTTTTCACCTCTGAATATAACATAATTGACAGAACTGGTATTTCAAATGTCTGCTTTTGACTCCAGAGTTAAGACCTCAGACATAAATGAGGTAACTTCAACTCTTTTCACTGAAATCTTGTTCCACATCGCTGATCTGCATTCTCATTTTGATCACACATGGGTTTCAAACACAGAGCCACAGCTGCAGATGGAGGAAGTAGGATCTGAAAGGCCCTATCTGCAAAACTGCTAAGCACACAAAATCTAAGGAAGTCTTGATAGAAACCTTTGAAACTCAGAAAACATATGGAAAGTTGTTCACCTTCAGTAAGAAAACAAAAAAACAAAACAAAATGGAAAGAGAAAGAGGGGAGGTTTAGGTACTAGGCAAAATTTTAAGAAATATTAAAAAAACACAGATAAACCATTAATCTGTTTGGTTGAACTGGATTTCCGTAACATTTTATGCTTATCTTTCTTAGAGTGTTTTCTCATTGGTTAAGGTCTTGTACACTTCCAATCTGAAAGCATCTTAAGTAAGACAGTATTTTATTTGTTATTCTGCGTCCTTGATGATTTCTGCTAGAAAGCTCATTTTTTTCTGCTTTTTCCTTGTTTCAGAATTCTCAGGCTCATATTAAATTACAAGACACTATAGAAGGTGGATGGGAATAAAAATTTTCCATTCTGAGTACATCCTTTTCATCTCTAAGACACTTCTTTTCAAAAATGCAGCTTTGGCAGTAATGCTCCAAATACTTTTAACTTTTAGATCAGCAGAAAGGTATGGATCATAAAGACACACTTAAGTCAGTTAGCCTTCTCTAATGTCAGCCATTTTCTTTTGGTCAGAATTTCTTTGAGAATTCAGAGTGCTTCTGATTAGGCTTTTTTCCTCTTGAGTCTTCTGCAAATTTTCAGGAAACTCTGGAGAACTTTTGCTGCGTCACAGACTGGCTGGCTTTCTGGAACTCTTGACAAGTGTGAATGGGAATGCTGGAAAAAACCCTTTGATACTGTTTACCATGTAGCTATTATTGTTGCACAGAAATGGTCGCTAATTGCTCATGCAAGGATTGAAATTGTGTATGTTACTTTCTTGAAAACAAAAACAATGAGCAATTCCATTTTTATTTCAGTGCGATGACTACCTAACACAGTCTTTGTCTTAATGATTGTTATTCTGTTCAGGAAGTAAATGTAGCCATGACACTTCATGTACACAGGCACTTCCCTCACTGTCTATATTACATCAATGCTTAAAAGGGGTGAAAGAACCTCACCGTTATCATCAATTTTCTTTTTGAAACCTACTAGTAAATTGAACAGTGCAGGGAAACTCTCCTGAGCACTGAAATTTGATTGTACATGCTGTGAAATTTTTAGTGTGGTTCCTAGCATATTTTTGGCCCATGTGAGCTTGCACTGTTCCAAACAATTTCCAAGCCCAGATTCTGATTTATTATGGATTATTTCCATTAGGCAGTTTGTAGCTGCCCATGCTGCTTTAAAGGCTATGATAATTTAGTGTTGGAAGTGAGATGTTCTTCCTGGTTGGCGTCGGCAACTGGTGCGCAGAGTCACTTAACTAAACTTACGGTATATCGAGTGACACAAGACAGACTGCATCACTGTGTTCATTGACATAATGAAGGCCCAGCAACAATCTCACTTTGTAAGGTTCACTACTTCCTGTTTTCAGAGTAGCCATCCAGAATGACCTTGACTCCTTGACATCTGGCTGAGCATCATAAGACCAGCTGATGCACAAATCTGCTTACCTCCTTCCCTCACATTTCGACCAGAAGTGGTGGTGCTCACTGTAACAAAGTCTTTGCATACTAGTGCACAGAAAGTGTTGCCAGCTCTCAGTCACAGGATTTACTAGTGTGAAAACATTGATCTTGCTTCTGAAAATGCATCTGGGAGTGTGTTTTCTCACTCCAACTAGGCAATAAAAAACAAACTAAAAGTGTAAATGCACCCTAAAAATCACAGACAACATACGTTACTGCAGGAAACTTCGTCAGGCGTTATGAGGTAAGAGAGAGAGATCCCAAAGACATAAACCAGGCAGAATACAAGCTATGTCTCTGAGTATCACTCTAAAACTGGTGCCTGCTCTGTGTGTACCTACCCAGTTTAGGCCAACTAGTACAGATGCTAAAAGTGCAGACTGCTCAGACCTAAGGTACTCTGAGAAGCTAATTTAGCTTGACTTGAAAGCAACTGCTAATACAGTGATGTAGCTGTATGAAAATAATCAACTCATATTCTCAAGGGCAGTTTTCTACATGTTTGAATATAAAGATATTGAAGAAACTCTTGAACACATAGAAGGCAAGAGATTTGTTTATCACACCTGTTGAAGTTAAATAGGTTCTGCAGAATTCTGAGAAAAGTAGTCCAGTATTTCATGTCCTCACTAGTGATGTAAATGGAATTGCCTCTTTAAGACCAATTGAAATCTATTTTTCATCAAATCCTGAAAGCCACTGAAGCACTGGCTGAAGTCTTGAGTTTCATATCATTATTTCTAATTTTTCAAGCAGTCTTTATCCATCATCCTGATGTCTTCTTACGTTCTGGAGTGATCTCATTCTTCCTGGATAACACAGTATTCTGCTTGCCATATACTATGCCTGTGCTGCTGCAGATACTAGCTGGAAAAATCAAAGAGCCAAATAATGAAAGTACAGAATCAAGAGTAGCTGAAAGGTTATTGCCACAAACGTGGGAAGATCTGGAAGTATTTCTGAACAGTATTCCTTACACTTGTCTGGAAAACAGTTTAAAGACTTCAGTAATTTCACATATTATCTGTTTGAAGATTTTAGCTTCAAAGTATAAGAAACTTAATATAAGGTATAAATAAATCTTGAATAGGGATTGCATATTAGCGTAGTGTCTGTCCATCAAGAATATCTGTGTTTGCATTTTAGCTGCTTATTATTTTTAAAGCTATGCATATTTCCTTCATGCACCTTATAATTAACGTCAGGCTAAAACTGCACACGGGTGGGATATGATACAGTTAATTGCTTGTGGATTTGTAGAAGGGGAGGCAAAAATGCCATGATTCTTCTGACTGTAAGTCATGTGTTCCAGAAATTATAGTGAACACCTCAGAAAAAGAGTACAACTACTTTAGTTAAACAAACAACCTTGTTTTTTCCACAGCTGCTCTTGCAATCTTCCCTCAGTTGTATCTTTCCATCACTCCCAGGCTAGTGTACCCTGAATAGAGGCTATGTGCAAAAGCAGTTGGAGTCACAGATAGAAAAGGCTTTTGAGATTTGGAGGATAAGGAGAGATCCGTTGCTCCTTCTCCTCGTGTGAAGTCTGCTGTATAGCTCTGGAGAGGTGTGCAGGAAGCTGACTGATCACCACAGTTCAAAGCATGAGTAAGAAAAGTGAGAATCTCCGGACTAAGAACTTTCAGTCTGAACACACATAAAAAACGATGGATGAGGAAAGGGAATGCAATATGTAGTCTCAAATGCTAATTTCTGTGTACAGCTGTACGGATTATGAATTATAATAAGAAGGCTAGCAAGTTTGTCTCACTGCTAATATTCACTGAACTCTTGACAGCTGAGCTTGATCATTATGGCTTTTTTGTTACTGATATCCATGGGAGTCAGGCTGTATATGTGGCCTATGAAGTTGAATAAAAACAAAAGCAAACATCCTTCCTTGCTTTTTAAATAAAAAAACACTGGCTTAGCAGTATCCTAATAATTGCACACTCCACTCTCATACGGAGCTGCAACAAGAGCATGTCTTTAACAATGGTAGTATTTTGATGATTCTCTTGGAGTTGAACTGTGACTTTGTATGTGAATTCTGATATTTCTGATTTTTTAATTTCTGATTTCCAGAGTGAACTCTTCAGGCAGTTAGATCAAGGCATGACATTATGGCCACAGAACAAGCTGAACAATAGAGATACAGTCAAAATATTCTTATGAGAACACTCTTTGGAATAACAATAAACCAGATTTTGTATACAGCCTTGACTTGGAAGTAACAGCTCTTCTGAAGGTCAGATTTACTAGTGAAGTCACAAATAAAAAAGAAATCCCTTCTTACCAGTTTGGTTACAGTCCCAGTGTGCTGAAGTGCCCTTTTTGTTATTCCATTTAAGAGATTATCTGTAAGGGCCAGAGTTCATATTTTCCAAAGGTTCTGTCAATGTTCCTAATTTCTGAAAAAGTAACTGTGAAGGACGTAGAAAAGTATTGTAGAATGAAACAAATCATTTGAAGAATAATCTATAGGTGAGCTAACTGGCAGAAATGGCAACCATCAAAAACGAAAAATGGTGTGAGAAAGAGAAATTATCAACAATCTGTTGGTTTACATCAATTAATTATAAATTCTTCTCTGTATAAATCCCAACTTATTTTTTAATATGAAAAGCAAGAGTTTGTTTCTTCATTGTTAAATATGTTCGGATTTCTCTTCTTCATCCTCATCTGATGGAGTTTTGATCCTTTTTCTGCTTCTGCAGCTTTCACCTGGTCTCATGGTAAAGAGCTGCACACAGTAAGGTAGGCAGCCCTTTTGGACTTTTAAAATTATTATTTGTCTTAGCTAAGCTAAAGACTTTGATTCCACAGGTTTTCTTCATCCTGTTTTAATATCAAGTTTCAGTAAGTATAGTAAACATAATTATACAACTACTGTTTATGATTCAATGCATGGAAATTCTGCTTCAGTAGTGGATTAGTTGTTACGGAATCACAGAATTGCAGAATTGCAGAATGGCTGACGCTGGAAGAGATCTCTAGAAGTCACCCTGTCCACAACTCCACTGCTCAGGCAGGGTCACCTAGAGCTGGCTGTCCTGGATCATGTCCTTTGGCTTTTGGATAGAATCATAGAATCTTTTAGGTTGGAAAAGACCCTTAAGATCATCGAGTCCAACTCTTAACCCAACACTGCCAAGTCCACCACTAAACCATGGCCCTAAGTGCCACACCTATACATCTTTTCGATACCTCCAGGGATGGTGTCTCAACCACTTCCCTGGGCAGCCTGTTCCAATGCTTGATAACGCTTTTGGTGAAGAAATTTTTCCAAAAGACCAATCTAAATCTCTCCTGGTGCGACTTCAGGTGATTTCCTCTTGTCTTATCGCTAGTTACTTGAGAGAAGAGACCAATACCCACCTTGCTACAACCACCTTTCGGGTAGTTGTAGAGGGCAATAAGGTCTCCCTTCAGCCTCCTTTTGTCTCAGTTCCCTCAGCTACTCCTCATAAGACTTTTTCTCTAGACCCTTCACCAGCTTCATTGGTCTTCATTAGATGCACTTCAGCACCTCAGTTTTTCTCTTGGAGTGAGGGGCCCAAGACTGAACACAATATTTGAGGTGTGGTCTCAATATCTGCAAGGAGGAAGACTCCACAACCTCCCTGGGCAACTTGTGCAGGTGCGCAGTCGCCCTCACAGTAAAACAGTGTTTCCTGATGTTCAGAGGGAGCCTCCTGTGTTTCTGTTTGTGCCCATTGCCACTTGTGCTGTCACTGAGCATCACTGGAAAGAACCTGGCTCCGTCCTCTTTGCATCCTCCATCTGATAGCTATTGTGAAATATGTTATTTTAATTGGTAGAGTCCACTGTGTTCAACACACTGTTATTTCAAACATCACAATGAGTTCTTAACCAGGGAAATATCTCTAAATGTGTCATAGTTGTTTCGGCATTGAATCTGTTTGGTTTAGGTTTTTTTCCCCTATTTTTATGTGCAAACACAACTGCGATCAGAAAATCAAAGTGTATTCTTTTCTTCCAATATTCAGCAAAGTTGTAGTTCTGCATAGGTCACATCTGACTGATGAGGAGTTAAATCCTGCTTTCTGCTCCGTAGCTGAACAGCTCTGTTGCACTAATAGACACAGGAGAGATTTAGCCTTTTCTTTATATCAGATTTTCTAATGCTTCAGTGAATGCGACCCTGTACAATGAAGGCAGAATTTAGATCTCAGAAGAATAAAATTGGTGGATTATACACATCAGTCACTGAAGGAGCTATGTTCTTTTATCGGTATTGAAAGAATACAAAATGGTAAAAGACTGCAGTCTGTGGCCCATTACAGTAGTTTTCTTCCAGCATCTTTCTGCAAAGCTGCCCTGAAAGAAGATGTAGCTTTTAAAGGTTTCAGTTGTGTTGGTACCATGCTCCACCAGGCCCTTGCATGGAGCCTACGTCATTGAGGATTGATTCTAGATTCAAAAGTGGTGCCAGTGCTGGGTAGAAGGTACACTAGGCTGAATAACAAAATTTCTCTAATCTCCATATGTGTAAAACAAGCAAAAAAACCCCAAATTTATCCGAGGACTAAGAAACAAAAAAATAGTTTCATGATGCGTGTAGATCACCTAAACTAAGCAACATGTCTCACGGGAACAGGAGACATTAGAACATAATCATCCTGCTTCTACAAAGAACTCCATGTATATATAACATTTTCAAAAGAAGTAACATGCTTTAAACTCACAGGTTGCTATTTTAACAGTCCTGTGCTTAAGCCACACTTCATTAACAGCTGTAAAGAAATACCCAAATTAAGAGAAGAAAATTATTCCCAACTGAGAAGGGGTCAGGCTACAAGCAGACTCAGCTGTCCACATGAAGAAAACAGTTGAAGAGGGCTCTTGTGCGGATCTTTACTGGATATTGGAAATGATTATGAATATTTACATCAGTTGTCTGTTTGGCAAGATGTATGAGCAAAATAAAAATTGCTGAATTTGTCTCTTCCACTAAAATGACTATGAAATGATAAGAGAGGATTGTCAGGTTATCTATTCAAGATTCTACTCTTTACAAATAATTTGGAGGTATTTTCCTCTTTTTGATGTATCAACCTGTTCTACTCAAGAAAATTTTTTAGAATAGAGTCTGATATAATTTCCTCTGTTACTGAACTGGTCATTGTATTTCTGCACACTTCTCTTCAAGAAGGTGCAAAAGGTGCCCAAGAGAGATAGCCAGCATAAAAAGTTCTGCAATTGAGGAGATTTCTTATTTTCATGGACAGGGGATTTTCCACATGTGGGAGAGCATTTAACAACAGATTTGCCTGGCTGTGTGTATCAGTAGATATACAAGAAGCCATCTCTTTAAAATTATAACCTCTATAATTTGCCCATAAAAACGTTGACCTTTTCTGACACCTCACTTATACAACATTGCATAGTCTTGCCTATATGTTTGGATATGTATTTCAATTTCATCTTCATGCCTATCCATTCAAACCACTGAGTCACAATTCCTTAGCACAAACTGCAGTAACCTTGATTCTTTCAGTTACAAAAGTTCTCCATTTTGTCCTTGTGTGTTGAGCAGGCGGCAGCCTTTGCAAACTGAGATCCCTTTGGGTTGCCTGCATGTCTAAAATGTTGCAGCAGCATAAATGAAAGCATCTTACACAGAGCAGCTGAAAGGCCTAAAAAAATATGCTTGAGGTATTTTGATTATTGTTTAACTGAATTAATTTGAGTAAGCAAGTTACCTGTGCAAAATAGCCATAAGCACATGTTCAGCTAATTTGAGTGTCTGTAAGAAGGGCCTTTTTAGAGTTTGGTGAGCAGTAGGGAAAGATCTGAAAATGTTCATCTTCAAAGGCTCAGAAAACAGGAGTCTAGTAAACGTGATTTTTACTTTGACTTCAGAAATGCAATCTTATTTGGACTACTTGTCAATAGTACATAGCAGTAAAATATTTTCCAATGAAAAATGTTGTCCTTGTTTTTTTGCAATACGGTACCTAAAGATTACGTGGCTATGCTTAAAGTTTGTGATTAAAATTAAGATTTCCCTGTGCTGATATCATAGGCTGCACTCTGATAAACCTTATAAATCACAGTTTGCCTGACGCTTACAGATTACCAGTTAAGTTCTGTGTGATTAATCTAAAACTCCTGTTGCAAACTATTTTGTTATTGTAATGATCTTTGATAGAGTAGGGTCACAGGGTATTTTTGTACTGGTTCCCTTCTCTGTGTATGTGTATGTCCAGGCAAAACTGGGATTTTTTTTTTAATACATATTAATTAATATTTTTAAAATAGCATTTAAAAAATCTAGAACAGACATTTTGTATTTTGAATGCATTAGGTAGTCAAGAAAAACTCTTATCTCAAGGATTTTATTCTTCCAGATTTCCTTTTGACAAAATCTAACATGTTAGATTACAATTTGCCTTTAAAAAGTGACAGATTTAAGAAGTGTTAGCCAGCACCCTAAGAAAGAAGCACAACCACTGACTGTTGTGCTCTGAGGTGACTATTGCATAGTTGCTTTAATCTGACCTAAATGCCCTGTTCTCTATCTGCAGCCACTTGTTCCTGGTCCCTTTCTTGTGCAGATCTTCACATTGAGGTGAGTGAGCTGAGCCTGGGAAGTGATCCAGCTGGAAACAGCAAAATAAAAAAGTAACTTAAAAGATTAATTTTCAGCTGGATCAGTTTCCTGTTCTGATTCATCGAATGATAAAACAAATGTTCATGTGTGCTGTGAATGTGTTGATGAGGTTGTGTGGATAATGTAAATCACTTTCTTCAGTAGCAACCTGTATTTATGTTGGAATTAAAGTAATATGAAACCACATTGTAAATGTACCCAGCAAAAGTCTTAGCCAGTAATGATGGACATCTGGCTCCACTGACATTTATTGGGAAGTAATCCTAGTTATGTCTTACCTTATAATACTAAATAGCCAAATGCTATGTTTAGCACTAAAAAATAATTACATTGGATTTGCTGTTTCATTGATGTTTCAGTCTTTCTTGTCATTTTGGGACCTACTTAACAAGAAGAAGGACCAGCCCAAAGCTTTAGTGTGTAGTACATGTAGCATGACGTATGCCACCAGAGTCTGTAAATCATGTAAGCATTATATAATGTGACAAAAGTGGATTTGTCCATAAAAGGAAGAGATTTTATCTTTGGCTCTTCCCTCTTTCAGCTTCACCTGCCTCTTCTCCACTTTTTTCCAGCACTGAGTCTGCATCGTTTCTATTACTTTTTTACAAAATTATGGAATATGACACAGCTGATTCAGCCTTGCTGGATGTGTTTGATCTAGTAGTCTGATATAAACACCATGCACTGATTCTCAGAGGAATCACTGCCACAGTGAGTACAAAGCTCCCAGAAAGATTGTATCTGCTTTTCCTGACTTATTCCCAGCTCCTCTTGGAAGTGAAATTATAAAAAATGGCATCCTGCTGCTGTCCTCATGGTACAGTAGTTTTTTACATCATTATAAGCTGTAACCACTGGGAAAATTGGTCAGCAATTGATGTGTTCTCTTTTAAAACAGTTAAACATCTTGAGCAATAGATTGCCAGTGGGAATTTTCTGGATGAAAAGTGAAAATGAAATATTTAAATATAGTAAATATTTAAACATTTAAATAGAATAGAATAGAATAGAATAGAAATATAAAATCTCTGAGAGTTTGACCAAGGAAAATATGTTAGTACTGTTATCCTCACACTATCACGTGTTTTGTTCTCGAGTATACTTGGCCCTTGAGTTTCAACATCGTCATCTAGCTATTAAGATGTTCTTAATACCCCTCAACCTGACCATAAGTCCTAAACTGAGAACCTGTTTTCTAGTACATGTGAAACCTGAGGTATAAATAAAGAATAAAATCTTGCAATAATGGAATTTTTTGATTCCCTGGTAATATGAAAGACAGTGACCTTTCTGCTAGCATTTCTTAGGTATTCAGCTCTCCAGGTGCATTTAAATTCCTCCAATTTCTTTTTTTAAAAAGTTCACATCAAGTGAACTTCTCTTCATGTCAGATTCTACTGGCTTTTTCAGAAGTAACGTTTATGGGAGAAATATTAACAGAACTTCATGGAAAAGTGATTGCCCCATTGAGGCTTTTTATAATCATCCAAGACCATACAATTATTTAAATAAAATCCTTTTGGGGGGATGTTTTTATAGAATACAAATCATAGCTTGTTTGAGTAATTTCTGCAATGTGATTTTCTAATCTCTTGCTTGATTTTCTTCACTTTTGCATTCCATAGGACTTTCCTAGGGAGCTTGCTATTACTCTAAGCAACTCACAACAGCATGAATCATAACAGACATCTGGATATTGAAAAACTGTTTTTTATTACAAGAAATAAAAATTCATTGGATCTAGAAGACTATGCAACTTTAGCCAGGATTAATGCCAACATCAAGATTTTTTTCTCTTTTACTTAGGCCAAAACAGAAAATGTATAACTTTTCCTGAGACTTTGATGACTCTGTGCTTTCTAATTGTCTAGATAGTCAGGTTATAGATATACAGAAAACTGTCTTCATAAAGAACTGTGCTACAGTATGTTTTTTATGGAGCTTTATGAGCAAGAAAATAACCAATACTTTTGGGGGAATAAATTGATTTAGATTTATCTAATTGTAGTTGTCTAAAGGTGACTGGATTTTGAAGGTGAAAAAACTCTGGCAAATGTTTAAAACAGAAATATCAGGGAAAAGTTACCACAGTCGTAGCAGCAAAGCAGAGGGAAATTGAAAGAAAGATAGGTGTTCAAGGGACAACACAGTCTTGCACTGTAATTTTATGATTCTCTGCCAGTGAACAGCCTAGGAGAGATCAGGTTGGACAAACAGAGGTGAAGAGGATATCAACATAGATCAACCATGAATTTCAATCAAATAAAGGAAAAATGTGCAGAACCACGTTTCTATTAATGCACAGAGAATTCTGTAATGACAGGAAAATTTACTCAGCTATGATCTAAAGAGAATGAATGTTCGTACTGTGTATACAGATAAAGTGTGAAAATACACAATCTTTTCATTGCTAGGACTATAAGCAAGTCCAACTTTGAGCAGGAAGTGCTTAATTATTTTCACTGCTGAGAAGTGTGTACAGTGAAAATGCAACTGCTCATTTTTTTAATATACTTTTTACATTTTGTTCTCCAATTTTATCTATGCTTAACTGTCCAAGTTTCAGTGCAATTTACTGTGGTTTCTGTCTGCTCTTTCAGACTTTAGGAAAATATTTCCTGTACATATTTCACTGAGGTGCTGTCTTTCTTCATGCCAGGCCCTTGCCCTCTTATGTACTGGTGGCATAAAAATTTACTTGTTAGCATTTGCTGATGTTACAGAATCTACCTATTCAGTGGCAAACATTAAGAGTGAGGTCACTTGACTGATGGAAAAACAGACCCTGAAGTTCTCATGGGAAGAGTAGATGAAACACATTAGCATGCAGGCATTGACTTGCTCCTCAGCTCACAGATAATACTGAAAGTTTTGTTCCTAGAAGACTATGCCACAAATATGCCTGTGTAGGTCGTTGTGAATGAGAAAACTGACAAGTACGTTTGGGCTTTCAAAGTGACTTACATTTCTCGAGTTATAACTGTATAAAGTTGACTGTGTGATGGAGGCAAATGTCAAAATCAAGGACACAGGGAGAAGGCTGAAAGAACACAGCAGTTGAGGGGTGGAAGGGGGAGAGAGGGCAAGCATCTTGCCACAGATTAAATAATTTAGTTTGAACTGGTTTGATGAAGCACAGAATTAGCACCTATTGTTTTTTTCTGTGCAGGTTTTTTCTGAAAGGGCCATGTCTCATGTGTTTGCCCCTCAGAACAGATCCTAAGGAGAAGACACAAAAGATGGCATCTCCAGGAGTTATGTAACTCACCTAAAATCCCCAGACACAGTCTTGGGTACTGGAAGGAAAAAAACCAGCTGTTCAACAGGAGTGGGTATGACTTGTAAGACTCAGACTGTCTTGTAAAGATATGCTGGAGTTAGCAGATTCCTTCTGAATCTACACCTGACGAATGTTAATGACCAGAGGCAGGATTGCTCCCACAGGCCAAAGCTACTGCTGACTCACTGTACTGCTATTTGCATTATCTAGGGCACATGGAAATAAGCCTTCGGAAAATGCTAATAAAACAAGTGAAGACCTGTGAATGAATGAGTCCTGTCAAACATTTGGGTCCAATACTCCCGAAAGAACTACAGTCCACCTGTGGTATTAGCATGGTCTACAGGTTCCTGCCTACAAGAACAGAATGGCTGCCCTGTTTTGAAGGACAACACACTGCATATGGTACAGATATACTGGGCAGGAAAGAGGAGCAGTGTAAGAGGTTTCTGCTCCCCTGTTAATGGAACTGATTTGTAGCAAGCACTGTCACTATTGGAAAGAGAGTTTTATTTTTGTGTTGTGTATCTAGCTGTGTGTTTACTGTGTCTCTGCCTGTATAAAGTCTGTTATAGTTTTGAGAAGCTGTAGCTGCCTTATTCTTTCTAGCATCCTGTGAAGTCAGAAAAATATGGAGAAACAATGAAACAAATAAATCTCTGGTATATGTATCTAATAGGTTTATTTAACTAAGTTTCAATCTTGACTATTTTTTTTATTATTTTAGTGATTCTATGCAGATAGAGAGGGTTCCAGTAGAAAGTGATTCATCACTGAACATGATTTCCATTGCAGAGACTATTGCACAATGTCTGAATAAATCTGTTTTAAAGAATATACACTCCCTGCATGTGATATATGGCATGCAGCAGTATACTATTTTTACAATCAGTAAATACAGGGAGACTTCGAAAAGATTAGACACCTCCGAAGACGTTGCTCACAGCCTTTAAGTGCTTCATACCAGGAGTGACTGACAGTCTTTAGGCAGACAGAAATTACAAACTCTGAGTGTCATTTTTCTATTCACATTTAAGAAATGGTGAAATAAAACCTTCTTCTATATTGTTACATTTTATATGGAGATTAGGTCCTTAAAAGAATAATTCTCTATTACACTGCACTATGTGGTATTTGTCAAAGCAAAAAGAAGCATAAAATACTGTCATCCGATCTTGGCAACATTTCAGCATTTGCAATGTATTATTGTATTACATGTATGAGGTGGTTAAGATTATATGTTTACCTTTGTAATATCTTAGCACAAGTCTGTACATTCTTCCCTCTTACAATGTGCATGTATGATTTACATAGCGTAAAGACAAAACATAAAGGTGTAAAAATTTGCATTCATCCCTTTAGTGTTAGCAGAACCCAGAAGTCCTTAGAGAGAGACAAATAGCGTTTTAAGCTTTCACTAACTGGCCTGTCTCAGAGGTGAGGTAAAACTTGGCTGCTGCTAAAGTTCGAACTAGTCTTGAAGAAGACATATGTGTTTATATACATATATATATCTATATGGATTTTTCAGCAAGTCCACTGCTAACCAAAGTCCTAATCTAATGGCTCCATATAGCTGAAATGTGCACTAGTGCTAAGCAAGTTGCCAAAATTCGCTTCCTTTGGGCACTGTGAGATGTGTGTTGTCAGAGCAAAACAAGAAAGCTTACCATCCTAACCTTGCTGCTTAGCTCCTTGATAGCGCTGCTTCCTCTGAAGCAAACCCACCTGAACAGTCATGAATCAGCTCAGTTTTCACTCAGCCTACTAAGTTAAGCCTCACTTCACACAAATGCAAACAGGTGGATACGAGAAATATTGTCTATGTCAGACACCACACCAGAACACTTTACCTATCAATCATGTGATTGTTCAGCTAATTTCTACCATAATGCATAAGTAACCTACAGACTACAAGTCTGTTACCTTTTGGCTGGAATCACCTGTGATTGCTTGAGATAGGGTATAGTATAATTTCTTCTCTTACTTTATTTGTTTTCTTCCAATACTGAATGAATCTGATACTATTCTGAATTGGTGGCTGGAGTCTTATCTAGGAGGAGCCAACAGATAATCAGAAAAAACAGCAGGAGGTGTTTGCTAATATGTTATACCAGAGAACTAATGGGAATGACAATACTGTTGAAGACAATGAAAATTCCTTAAGGAACAGAAATTACTAAATAGCAAGTAGAAACTGTTTAGATTTGCATATTTATTAGTCACAATCATGCATGCAGAAAAGTACAAATGTAGATGTAAAAAAGCTTCCATTTACCTTGGGAATTGGGAGTACTTTAATGTAGAACGGATTTCAGCTGTTCTTATGTTCCTGAAAGGAGACCTGAATGAATGCAAAGAACTGGTCTATGGGGTCTTAGAGTGATCATTTCAAGATATGTGAGAGAAAGTAATTAGTGAAAGAAACTTTATTGAAATCAGAATGGCACACTGACCTGCTATGGAGAAAAAACAGTAGGTAACATATACAGGGAGAAGTATGGCTGCGTCTGTCTTTCTTGAATGGACAAGCAAGCACTGGCATATAAGGACAAAATTCAAAAGACTAAAATTGACAAAAAGTGACACAAAAAATCATCAAGAAACAGACATTGTTGTGGAAGAGAATGGAACAGATAGGCCTATTCTCTGAAGGGTAGTGGTGGTTAAATAATCACAGTTACAGAAAAGGAAGAAACGTTGTCTCAGAGCTGTTTATTACCACTTGGTTAATGAACTTTTCTTTATGAGGGTAAACAAACCATAACACAAAGGAAAATGAAATGTGCATATATGCTGTACGACTACAAGGGCTGGTGCGTATATGCTGTATGTTGCAAGGGCTGGTGAATCTCAGTTTGGTTTGCTGAAGATATCCTGAACAACCTTGGAATCAGTAGAGATTATCACTTTGAATCTGGAAAGGATAAGGCAAATATGGCATACCTTGAAAAGGAGCAGGGAAATACTTGGAGAATTGTAGGTGTGTCAACCTAATGTTAGTATTGGTTAAAGGGCTAGAAAAATCAATTTTGTGAGCACCAATGTTTTAATAATGCTGATTAAGTTATTCAGTGTAGATTTGTAAAGATCAGATAGTGGAAGCCAATGTGATTTTCTCTTCTGGTGGGAGAAGCGTTCTAATAAGCGAGGGAGAAGCAATTTATATGATATACTGGCTTCAGTAAGACTTGTCACTGTCCTGCATGACCTTCTCATTTGCAAATTGAGGAAATACAGTCCCAGTGAAATAAAGTAGTGATCCAGTGGGGAAACACAATGCGATTCTCAATGGTATGCTCTTATTCCGGGAGGTCATTTCAGGAGTACTGCACAAATCTGTCTAGGGCATGCTTCTGTTCAAGAATTTCATTAATGGTCTGTATGGTGAAATAAAGAACATATTGAGAAAGTCTGCAGATATTGCTGGACTACAATGGGTTTTAAATACCCTGGAGGAAAGACAGGAGGACTGGAATTTAGAGAGTTCTTGCAATACTAAAGAGTCCAAACTCAAAAGAGCATTCCTTTTTTAAAATCACATCCATGAAACAAATGTAAGTAATGTTCCCTTTATTTATATATATTCTATTTTAAAGGTTAGCTTCTTCTTTAAATCCAAAGCAGGATTGTGTAGACACTAGGGGAAAATACCTTAATAAGCACTCACTAATCTTCGCAGAATGGAGAGACACTGGAATTTACTGAACCAAACTGCACAAAATGACAGCAGAAGTGTACATATTTTCTGAGGAATACATGAGTAAGATTTTCATAATTCGTTAAGCAACTGATGTGATTAGAAGCTATTTTTTCCTTAACCTAGAGAAACAAACCAGGCCAGACAGATGAAATAAACTGTGGTGAGAGTTTAGGAACAAGCAGTCAAGCATAATCACACAGAAGATACATGGATATAATTCACAGAATTGGGTGCTCTAGGGCGAGATACTAATGGAACATGATGGGAGGTGAACAGAACGGAATAGAACTGATGAAGTCCATTATTACAGAACTACAGTGGAAAAGCACATTTAAAATAACAGCTAACATCATGGTACGCAACAAGCCATATTGTTAACACTAGGGGAGAAGATGCATAAACCCACCATCAGGCTGTCTAGACTGGCAACACCAGTTTATACACACAGAGAATAATTTCATCACAGCAAAACAAGATATTCCTGATACCTGTTTTTACTTTGTGTTTTTTCTCTGTGGAAGAGGACTCCTGAAATGGACCGTGAACTTTTCCACAGCTGTGTTTGGTATTACAGGCTGTTGACTCCTTTTGTGCTTCCCTAGTGGAGCTGTGTTAGTTTTTTGGAAATCCATCAGTGGATCCACTCAGGCACGTCTGACCATCTGCTGTTTGCTGTGAAATGGAGGAATACAGCCTGCAGTGGTGTTTCATGAGGTGTGACTCCAGATCTTCTCATTAAAATAAAGGGGGATGGGGTATCCCTTTAATATTTCTGATTGGGGTTTTTATTGTTTGTTTTCTGGTCTGAAAGGACGAGATACTGGTGGAACCATATGTGCTTTCTGTATTGTAAATCATTAAATAGGTAGAATTTTTGGTCTGGTCTTACTGTGAGGGATGTGATGAAAGTGATTCGAGACCAGGAAAGCTGTGTGGCTGGAAACGTTCCTTCAACCACTGCATGACACTCCTCATTCATGCGTAATGTGAAAAATAGTTATCACAAAAAGATTGCAGAATTCTTTATCACAGGAAACAGATCATCTGTTTTTTAAATTAGTGTGAAGAGAGGGTAGAAGAGTAGAGCAGAACACTGTCCTGCTTACACAATCCCTAACTCAAAGAAAGATTCCAGTTTATTACAGCCATTCTGTACTTGAGGAGGCAAGGGAGTGGATATTTTAAGTATCTGTATGTGTATATAGGAGAAGAGATGATATTTGACTTAGCCACTACCCCGCAGTCCTAAACTTTGAATAATGGGAGATTTTTCCAGCCCTTACTGGAAATTCCCATCAGACATCAGTTAGAATAATAGTGAGATAATTGTACCACAGATACCTCTTTAATGGCTGTTGTTTTAAACTGTCTCACTCCAGAGTGAGGCCACAGTTTCACAGTCATCAATACCACATAAATACATTATTGAATCACTCATTTATAAGAAATTGATCCAAATCAAACATGCAGTTTATGGCTGTGTTTATGTTGCTTCAGCTGGAGCACACTGTGAAATTCATGACTGGTGTTATGTGAAAAGCCAGATACAGGAAGCCAGGTGATGCTTGTCTCATAGTAAAAAGTCAGCCCATCAAAACACGTGTGAAAACATCCCAAGCTCCAATGAATTTGTGCTGGATCAGTGTCTTTGTGTCATGTGATGGTAGTGATTTTGGTCTGGAACTGGGAGCCCTAAAGCCAGACTCAGAGTGTCATGGAACTATGGACTGATGGCATAGTTGCAGCTATTTTCCGAAGTGTATTCCAGCCGGTATAAAAAATTTCCTCCTGCTTTGCTTGTGGATGCATGTTCTTGTTTCTACATTGCAGTTTGTCTGATGACCTCACTTTTGGCAGTGCCAGAATACATGAAGTGTGCTGCACCTTTGGCCATGGGAAGGAAGTTTCCCTCAAAATATTGTTGCTTGTGTATTCTTTTTTAAACTGGGCGATCTCAGTGATTCAATTTGCAGTGGGACTCCACTAAGCTGTGCAAAAACAGCTGAGGAGTGATGCCTCGTGGCATGAGGTAGGAATGAGTAGCCAGAGTCACTACTGAGTCTGACTGCAGCCAAATCCTCAGCTTTGCCCTGAGCCTACAAGATCTTGAATTGTCTCAAATAACCAGTACTCTGCAGCTGACGCAAAGTCTGCTGCTTTGCAGTGGAATCAGCATAGCAGAATTACTGAACATTACAGATTTATATTTTTTTTAGTATTTGGAGAAGTGCTGTGTATTAAATATGCATTTATCATACCCAGAGAGTATGAATATCCTTCACAAATTATGATAGCATCACAGACTGGAATAGGCTTTGTTAAGGTTGAAAATATAATCGGTCTCCATTTTCCTTGAAAATAAAAAGTGATTTTGAATGTTTTTATTTTCAAAATGAGTGAGTACTTTAGTGTTCAAACAATGAATCAAGGGCAGCAGCTGTTTGCTTATGAACAGATGCAGAAACACCTCCAAAACTGCTAGTGAATATGACCCTTGTGAATGGAGAAGTACGGCGGAAAAATGTGCCGCAAACTTTTTTAAAGAGTTTTTCCAAAATGGGAGAGATGACTGTTCTGAAAGTTACTACAATCTTTTCATTTCTTCTTTGAAATATCCTACAGCTGAAAAATCTCTTCTTTGACAGTAAAGGAAAAAATTGTTAAGAAGTGTAATTGCTGTAAATTAGAACTGGAAGCTGGAATGAGAGTAATTCAAACTGGATTTGAAGTATAGGCTTTAACAATGAAGGTGTAAGATACTGGAACAAACTGTCAAAGTCCTTTTTTTTAGAAATAAAATTGAATAATAAATTATTTGGATAAGTATATGGGTAATTGGCAGAAATAAAATAGCCATGTCATGCAGAAGACCAGGCTAAATGATCAGAAATTCCTTCAGGATTGAATTTTATAATCTGTGGAAAAATTCTTTCTTTACTACTGCCAAACCTGCCCTTTCTCTAGATGAGGATCCTGCATAACCAGTTCTTGCATATTTTGTCATTTTATGGATATTGCTAATTTCAGCAACATCCCGTTACAGCAATCTTATACCAAAGACTAGTGACTGCAGCCTAGTTTGGTGCCAAAGTCCAACAAAATGAAAGAAAGAAAATCTGGGTGTGGAAAGAAAGTAGATGATTGACAAAATTTAGAATTGTATGAATTTTGTATCTGTTTAGATACAGGAGGAGTCCTTACTCTTCTAGAGTCCGGGCAGTTTATCACAGAAGATTCTTGAAGTGTGCAATTGTAACTGTTCAGATTTACACATACGTGTGTGTGTGTGTGTGTGTGTGTGTGTGTGTGTGAGATCAGACATCAAATTATGATTGTAGCAATGCACCTGAATTCTGCAGCTACATCCACCACTGCAGTTTACAACTTCCCAAACTGCTAAGCAGTAGCCCAAACATTCCCATGTACCAGAGTATCTTCCCTTCTACTGCATGAGCTTTCCCTGGGATGCCTTCAGCTCTGGTCATTTACCACTTCCAGAGAATTCCTGTGCCTTCTCTGGGACTGTTACTAAAAGGCTTACTGCATGCAACTACCGTTTTCTGGGTGCTAAGAGAGTTTGTTAGCATAGCTGTGGGCCTTTTTGCACATTTCACTTCAGTGCCCAAAAGCATTCCCATTTAACTGACTAGAACAGACAGTGTGAGCTGCCTGTCTTGGTCTTTGTTGTATGTGGTTGCAGAACTGGGTGCTGTCAATGGCTGATGCTGCCCAAACTCTTTAAATTATTAATAGAAAATAATAACTAAAGCAGTAATTAAATATATTTAAATGCCTACTTGTTCTGTTACTACCTTCTTTCCATTAGGGAAGCATTTTCAAATGTACTAAGTGTTAGCCTACTTTTTCTCCCCTGCCATCCATGAAATTCCCAGCCCTTAAATACGCAGCATCTACAAAAATGTGTGTTTTATTTTATATCAAATATGACCCCGTATCTTAGAGTGACAAATAGTGGATATGTGGAGCTAAAAATTGGTCAGACATACTTCTGTCCAGTTTCTGGCCATTTATCAAAACCAGTCTGGCTTGCTGAGGGAAGATGATACTAGAGAGTGCATATACATGTGAGTTTGCTGTCCCCTAGTCCCTCCGCACAGCCAGAATCTACATTGTTTGTCCTCTATGCCTACGGGAATAAGAAACGTACTAAGTGTGAGCAGGAAGAGTTTCTGGATGAGAGATTGCTAAATAGCTGTGGTTTGTCTGCTTTTTCCTCAGAAGCTCCAATACTTGCATATATACCATACGATCACTATCACCCAGATAGAGCAATTTCACCATTTCCCTTCTAAAGGAAGGACTGTTGTTTAAACTACCACTTTCTTTGATGGTGAATTATATTCATTCAGGCCAGTCAGTTTTATTGTACTTCTTTCAACTCTAGCTATAAAAAACATATAACATAAAACCTTGACCAGGCTATTAAAAGTTGAGCTACTAGTGATTTAGTGAGAGAAGTTCTTCCCAACTTCATTCTGTTACGCTACAAAGACTTCTTCGCATTCATACCATAATAGCTTGTATTTGTTCATTTATTTTTTTCAGCATTTGCACCCTGTGTATATGAGGAACATTTGGTACGTTCTCAGACAAAAAATGACTTTTATCAGCTCAAGTCAGCCAAGACACTGACTTGTTTCATACAAGTGCTGAGGAGTTTTTTCTTCTAGAATGCGAAAACTATGCTTGTTCTTTCTATTGTTTTTGCACAACAGACTTCCTGAGGTCTGTAGTCAATTGGTTACGTTTCTCTTTAAAGAGTTACTAAGATATATTCACCTGGTCCGATATGCATTACTTCCAAATATATTTGTTACTTTATCACCAGATAAATCCCCCTCAAGCCCCAAACAAGCAAAAGAATGACTTCTGTTAAAACCGAAGCAGTGTGTGAAATTTCCCACTTCGATTTTAAACCCGTTCAGTGTTTTCACCTGCACATGAGGGTACTGGCAGCATTTCTGTCAATTCTTTTATCTCACTGCAGCCCATGCAGCAGCTGAGATCTGGTTTAATCTTAGGATTACTACCTGAACTGGAATGACGACTAAGAGCCAGCAAGCTCTATAGGAAGCTTAAAAAATGCTATTTGCCGGACTCAAAATGGACTGGTTTCATCCTGGAGCTGCTGAGGATTATGTATTACATACTCTAAGGCTTCTTGCATTTTACCTATTAACTGATTCTTAATCACAGGTGGCTGAAATAAAAATTTAGAGATACCTGTCTGAAGTACGATCAAATGTTGGTTCATTCTGACCACTGCTTGTACACAGATATTTAAAGGTCATTCTCACCTACCCATGGTTTAGGACTGCGGCTCTAGTAATTCTCTCTTGTGTCCACATCACCATTTAATGTGTTGATCTGATTTAGAGATTTGACAGATTTATCTGCTTCTCTGAGGCAGAAACACCACTGAAATTAGTAAAGAGTACTGGCCTGTATCCTAAAGCAAACATGCAGCTATGTGATTTCATTCAGCAGCACTGAAGAAAGTAAATGCTGGCTAGTTTGAACATTTTTTCAAGCATTTTGCTGAATCAGGAGTTATCTCTAAGCATAAAAATAGTTCCACTGAGGTCCCTGGAATCACCTGAAGTTAAAGGATATGCCTTGCTACTATAATTGTGAGCTTTAAACTCTTCACAAAAATATTTGCCAAAAGCAGGACATTTACTAGTCCACTTTAATCTGCATGTTATCCCTTTTTGATGAGAATTTGTATAGCTTTTGCTGCTTCCTTGCTCTTCTTCATAGCTATAAGCTGACTTTCAAATGAAATTCACAAAATTCGGATTGCCTTCTTGCAGTTGAGTTGTATTCAAAAATTAGGCAAAGCGGTGGTTTCTGATTGCCAGCTAGAATACATTTAGGCACATTTTAATTTTATTTCAAAAAGTGGAGTTTTTTTCTTCTGCCTTTTTACCTGATGCATTCCAACAACGTAATTTTTTTGCAGTGAATAAAATATATTTTGTCTTTCTAAAGTTATGCATTAATGGAACTTACAGTGTTCTTGTTTAAAATCTTGCCTGGCTCTGACTAGGAGAGCTGCTCACATCTATGTTTAGTGCAGAATTTTCACCTAGTGAAACTGGATGGGAACTCCGAATTTTGATGGAACTAGGATTTTTATTCACAAGTTTCATACTCTTATCTGTGAGATTTCTTTTCTTTTCATGCTTCCAAGTCCTTTTTTTTTCCTTTCTCTGACTTTTCCATATGGTTCATGTCAAGTGCTCAAAACATTGGCCTCTACATTTTCATATGCAATTGTGTGTTGGCAGTTGTTTGACATATGATGTCTTTGCAGGAAAAACAAGCTCAGCGTTGTGGTCCTGAGCAACAAATAAGACATTTAGTCTTAGCTATAGAAACTAAGACAGCAGACCTGGCAGGGTTTGCTACATTATTTTCATACATTTTGAACTGCTGAATGCTTCCTGCCAGTTAAACCATCAGTGCAGAAAACCATTGTCATTGATAGTGACTTATAAAAGACATGTGGACAGTCTTTGCTTAGACAGAACTTTAATCTAGGACAGGGGTCTTCGAAGTGGGGGGTGTATACTCCAGGGGATGCACAAGATAAGCTGTTAGGGTGTGAGAAGAAAATATTTTTTGTACCATTAATAAATAAAACAAAACAATTTTTAAAAATGTCTTTATTTCATCTTTATCTTATCCTTTTTAATTTATATTTTTATATGCATTTTATAATGTGCATAATATATTAGTACAGTAGTACATGTATACAATTTATAATTGAAAAATAAATAAACATATATTGGGGGTGCGCAATCAAAAATGTTTTGAGACAACTACTGTAAGACAGAATCCTAGACAGATGGCAGAGTAGTATGCGGATGATCATACAGTTGATTTTGCTTTTACCTATTCCAATTTTAAACCAAAGTGGTTCTAGCTGAAGTATTTCTCATTCTGATTCCAGTGTCAGATCATTGTCCTGCCATTCGTAGCTGGAAAAGTGGGGCCTTAATGCAAATGGAAACATTAGGTCAGCTGCAGGTTTGAAGCTGCTGAATCATGAATAGAAGTGTCTTAGATCTCAACAGCATGCTGTGAGCTTGGTTTTCGTCACCTTGTTTTAATCTAGAAGTGCATTGAATTATACTGGAGTAAATCTGGTGCATGGGAAAGAAACAAATGCCTAGTCACTCTAAGGGTATCTATCTGTGGCTGAAAGCATCTAGAGACTTGACAGAGACTGTGCTCCTAGGAATTCATTTTTGGGACTGAGATTTTATAGGACAAGTTATGGTCTGCAGTTTGATTTTTTGAAAAACAGATTTTTTGAAAAAGGGTTATTATCCAGTGCACAGATAAAAAGCCACCACTACATACCTGCACTTAGGGAGTATTAGCCGTTTGGTCCAATGAAGGATCGTGTTGTGAAAGAAGAAGTTCCAGCCTTCAGGTATCCAAAGCTTCTGGTGTCTCACACCACTCATGGTTTGCCAGTCTAAAATCGTGAATGTGGAGACAAGTGCTTGTCCTTGGCCTTTGCAAACAGGCTGTTGCTGTGACAAATTCAGAGAGAGATGTTGAATTACCGAATGTGCAACAGAATCTGAGGCTGCCAGGAAGGAAATACCTGTCTAGCCTGGACTGTTCTAGCTTTTTTGGGAAAACTCCCTCCTGGTGCAAAAATGCAACTTACTGATTAATCCAGAGCCTGAAAAGAGACCTCCCATCTCAGTTCAGCAAATAATGGTCTGGCCGTGAAAGATGTTATACTGCTTGATAGTCAGATAAACTGCCATGAAGATGTGGGAGATCTATGGCTATTGAGAAAACAGTCATTACCCATGGCTACTATGGATAGCAATTATCTGTGATAACTACTGACTTTTTTCAGCTTGGAAAAAGGCTGCCTGCTTTACTGTTTGTTAGGCTAGAACTTGTCAGGGTTAGAATTTAAAGGAGTTGGATTTCCGTGACAGTCTGACTTGTCTTCAGCAAACTCTCTCAGACACCAAGACTACAGAATGTGACATTGGAGGAAAAAATATTGACATGAAGAATAATTTCATTTCAGGATAGAAGTACAGATTTAGGGTAGTATCTGTAGCAAGGAAAGTAATATTTAGATGAAATCACTTTTCCTCAGAAAAGGCCTGAAACTGAAAAAATCTTCTAATTGACAGCTGGATCAATAGGATATATCCCTTAGGTCTTGAACACGTGGACTGAAGTCCTCCAAACTCTGCTTAATTTATGGGATAAACTTGAACTTAGGTCTTCTCCATGCTCAGAAGGCATCCTGGCCGTGAGGCTATTGGCTATGCTGAAGTAAGGCACTTTTCATCTCATGGTGGAGGTATTTGACAGCTTGTTAGAGCTGTGCCACTTTGTATAAACAATTAACTTGTCATAGGGATAGGGGTCTGAAACCACTTTACAGCTATATGCACAGAGCCACTGAAACATTATCCCTAAGGACTAATGGATATCTATTTATTTACAGAAAGTAAAGTAATCAAGAGACAATTAGAGAGACAAACACTGACTATACTTTCCCTTGCTAACCTTCTTCTATTTAGGAAATGAACAATCAGCTAGTATTAACAATAACTTAATAGAAGCACCATTATTTGAATTAGGGTGACCACTGAGTCTCATCGTCTTTTAGATTTAGCCAGCTGTGTTATTTGCTGTTAATACTAGTGATTCATATTAATTTTTACAAAGTACTTTTGAATTGGGGATTTTGATGTTCTGGGAAAATAAAAGAGAATCTATTCCAACAGATGATAAACATGAAAAGAAAAAGTTGAAAGAAAGCCTGTCCTCGCTGAAGACAATGTGAAGAACTTCAGTGCAAAAAAATCTTGCTTTTAACATGGCCAGAGCTTCATCCATTGTTTCCCCGTGAATTCTGAATATCTGTGAGATATAATATGTGTTGGCTTTCCCATAAATCTCAGTGGGACATACCCATGCAAACTGACCTGTATGTTTGCTAAGCATTATATATGTACTTAAAATACTTTGCAAAATCTGCACCCTCAACTGCCTCTGGCTGAATCGAATTCACTTCATGAACAGAATAAAATAATTTGTGGTTTGAACAAAGACTCTTATTCCAAGAGTCCATTTATGGATGGAATTTTGCTTGCCATAATCTTTATTTTCATGTGGTTCTAAAGAAAATTGGTATTATGAAGCTGTCCACATATACTTGGTAAACACGTAGCCCTTATAAATGCAGAACTTCCATTAAAATCGGTGGGGATTTTCCTGAGGAGTGAGCTGCTTTAACTTACAGCTGTCTTCATCTGGTGTCCATTCTGTGAACATCATCCTCAGGAGAACTGGAACATCCACCTCAGGTATGAAGAAAACCAGGAGCCTAGTATAACCACAGAAGAAAGAAGCTGATAAAGATCCATCTTCAGTGAAACTCAACAGAAGACAAATCAAAAATGGAAAAAGGAGTTAGAAAAAGTGACATGTACATACCAGAACTTCTCTTAAGGTGGTTTTCATGACAATGACCCCCAATAGAGCAGGCAAAAGGAGCTGCCATACAGGTAACAACTATTACAGAAAGAGCATTTGCTAAAAGCTGATTAGAATGCCATGATAAACATTACAGCAAAAAAGGGCAGATACCCAAAGTCAGGAATGTACCCAAAGTCAGGAATGTAGCCCTAACAGCAGTGATCTTGTGGATGAAGACTGATGGGTGCAGGGTTACTGTCATCAGGCAGCAGAGCTGATATTCCAACACTGTCTCCTAGAACAGTTTGCAGTTATTTTCATGGTCTTGGATGTATGCATTCCTATACTGCCTGTATTTTAAAGGAATGACACATTTGCATCCAGTTTCTTGTGTCTGACAATACCACCCTCATTTGCATCTCAGTAAGAAAGGTGGGATATGCCTTATTAGATGAAAAAGGTGCAAATATTATTGTGGTACAGAGTAACCAAGAAACCATTTCCTTTCAACAGCAAATTTTTCAGCCTACCTGTTTTCCTCCATTCAACTACCTTAAAAATGCAGAATAACGGGATATTATTTACAGCAGCCAAGATCTTTAACCTGCACTTGGTGACAAAGTGCAATGGAAACCAGTATTACATTTTTGTCTGTGCTCATTTGACAGAGTATATTCTAATTTAGTTGTCACAGACTTCTTTGAATCTTACTATGTTCTCAGTTTTTGTAAGATTTATGGCCATTGTTAACTACATTTTGATTTAACTATCCTGATTTACAGCAGCTGGGAAGGCAAACCCACATCTCTCAATAATGACATTTATTCTAACTAATTTCCACTGTTCTTAATCCAGAAACTTTTTTTGACTTTTAAATTTAAATACTGATTATTACTTTCTATCTTCACTTATGATTAATAATACGACCTATGCTATTACATATTGAAAAGGCTTGAAATCCATTTCTCTACTTAACCACCAGAAAGATGGATGCAAGAAGAACCAAATATTATGCAGAAGTAGGAGTTTGCTTCAGACTATATATGCATTGAGTAAGGTAGTTCAAGGAGAGCGAAGAGCTGTTTATAGAGTTAGTTACTGATAATGCTCTTCTGAAAATTGAAACTAGACGCAAGTAAATTAGTTTCTCAGGTGGAAATTTCACATCTGCCGAAGTGAATCCTCTCAGAAAAAAAAGAACTTTACGGGCTCTCTTCTCCTGGGACAATGCTTCCAAGAGACACAACAGGTACTCCAGTTTTGAGAAGAGCTTAGAGAGCTAGGAAAGCTTCCCTATGATGTGAAGAAACTGGAGTAATTCTATTCAGACAGAACCTCTTTAGGAAGATGTATAAGAGGTAGAAAAAATAAGGGTATAGAAGGTATTTCGGGCTTTTCTTAATGCACAAATACAAGGCTTGCTAATAAAAACATAAAAATCCATTTATAATACTTTACACAACATATAATTAAACTATTCAAGTTGTTGGCAAATGTGAAATAAAGGGCATGAGCAAGATATGCTTCCTTTTTGAACCTGACATTTTTATGACCTTAATTACATTAGGGTAAATATTTATGTAAAGATATATGAATAGATTCTGTCTTTTTTTTTTGAACATACATTAATCATTAACTGTGTGGGACTGCAAAATCTTTCAGTAATTTCTCCAGTAGGTATATTGCTCATAATTGTCCAACAAGGTTTTATGCCTTCCTCTGAAACTCCAGTTTGTGGCCACTGACAAATAAAAATGCATCACTTGTCTGAATGAGTGGAGCTGCTCCCAGCTGCAGGTTGCACTTAGCCTACATGGACTTCAGAATAAAAGGGGAAGAGGCCAAATCTCCCTCTGAGTTATCCTGACAAAACCCCTTGGACTTCAATAATTTCAATCCAATCAACTCCACTTTTTGTAGATTAATAGGAAAAAAATGCACTTAATTATTGGGAAGAGCCAGACACAATGTCCTGACCCCATGTCGCCTTCGTTGGCGTGGCGACCCCCCATAAGACTTAAAGGCAGGATTTCTGGTGGCAGAAATGAAGCAAAGGCATTTCTCCCTCTCTGAACCTTAAGTACTTACCTACCACTTAGTGAATGATCAGATAGAAGTCCCCACAGAGGATGATGCAGCCACAGTCTAAAATGTGAGTCCCTAAATGAACATCCAGGATTTGATCGGTGTGAGGAATAGAATGGGTAATTATTTTTTTCCTGTGATCTTCTGTTGTGTGGTTTAAAGCCAGACAGATTATTAACTTGAATGATAATGCGGACACAAAGAATCATAAATACCACCTTCTTCAGCTCTAGTCTCTCTCATTGTCTTGTAATAATCAAATACAAGTAAATTTGTCCCTGTGGTGACAATGTTACTCTGACACCAAGATAAACAAAAACAGATATGTGCATTTCTGCAGAAAATTATTTACTCCCCTTTTTGTTTGAAAAACCTTAGCCAGCATAATTACTTATGAAAGTCCTGCAGAAACAGAAATGGAGAATAAGCAAAAAGTAATTGAATTCAAGGGCGATATCATAATATTGATTTCTTACTAAAAAAGGAATATGATGCAGAAGACGATACAAAGTGAAGAGATACATGAAGTATATGTATGGCTGTAATGTTAATTTTCGTGGAACCCTCTTTGGAAAAATCTAAGAATAACTTCTTTCGATTAGTGGATGAACTATGTTGTTTCTTGATTCACATAATCAGGATGTTGGATGGAGATAGGAGAATGTCCCACAGATATTCAGACAGGGAGGAAAAAAGAGCTTTTTGCCATAGTCCTCTTGCTTCTAAAGGAGATGGACATAAACAGGTAACAACTGTCCATTTACTTTCTCCTCCAGAGAAGTGGAAAGGAGAAAATTAATTGCTTCTCTCAGAGGCATAATTGTATGCTTCTTTACAATAATACAATTATATATTGCACCAGAGTACAGGTGAAAGAAAACTTATCTAGCCTTGCATGACTAACATAAAAGCATCTTCACAAGAAAAACTCTGATGACCTTGAGGGATACATGAGGTACTGGATACATAAAACACATTGTGACTCTTTTGTATGAACAGTGGTGAAGATAATATTTTTGGAGAGAATAGAGAAGAAGGGTCTAGTTTGTTAGAATTTTCTTAATGTCTTGTTCTCAGACATTGTTTTGTAGTGGTAAAGACACCTGTGCTAGAATGCTGAGGTCTTGAATGTAACTAATTGGACACCACATCTAACAGAAGTAGTAAGGGCTAGCTTTCAGCCAAGTTCATTACTGCAACATGTGCCTATGGGCAAAATTTTGATCCTCACAAAACCTGCTGTAGATGAAGATTCCTGAAACTGTTGGCAGGATGCTGTGCACTACAATACACTTTACAGCCTCCATGGTTGTGATCGGCCTTTCAGATAGTTTGAGGACCTCAAAATCTGATCCTATCTGGTCAGATGAGATTAAAAATTAGGAACTGACAACTAGGTGATGTCAGGCAGAAAAACCTGCCCGATTTTACTTAATTTGAGCTTAACTCAGCTGTAACAGAAACTGTGAAGAGGGAGTTCAGATGGCCATTGCAACTAGAAAGGAATGGTGAATGTCTGTGGCAGATGTGATGAAGCTCCTAAGAGCACAGAAATTTTGCCTAGCACTTAGGAGCTTATAAAAAGTGATTAATGGGATAGGAGAGCAGAGAAGAAAAAAACATTGGGAAAGATCTAATGTCATCAAGGAACAGCACTAGCACCCAAGAAATAACACAACATCCCCCATACTGTTACGGTGATGTTTAAGATCTGATCAAATCTCACTTAACTGTACCTTCATTAGCTTTGTTTCTTTGTAGTAGACAGGGTCTGTTTAGCTTATTTTGGTAGTAAACTCACCCATTAGGTTATGCAACGTGTTACTCTCTTTGTGTCTCTAAGTGCTGTGGTTAGCCAAAATATCTATTTCCCCTCATTGTATGTTTTCCCTTGCTGGCCTCCTTTAAGAATCATCTGGTGAATGGACTGAAAGTGAGGTGGGGAGCAGTGGCCTGCACTGCTCATCTGTGTCCTGGACTTTTCCACTGATCTGTTCTCCACTGGTGACTTCATTGGTTAACTTCAGAGAGCCTTCATTGTTACTGTGATGAATACACAGAACTGGTTATGTCCTGGCAAGACCAAGCTCACATCTAAGCTCCAGCTGGATTCCCAGACTGTCCAGCAAGTTTATTTTGAACTAACCTAATCCCATACAAACATAATCAAGAGGAGGTAGTAGTGGTGCCTCCCACCATGTTATACCCCAAAACTCAGGACTTTTAAAACTATTTGACAGTAGACAGCAACTTCCTGAGGTTTCTAGTTCTGCTGATGGAATTATGTATCTGAACTACCTTGGTGAGAACAGGCTAAGTAACCCCCTTCTCCCTAGCATTTGCTATTGGGAGGATTAAGAGGCTGTACTCTCAATGTGCCAACTTTAGTGGATGTTTTTGGGGGATCTCTGAACTCCATTTGTTTCATAGGAATCCTGGGTGATTAACTTAACCTGAACCCTGCTAGGTAGCAGAGTGCTTAGAAGTTAACGAACAGCAACAACGGGTCAACCCTTACAAACTGACCTCAAGTACAGGATGCTGCTAAAAGGGGTGTTTCTGCCTTGTCCTTTGCCATATACTCCAGCTGCCTCGATGGGACTAGCATTTGTGCATGGTGCAGTGATCGTACTAGGAAAACTCACAAAGAAAAATAAGGGGTTTGCAGCTAATTCCTCAAGAGCACATTTACTTCCAGCAAGAAAAGAAGACAACTTTCATCCACGAGCAGAGTCCCAGGTTCCTGGGAAGACGTTGTGGTTTAGTGCTGTGCCAACTGATGCCTTAGGTAAAGAAGGTAAATAGATCTGGAAAGACAATATCCTCATAGCCTTTGTCAAGGTCACTCTGAAAGCAGAGTCATGTGGGCCTCTATGACTGGACGTGACTTGTTTCTGGGTAGATAAAATAAATTGATTTTCATTTAAAAGGAAAAAGTTAGTCTGCAAAGGCAAGACCTTCCTAAGATTCAGTGTCTGCACAGCAGCCCTACTTTCTCCAAATGGTATTTTGTATAAGAGTATTATATTTATTTTAATGTAAGGAAATTAAAATTAAATCATAATAACTTCTTTTTTTAAAAAGTGCACTTGGATTAAAATACTATTGAATTGCAGTCAATATTGTTGAGCTCCAGTCAGTGTGCATCAAGTAGGAAAGTTTATATCCTTTATAAGCAATGATGTTGAAATCCTAGCTGCCCTCTTTATCGATTAAAGAGACAATGATGCTATGCAATTTACTTTTGATCTCTAGTGTAGCAGTGAAGCTCTGACATGGTAAGAGCAGGGGAAGTCATCAGTTGCTACGCCTGCAACTCAATTGTAAGATTCAAGTACCTTAACGTTGTTTTGGAAAATAGTGATGAACTTATTTAAATTGGCCTGATATTTAAAGCTGTGTCCTGTAGCAGTTTAGCTAGAGAAATGAGCTCTTTTTTCATAACTTACTGTTATTAGAGAATAATTTGCCTCTTACTTTGTCTCCTCTGAAGTGAAATAATACAAATATATAAAAGCGGCAAAAATGACCCTTGCAATAAAAACCTTTGGAGCATAAATCTCCTTAAGCTAAAATTTATTTGGAAGTCTTTTAAAGCTCATTGTATAAAATTCCTTCTCATCTAGAAGCTAGTCCATACCTTTTTGGGGTGGGGGGGTGGAGAGAACAAAACAAAAAGAGCTTGAATGTGTCCACTAAAATATATCCATAAATAAAGTAACAAATAAGAGAAAAATATAGAAATGCTTGCAAAGTTTGGAATAGACCGGCAGTCCTTATTTGAACAATGATGCAAATATTCTTTAATACCTGGAACAATTACATAAGATTTGGAATAATACTGGAATCTGGTATGTAATGCTTTAAGCCACTTGTTATTTTGATATAAGATGAATACGAATGCTAAGTAAATAGATGGAATAATCTTAATTAGCTACAAGAAAAAGTGTGACTTAACCAAGAAGCTGCTCAGTGCTAGTCAGCAATTTTAGAATGGTTGTTATTAAGATGATTTATTTTGCAAACTTTGTTTGAGAAAAAATTACTGGTGAGCTAGTATTTTTAATTAAATTGCAAGTAGCAGATTACGGTTTTTAAGAAACCATTTATCCATTTTCTGGATTCTTGGGACTGTATTGCACCACGCAGGTGATTCTTAAGTAGTTACAAAATCTTTCTTCACAGAGACAGCTCCTAATGCACCAGCTCTGTGTACTGCTCTCTCCCTTGTCTCTGACATGGGAGATGTACTGATAAAAACCTCAGCATAGCTGGAACATTGCTTTGTTCTCCACAGCATGATTAGACTCCACTAAATAGATTTTCCCAGAGTTTCTTTGAGTTCAAATCCGTGCTTAGCAGCTTAAGTATCAAGAAAATATCAAGAATATGCACTAATGGTTAAGAAACAATCTTCTGGCTCTTTCTTCATCACAGCTGCACTGCGTATAGAAGGCGCAACACAGAAAATTTTGCCTAAAGTTGAGTTTTCCCCTAATGTCAAAATTCTGAGAATTTTCTATAAACTTACGAAAACTTATGTTTGAACAAATCTGCTTGAAAGTCTCTTTCCTTCACAGAGGTACAATATTAAAGTGAACATCTTTCAAAATTCATCTTAAACTCAAAAGCTGCCCATGAGTTTGATAGCAGGCATCACCAGTAACAGTTTCATTTCAGTGATGCTGCTTGAATATACATAACATTGATTCACTTTGGATGAAATATTTACCTATTCTATAACTTGCAAGACTGTGACATAGAATGAATTATCCCCTTTTGTGGGTTATGCTGAATTATGTTATAATTTCAGTTACTACTGTAAGCTCTTGGCAGAGAAAGGCAGAAGTGGCGAATAAATACTTGTATATGTGAATAATTTGTTTCTGGCCTTAATAAAAATGATGAACATGAGAGTTGTGGTAAGGCAGCTGAACGGAATGAGAATGGGACTGTGGAACTTGCAGTTGGCTCACCATTTTCTAGGATGATAGTGGTGACCGGCATATCTGAGGCAAACAGAAAACATGATTAATAACGTGGGAAACGTAATAGACAGGCACTCTAGCATTCTGAGATGGTGGTTATCCCTGCGTGTTCCAAGTCGTTCCTCTGTGTTATCGAGCCCAGATTATTGACCTGGTTCTAACTATGAAATGAAGAGAGGCCAGAAATCTGACAGGGTTCGGTGCAGAGCCACCAGAAGCTGAATTAGCAGCATGTGAACCCAGCTGTACCACTCCCAAGACCTCTTCAAGCCATGAAGCAGCACTGCTGCTTTGACATGACTGGCACCGGAGCTAGCAGATCGTATCAGGCCTGACCTTGGCTGTCACTGTCCTGTGTCTGCAGAACTGGGAGTGTTAAGGGGCAGGTTGAGAGACATCTCACTGCCATGCAGGACCTAAGTCAGCCTGAAGCTAAGTGTTGTGCTGATACTGTCACCTCTGTTAGAGACAAGTTGATGCTTGCAGAGCTACTGGGATGTCCCAGCGCTGCAGAGCTCCTAGTGGGCCACAGCCAGCCAGCTCTGAGCTGCCTGGACAGGGCTGCAGTGAGAACTAGCTTCCGTGCCCCAAAAGGGACAAGATAATGAGATGGCACAAAGGCGATCCAGAATTTGAGAACATAGGCTTGCTTACTGTGCTATTGCACTGCATTTGGAGTCCACTGATTCTGAGCAGATGAACTGTAGGATTCAAGTGGGATTTTTTTCCCCCTCTTCATATATACGAGTTGGACGTGCAGGGCTTCACACACTGGCCATAGCTAGAAACAGGACACAGGGAACAGTTCTGCTACTGGTACTGAAAGTTACTTAAATTCCTGGCTGGTTCATCTTGTCCACAAAGCCAGCACTAAACAGACGGCCACATTTGGACTCATTTTGAGCCAGAGCAATCTGGCTGAGATCTATGCAGCTACGACACTAGCAACGGCCTGAAACTTCTCTGTCCCCTTCCTATAGCTTTTGCTCTTTTACAGTACAAAGCTTAAATATACTAATGTACTGTGAAATGTTTTGTGCTTTATGAAAGGTGGAAGCAGGTATCCTGAAGTGAATCTCTTAGCAAAATGCGTGTGCTTGTGTGAAAGCGATGAGTTTCAACGATATAGTCACTTCAGCCATTAAATTCTTGTTTGATTTCCTGTATTTTAAAGTCATAGCTATTCTTCAGAACGTTTTGAACAGTGTGGAGTAGTGCTAATTCCTGTTGGCTGTATTGCCAAGATGCCTAAAGAGAAAATTGAAGAAGGCTGTAGTTGGTAGGTTGTCTCTTGGCAGTTTTCCTTCCACCCGTTTGGAACTTCTCTCACAGAAAACTGCACCTACTGGATCAGTTTCAGTGAACTGAAATCGTTAATTTCCTTAGCACCCTATTAAAGCCTATTCATTTTGAAACCATTACTGGAATATAATTTCTTTAATAACAGAAATGTGGTGTCTTATTCTGGTGAATAGTAAAAACCCCAAGAACAAAATCCTTTTCAAATCGAAGTATAACAGGCAACTACATGAAAAAAATGATGCGATCAAATTGTATCATTTCAGTTTTACTTTGGCAAATAGATAATACAATCATAGTGTGAGAGCATGAAGAATATGTAGCTCTCCCTTTTTTTGAAATGTGTAGAATGACATTGCTCAGGAAAACATCTTCCACCACAGTTGATAATGCTTTTTCTTTTTATACTTACTAAGGAATCTGTTGTTTGCTGCAGCTGTGTCATAGCTGAATAACATTAATATTTTAATTGGACTTTTTAAGGGTGTGTGGTGTTAGGGTTTCATTTGTTCTCAAGTCAGCTTGGATTTTATGAGGCTATGGCTTTCCTTAAAGAACTGCCCTAGGTGCTTCACCTAGGTTATCTAAAGACATTAGCACATCATTTAGTTGCTTGAAAGTTTAACCAGCGTTTTGCTGTTCAAATGCTTAGTAGGATTAAAGACATTATCACATCAAAAGACCGAGTTTTGCCTTCGTCTGCATCTTCCACCTCCTACTCCCTCCCCTTCCTCCATGACTGCCTAAATTGCCTCTCAATTTAATTCAGAGTGAATTGACTTTCAGTCTCTGAACAAAAAATAAAAAAGTAAAGCCGATTTAAAAGATTTCAATTGAAAAAGAATCCTGTCGACTTTTCCCCACTGGAATTTCTCGACAAGAAGTGTCGGGGATTGACTTCGCTTGGCCGTGTCAGCGCAAAACACTTCTGGAAACAGTTTCCTCAAGAGCTCTTCGTGGACTCCTAAAACCTGCATCCCCCCCGGCTTTGAAACGCTAATTTCAGGCTAATCTAATTAGGCTAATGACTTGCACGCCACCGTGCAAAAAGCTGGGACAATCCTCGAGATTTTCCTGCCTCCCAGACTTGCACTTTCTTCGTTGAATCCGGCTGGCTCTGAACAGCAAGAAGTACAAACTTCCATTTCACTGGAGGGAACGGGTCTTGAAATAGGCGGGCTGCTTAGCAGCCATCCTTGCCCTGCAGTTGAGGGAGACGTTGAAAAGAAAGTAGGTTTTGGTGGTGAAGGAGCAAAGCATACTTAAATATCGATTACGTATTGTCTGTGTCTCAGCAGGTTTGTCTGTTTCTCAGCGGGGTGAGTCTTCATTCAGCAGGGCACAAAGCTAGTGAGATCGGCCAACACAACGGGCGCGCAGGAGCCGGCTCTGCTCCGCCCTGCGCCTGCATCGTTTACAGCAAAGATCGCAAGCCTAGGCGTGGAGAAAGGTAGCCTGGTCCCCTCGTAAAGAGGAACGGGCCAAAATCTGTCCAAACGCTGAGCAAGTTGTGAACTCATCCTTCTTTTTAAGTGCCGACCGGGAGGAGTAAACCTGAGCGTGTGCAAGCCAGGCTCTGCGCTCCTTGTCCCAAGTTTGATTAACTTAGAATCTGGCAAGTCTTCCCGTTCGGCATTTACTTACTTGGCTTTCTGCGTTTTCTGAGCTTGCGTGGCACAATCACAAAGCAGACCGAAAGATCTCATATCGTTAAAAATATTGAGCCGCAAGGTAGCGGAAAGCCGGCCACAGAAGTTATGTCAAAGGACTTTCGTTTACCTCTCACGGACAGCCAGAGTCAAGCCTGTCAATAACGCCCCCACCCCCCCCTTAAAATGACAGATGTTTCCCAGGTTTGTGACTGTTTGTTCTGTTTACTGGATATTAACTGATTTGCTTATGATGTGTCAGCCCGACACTCTTTCTTTTCTTCAAGATCGTTCCCAGAGATATTTTTCTCATTTCTCTTTCAGACTCAGCCTTTCCCCCTCCTGCCGGGAGGAAATGTAACGCGTTTTATTTATTTTTTCTTTTCTTTTATTTTTTTTTTCTTATCTTTGTTGCTGCCTCGAGAGCCCGGTGACTCCAACCGCACGTCGCACTGTAGTTCGTCCGCCCCGCCGCCCCCCCCTCCCCGGG
>Ga0065711_1001174_pt1 | contig 51089 bp, 31 predicted proteins | sample Hoacrofraction12_FD_59098 | JGI IMG/M metagenome (GOLD analysis project Ga0065711, IMG submission 59098) | Hoatzin crop microbial communities from Cojedes, Venezuela - Epithelial fraction 12 v2 (version 2) | ecosystem: Host-associated > Birds > Digestive system > Esophagus > Crop | place... | reverse complement strand
TTCCATTCCCCCCCATCTCTTAGGCCCCCTCTTTCTGCTCGGTGGCAAGAGGGTTGGGGGTTCTCTGCTTTCTGTGGAGCCGCCTCCTGCTGCCTGGGCCTCAGGGAGGGAAATCACCTGTACAGAAACTACAAAAAGCATTTCAGATTTTAACAGAGAAGAAGAACTGGCATCTATGATGCTTCTCTTTATGAAAGCCAAAGATACCTTCAAAACCTAAATGTGACATTGCACGGGACCGGAGGACTTCAGTACCATGAACTAAAATTCGGACAACTAAAAATCCATTGCAACAGTAATTGACAAAAACATCAACTTTGGCCACATGCTCCAGCACACTTAGCTAGTAAATTAATAATACGGCCCAATCTTAAAAGATTCATCAAGAGCTAGCTATTCATTCAAGAAGCTTGTTCTAATAAAATAATGTGATGTAGTGCATCTTTACTTAGTAACGAATACGAAACACAGTACACAGCGTCTGACCCAAAGCTTATTGAAATCAGCAGGAACTTCAGAGCCTTCCCAAAATGAAATAAAGCAATTGCATAAGCCAGGACACACAATACATTCTTGTAACATTATTACAAAATCTTATCCTTAAACAAAACAAAACCAAAAAAACAAAAAGCAAGAAATCTTTAGAATGAAACATACTAAACTGAGCTGCTTGCTCTAATCCAGCGTGATCACTTTGTGTTGCAGAATCAATCTCCAGCAATGGCTAAAGCATATGGGGAAAAGCATAAACAAAGCACACGGAACTGATACTTCTGCTACGCACTTGAAGCTCTCAGCATTTCACTATGGAAATCCTGAGTCAAAAGCCTATCTAGATCTCCCTATTTAACATTTACCAACTAAACTACACTTCACAAAGTTGCCGTATCTTTTTTCCTCCCACTCACAATTAAGGCCTCCATAGCATCTCATGCTCTACAGTACAAGTTCTACACTTTCCTTCTCGCTGAAAAAAAAAAAAAAATCACAAAACCCTCCTTCATGTTACAACTCTGCTCTTTAGCGGTGCGACCACTTTGCATATGAGAAGTGAAAATAGTTGTTTTCTATTCAAGCTTTCTTTATGCTAACCATGTGTTCTAGTCTATCAGCTGCCTTTCGCCCCAGCCCAGGCTGAAGAGATTTTGCATGCTTAGGTTTGCCCCAAACGGCCACCTTTCTGTGCCTTAGACCACAGGGGATGCTTTACGAGCTCGGGCAGCATTCAAGCTGTGGGTGCACCATGGGTGCACTGTAGTAGCTTTATGTGGCTTAAATTGGTCCTAAATCCTCTTTTTTTCCACAATCCCAAAAATTCTGCTTCTCTTTTTAATCACACCAGCACTGAGATGATGTCTGCAGACTCGCAATGACTCTCAAAGCAAGCAGTAACAGCCTCTTGCGGTTTACGCACAGTTATGGCTTCACTCGGCTTCACGATTACCATCATTCTGCATTCATCAGCCCCAACTCTCATCTGAATTTATTGCCTCGATACCTACGGTAGGATGTCTTTCTCCTTATTTGAAAGGTCTATAGCATAATCTCCTGTGTCTGAGCTAGACATCTTAATTTCTTTTATACCCATCATGTCTTTCAGACGGCATTCAAAATAGGACAGATGACTCACACCACTAAAATATGTACGTCTTTCCAGCAACTCTCTAAAGTGAATCTTGGGAATCAGTTCAGATATAAGTTTCACAATGTTAGAAAAATCCCAGCTTTGTATTTTGAAATTCTACAATTCACAATGTACAGTGACCTCTATTTTTGACAGTGTTAAATAATTATGTCACAATAACCAACTGTCAGGTCATAAAGTATCCCTTTTATGCATGTGGTGAACAGAAGAGATTCCTGATGAATCCACTGGTAACCTCTTTTTATTATAAAAAATAACCATCTCCTCCTGCCCTCTGTTTTCCTTTTAAAGACTGCCATTATACTTGCCATCTTCCATTCCTCAGGATGAATAAAGATTACACTCAGCAGTTCAGAGTTCAGCAGGTCACACCTCACTTCTTTTAGACCACTTCAGTGAGGAGTGTTCGGCTCTACTCACTCATTATTCATGTCAAATTCAAGTTTCTTATTAACAGGTTTCTATAAATCTGAGCTAAAAATAATTTCACTGACACTGTTAACTTCAGTTAGTTTTTCATTTATTCCCTGTAAATAATGGCTCATGCAAAAGAATCACTCTGACCTCATTTATAGAAGATATTAACGCAAATAGTTCATTAGTTTTTCTGCCATGCACTTCATCTTTCCGAAATGCTCTAATTATACCTTGATCAGGTTTTTTCAACATCACAGTCCTACAAGGTTCTTGCTTCCAATGAGTTTAACTCCTAGTTTTATGCTTTAGTCAAACTCAAACTAATTATTTAAAGTAATTCCCTCCAGACAATTTTTCCGTCTTTCTTATCAAAGCTTACATGTAAGCCTGCTAGGTTCATGCTCTTTTCCATTCTCCTTACTTGGACATGCCGAGTACTATTTCAGTAATGGTTGGGTTCTGGATTTGACTTTTCTTTTAACCTTCAGAAGCTCTTTGTTCTTCTGTTCACCCACCCTTGGATTTATTTAAAAAAAACAAACAATTCAATAAAATTTTATCCCATTTTGGGAGGGTGTTCACTCTCTTAGAATCTTTTCATCAGTGGCATACATGTGCAATTCACACTGAGTACTCACAAATTGCAAGCATTTTCTCTTTATGTACTCATTTTATACTTTCACTAAACAGACTCCACATTAACTTCTATAAAGAGGCAGCTATGAAGAAAACACTATATTGCATTTTCCTCTACTCTATGGATGCAGCACTTCAGTTCCCAAAGGTCAACCTCATTTCTACAGAATCTTTGTTTTCAGAACAGCTCCATACTGAGCCAAGGCCATTTCTGCACCATTCCTAAATGGATCAAATGTCACCACTGTCCCAGAAATCCTTAGAATGCAAGTAACCAGCATCTTCGAGGAACTGGCTGCAGGTACAAGAACACTAACCAAAGATGTCATGCATACAGAATTTGGTTTTCCATTTTGTCCAAATTCAATAATTATAGCTCTGTACCTAAACTTATTTGTACCTTCTAGCAATAGGTACAGACGGTAGAATGGGAGATGAGGCGCCACAGAAAGGAAGTAATGGGATATTCAGTCCAGTTCCCAATTAACATAACTATCCATAAAGCAAAAGCAGAGAGAAACCCCCGGTAAGGTGGTACCATAAAAACGTCCAAATTGCTAAAGGCCAGGAAAGTACGCAAAGGCTGCATCATCAGAAACGTGACCTGTTCTTACACACTGTCTCCTAAGCACTCGCTGTTGAACACCAAATACTGTGCTGAGTGAATCTCTCGTATAGCTGTTGTTGCGTTAAGTGTCTCTGTCATCTAGAATTTGGATAATTCACAGCATTTCAAAATTGAATAGAGAAAAAAAAAGAACAGAATGAAAAAAATACACAGAAAAATTATCAGAATTTCCCTTTGAAAACTTACAGAACCAACGCATATAAAAACCTTTGATCTCCCTTCAAGGTTGCTTGTCTTCCTCGCATTAGTAATTATTTAATATAATGTCAAAAACACAAAAACTAAACCAAGGACCGCTGAACATGCTCCAAGAGTCAAACATTACTTCCAGTTTGAAGTGAAAAAGCTTGGAATCAATAAATACATAAATACACAAACAATACTTTTCACAAAGTTCAGAAATTTCAGGGGCAGGCCAAGTACATTACTGTATAAATGCACAAATTTTTCTCAGAAAAATCCAAATGGCCTTTCATTTGAGTTTGGAAAAATCAAAGCAAAAAACTATTTCCATTTTTTAAGAGCATTCTCCACTGTGTCTTCACACGGGCACTGCAAACATTTGCTATTACTAAACTCAGGAAGCTCAAATTAGCCTGGTTTTATTTTCACATTTCTGAAAAGAATCAGAGCACAAAATACACTCCTGTAAACTGTTTAGTGGAAGCAGTCACATGAAAACATCAGACTAAACACAGGACAAATTGAGTACATTAATAATAAATTTCATAAAGACATGTTAATATTGATTTACAAGCTCACCTTTGATGCCCAGATAAGTATTTTTTCTAAATTCTATTCCACTTCTGTTTTAATATAGACACTCGTACACCCACACCTCCCAACCACCATTTTTCACGAAAGTTACCTCTTCTAAAGAAAATATTTAGTGGAGACAAGACAATACAGGATCAATAAGGTCCCTGAGAAAATAGCAACCATTTCTCTTTGTTATGCTTACTGTCACGATGGGGACAGTACAAAGTTTTATTGTGTCTTTACATTTTCATTTACTTGTAAATGTCTGCATGACAGATACACTAGTTAATCAGTGCTAATACAGGTTTTGAAGCAAAGTGCTATGTGTTTGGATTTGAGTTTTTTTGATAGGAAGGTAAAAAAGGAAATAAAATACTAGCCACAAGATGTGTTTATCTAACTGAACCCCAAGGGCTTCATTCATCTAAGTATGGCAGTGGGAGAGAACAAGAACTTCTACCAGAAGCAGCTGAATGAGAAGATGCATAAACCACACTACTTTCTAAAGTTCTGACAATCTCTCCATAAGAACTTCCTGCCAGATGGCTTATAACACCAGGTTAAATATTTTCTACTGGGCACTGTCATGGCTTTCCCAGTTCTTTCAAGTATCACCTGAAGAAGGAGAGTTTTAAAAAAAAAAAAAAAACCAAACAAACTGAAAAAACAACCACCACCAAAACCTACTCTCCGGGATCTTGTCTGCCTTCTAGGTAAATGGAAAACCAAATTTTGTCTGAGATGATACTAATTCCACGCTAACAAGCTTTTTCAAAACCTGCTCAGCGGTGCCCAAAATACTGGAGCAGTAACGTAGTAAAATTTGAACCATGTCATAGAAATTATATGTCATAGCTACTGGAAATCACCTCTGTCAATCACTTCCATATCAAGCACAGAAAGTATCCTTTATTATTCAGTTTACATGACAAAAAATAATCACTCCATTTGCTCTGCAGTATCTGTCTGTGAGCTGGTCACCCTTTTAAGTGGAATCATTCATGGAACCATAATGTAACAAATCCGTGTGGCCTGTAAGCATAAATTATCTCATTATCCAGGACATCCCAATGGAATTTCAGGTAGTTTGCTTCAAATCTCACTGATTCTTGTAACTTCTAGATGGAAGAGACATTCTAAATAATAAGAAAATGCTGCTTTTATTGATCACTAATTCTGGGGAAACTGCTTTGTTGGGCATAAGTAACCTATTAATGTATGACACACTTTAAAAGTGTTCACCTCAAAAGTGTCAAATTCTACAGGCAGAGGAACAGCACAATCACCGCTATGAAGGAACTGAACGCCCCACATTTCCTGCATACCTACAGGTTTCCATTACTTTGAGAACATTTATCAGCACCATTTTACAACAGACTTGATTATTATTCAACACATTCAGAACTCCCAGCGAAAACCCAACATACCTAGAGCACTGAGGCCTCACACCCTCCTTGATATTTCTAATACTAAAATGCTTAATTAAAAAGCCATACACACGACACCTTACCTTTGACGCCATACGCATGAACAGTGAGTTTTGATCCTCTGCTGTTCTCATCTTCTCATTTTTGATCAAATCCTTCAGGTTCATACTATCATCATCCTGAAAATACCTTACTCTTTCTTTATCTATATGAGTAGGGACCTGGAAACAAACATATTGAAAATAAATACTAACCTAGTGAGAAAGTTCAACTATAAAATTCAGATCCTAATAATTTCAACAAGTTTAAAGAACCACAAATCAAGCTAAGCACATCTGAAACAACTGGACTTGCTGCTTCATTTGACCTCAGGAAAAGAGCATCTTCCTCTTTCTTCAACTGCATCAGTAGGTCTAAATAAAAATATAGCTTCTTCCCACAATTGTCATATCCTTTATACCCTTAAGCTGTTAGAGCTACAACATTACCACTCAGGGAAGATGTACAGTAATTCACTGAAACAGTTTATCAGCTCACGAAAATGGAATCTTCCAAAAGTAATCTTCATTATTTACAGAAGCTTTTGAATTGTCAAGTCACAGACACTACTGAAAACTTTTATACGAGTGCTACGTCTGCTGGGAAATGTTGCCATCTCAGAGTGCACAAGAGAACAGAGCTTGTCCTTTAGGGCAGGACTAAACTAAGGAGGAGAACGAGCAGAAGGAATGGCCATTAACGTAAAGCAAGATGGCATTTTCCAAAATGGAAACAGGAGGATGACAACTAATTCCTCACCCTCTTGTGCCTTTCACTCCTCCACAGCAGTGTTATACACTGATCTATCCTACTAATCACAAACATACTTGCTAGAAATATGAGGCATTGTTATCTCTTGTCTCAAGCAGATCAAAACATTTGTTTATTTCCTGTTGCAACCAAACATCCTCCAGCCTCCAAGCTTTTCACTGTTCTCCAAAGTACCTTGTTGCAAAGATTAGGTCATAATTTTTACTACCAACAGTAGCAGTATTTTTGATCAGGAGAAAAGGAAAATTAGGCCCCGATACCCAAGTATCTCGCCAAATTCTTTCCTATTTTGGAAAAATTCACCTCTGCTAATCTTCATTATTTATATAACTTTGTGTAATATAAACTACTTAGCTAAGAGACTGTGATAATTTGAAAAAACTTACTTTTCCTTGAATGTGCATTTAAATAAGCCCTAAAGTGATCCCCAGGGAAACACGGTCTGAAAATAAGCTTAATATATGCTTAATAAATATGTACTCTAACACTTAATTGTAATCATCTTCTGAAAGGAACTTTTTAACTACCTATTGACATTCTGATAAGACACTCAATTATGGCATCATAAAAGTAGAACTACAAAAATCATTTCAGAATTACACTTTAATACTCACATTTGTAAAACTTACCATCTGTCGCTTTCTCCGTCCTCCTTTTGGTTCCTGTGGTTCAGCTGGCGTGGTCACAGGCCATGCCCTTCCACTTTGATCTGTTCTCACAAGGACCACTTGTTCATCTTCTTGGCGGCTTGAAGCCTGTGTCAGGTTTTAAGACGTATTTTAAAACAGATGATACAGACAAAACCAAAAGAAATGCCTAATCTACACTAAATAAATCTTTAATATCCTAAAGATTAAATAACAGATTCTTTACATTTTGCTTTAAATTTCATTAAAATTCAAAGCACACAGTATTACCTTACACAAGGTATTCTTTTCCACCTTCAAAAAGAACAGAATATTAAAAACTTCCTCACCTAGTTAAGTGCAGAGATGACAAATCCTTTCCAAAAGGAACCAAGTTTGTATTCTTGGTTCTTTCTCATAAAGCTTCATCCCCAGAAGAAATACAATGCTTCTGAAGATTTACATAGATAATACTGAATTAATACACACCACCACCATTATAACGGTGTATTCCTGAAAGCCGTCTGAAAAGCTGTAACACATTAGCACTTCTCAGCTTTTTGTGAATTGGGGCTGTTGGGGCTTTTTGTGTTTGGTGTATTTTTTTCCTTTCAAAACTTGGCTCACAAACTAGCCAGAATACTGATCTAACATGATGTGTTGAAAAGCAATAACTAGACTTTTCTTTCCTACACTGCACCTACCACCTGTACAGATCACTTTTATCACAATGTAATACTGAAAGTTTTTTGATCTTGACTCTAGGATATGCAGAATAGGAGATACAAATCGCTCAACACAAGTGTGTGTCTCTATGGTGGAGAAGATTCAGAGGAGTAGATATACATTGATTATTTAGGTCAAATTAAATTATAGACTGAGGCAGAAATGACAACGTTTAAATCGTCTGTTAGTGTGTTGAAATATATGGAAACAAAACCAAGGATTTACCTGATATATACCAAATGAGTCACTTGCCTTTAGATGACAAACTCATTCCGTCTCACATAAACTACACCTTTATTTAATCACCGATTCTACATAACAAAAGAAATCTGGGAATCACGAGGAGGATATATTCCAAACCTGACCAAACCAAGCTGTCCAGGTGCTGGAAATGTGAGGTAAGAGGCACACACAGGACAGGGCAACAAGGGAAGCTTTCACACACACACCCTCGGTCCTCACGGTGGCACAGAACCACCAGTTCATGTGCTGGAAGAGCAACGCAGCACGGCACAAGCAATCCAAATTTTGAATACACTGAGAACAAGTACTGATATAAATGCTGAACAAACAGAATAGGAGAGTTGCTCTACTGAATTTTCTACTTGTAAATTCAAAAAAACCACTCTAATCAGGGATGTAGAAGTCAGTAGCTGCCTTGGCTGCAGCAGCCACGAGATATTGAAGTTTAAGGTTCTAAGGGAAGTGAGGAAGGCAAGTAACATAACAAAGAAAAAACCATGGATCATAGGAAAATGGACTTCAATTTATTCAGGGATCTGCTTGGCTGGGTCTCATGGGAGACGGTCATGAATGACAAAGATGCCCATGAGAGCTGGTTGGTCTTCAAGGACAACCTCCACAGAGGATGAGAAGCGTCCATTTGATCTGCAGTTTGGCTAAATTAGGAACTTCTAATGAAGCTCAAAAACAAAAAGGAAGCTGACAGAAGGTGGAACCTAAGACAAGCTGCCCATGCTCTCTAGGCACGCAGGGATAGAATTAGGAAAGCCCCATCTGAAGCTGAAACTAGCAAGAGATGTAAAGAACAAAAATAAGGGATTCCGTGAGCATACTGGATATCCTTCTACAAGCAAGGATAACACACGTCCACTTCTGAAAGAGAGGAAAGACCCTGTGACAAAGAATGTGAAAGAGGCTAAGACACTCAATACCTTGCCAGTCTTGACCAGCAAGGTCTGCTCTCAGGCTTCTCGGGCCCCAGTGCCTAGCAGTAGAGTTTGGAGCAGTACTACCTGCAAGAAAGAATGATAAACTAAAGCACCACCTAAGCAAACTGGAGACATGCTAGTTTATGGATCTAGATGGTATGCATATAAAGCTGGACAAGAGGTTTCTACCTATCACACCTGAAAAGTAGTGGTGATTGGTGGATCCCACTGGAAAAAGGTAAATGTATACAGTCACATTCAAAAAGGTGATGAAGAAAGACCTGGGGAACAGGATGACCATCCTTACCTCAGTCCCCAGAAAAATTACAGAACAAGTCCTCATGGAAGCCCCTTCTAAGAACAAGCACAACAGGAAGGTGAGTGGAAACAGCCAACACAGATTTGCAAATGGCAAATCATGCGTGACAAATCCGCCCTCTGCAGTAAGATGACTAGTTCAGTGCACAAGGAAAGTACGGGGAATGTTGTTTACCTCAAAGTTTGCAGGTTTCCAATGCAGTCTCATAGTATTTTTGTTGCTAAATTGGCAGGATATGTAGACTGCAAGATGGGTGGGAAATTGTCTGGATTACCAGGCTCAAGGAGTAGTTGTCAAACTTCAAAGTCTCACTGGCACTCCTCATAGTTCAACTAGCACATTGTTACAGAAATCATTCCTCAGGGGTTGACAGAGGGATCAGCACAACTTAGCTTCAACACCTTGGACAATGGAACAGAATCCGCTCTCAGCAAGTTTGTTTGCTGAGACACCAAATAGGTGGGATGGGGACACGGTTGCTAGACTTGAGGATAGGGATGCCATTCAGAGGGAGCTCAACAAACTGAACAAATAAGCTGACAGGAACCTCAAACAAATGCTAAGAATGGCACCTGGGGACAAACTCAGGCACTGGCAAGGGTTGAAGACAGACAAGGGGGCAACTCTGCAGAAAAAAGACTTGGGATCCTTGGTTGACAGCAAGTCAAAACACAAGTTTGTGAGCCAGCTAATCACATCTTGAGCTGCACTTTTCATCTTGTAGATTATACGAAGTAGTAAGAATTCTAGAGGCCAAAATGCTGCCCTTAAACATGCATATGCAACTTATTACACCAATTTACTACCCACAGAAGAACTGCAAAAAAAGTAATTTTCAAAAGATCCCATAAACTAGTAAGATTACAGAGCAAAATGGGCAACTGAAAGAAGCTCAAAGCATTCACTCTCCCCAATCTGCTCTAGCTCTGGACAAAATAAAGTAGAAAAATATTCTGAAATAACTCTTTTTTTTCAATGATATAAGTATGTGGCGTTCAAACATGCTTGAGTGAAATAATCAGTTTTTTCAAATGCTAAAAAAATACATAAAGTTAAAATTTCCCCCCTCCATAAAACTAAACAGAAATTAATTTCTTCTAAATGTATTCTCAGATTAACTTCTTTGGTATTATCAGCTAGAAGTTTTTCAGCAATTTTCTACTCTGTATTTTCATATTTAACATTGTTACAGATACCAAACACTCTAAGCAGACTTCTTGTGTTCTCTATATAAAACATAACACAACTGCTTATTTACAATGGATATAGAGCGTTGCAAGTCTCCACATTGCCTTTGCTTTCCTTGTAATCAACAGGTATCAGCAAGAAATCTTTTATTCTTAGCAAAACCTGGTTTGTTTACTGTTACTATTGCAGTCAACAACTTCTAACCTGTTCTCTTTAATGAGACAAATAGAGCTAAATGCACATCCTACCAGCTACTTCACAACTACTATAACTTGACAAAGCATGGAGACATTTTTATGACCTATAATCTAAAAAAGTTGACTATGTATTTTTTTCAATACGCTTATTATAACTGGGGTAAGAGTTCAAAACTTCTAAACAGGAGCTACCGGATCTAGAAATACTGCAATCAGTCAACTGAATCCTTTGACATACATACATCTCTTATTTAAACTGAATAAAAACCAATAGGAAACTAAAGGTAAACATTTCGTCATTTTCCTTTCATTCTGTCTGTCATCATTCTGAACACAATTATTAGGGGCAATACTGGAGTTCACAAAGCACCATGTCCCAGAACTAACAGAAGACAGGACCCAGAATTAGTCCTCTGGTTTGAAATGCAAGTTTAAAAAAACTGAAACTTGAAAGGCAGATCACTACTATAAAAAAAAGCGCATGCCCTTTCTGCTTTATGCTCCTAACTTCTACTTCAGTTGAAGAGGGAAAGAGGAAAACACACCAACAAATACCGTATTAGCTATGACTGACAGTTCTTCTGACATTATTTTTTACAAAGAAAACCAGAGTAGCTGTGAACCCATTAAATGTCAGATATCAGAAAGAATTTCACAGAGTGGTCCTTACCATTAGACATAGATACATATATAGAAGGTTAATATTAAAGCTACTGGTAATATTGATTTTTCCTTATCAGAACCCAATCAGCAAGCCGTCAACTGCCTGGCTTCAGTTCAATCTGTCAGCCAATGACAGATGACTGGATAATAAAATCACTACCACTCGTATGAGCACAGAGGAAACCCCTCAATTTCCTTGTACAACAGGAACATATTGCCAGATAATGTAAATCCTTATTAAACCAGGCACCTTCAGAACTGTAAGGCCACAAGCAAACACTTGCCTCAAGGAATTACCTTCAAGTGAGGCCATCTTCGTTGGGACAGAAAAGTGTAATCCTAGAACTCCTAGTCTACCCTTCAGCACTTAAGGTCTTGGGGGCACCGAAGTTTTTCTCAGTGGAGTTCTGGAGTCATATTGCATTATTCTTCTGAGCATGCCCAAACCTGCTCCCATTTTGCCAGAGATGGGATGGCTTAACATCTATTCCATATCCAAACCCAATCAGAATGCCTGGACTAAGCACTCTTATCCCGAAGTTTTATCCCTGGTTGATTTAGTTCAGCTCCAGCGCTCATTAAGACTCTTGAGTTGGTTACAAAGGGCTGCGATCACAGATTTAATTCAGAAAAATAGACTCTTTTGTAAAAATATTCTAGAGGAATATCATTCACTCATTTAACGTCAATGCAGCTCAGGAAGATTACAAATCTATCTCCCACGACTCCTCTACCCACCAAGCAGAGAGAGGAGAAGGAGGGGGCCTGGAATACCTGTACAGCAGGAGTGAAGAATAAACATGGAGCACAAATTAAGCCGGACAGAATTTATCAGCATGGACAAAAAATGGAGTATTATCACATAGCTCAGTGATGAAGGCTATCCCATGGATTCCAGTCCTTCAGACAAAACACCAGGGAGCAGAATGACTATATCTATTTCCCAGATGACTGCTTACATACTTCATTACACTTTAGCTACTCCAAACTCCAGTTCTAGGTACTTACAGTTGCAGCTTACACTACCGTTGCCAGGTGCCTACAAGTAAAGCACAGGAGTGCTAAGTGCCATTCCATATCACTCCTTTTTTGCACCTAGCCGTCAGTCTTCCCACACCTTCATCTGCTCCCACCAACTATGTTCTCATTTGGAATGGAAGTTACTACCCTTCCAGCTGACAGACGTCCGTTTAGATGACAGACGTCCTGTCAAGTGTAAGGTCAGCTCGGTTACCTCCAAACAGGGACAACAGTACATTCCTACTTCATAGGGGTATTCTCAGACTTCAATAAAGATATATATATACACATACATAAAAATTTTAAAAGGCAGAAATTCTTCACCAGAAAAATAAGTATTAAACTTTCTGAAAAGATTAAGAATAAAAAAAATAAAAAGCCTGAGAGCTTCTTGATTACACTACAAAGATGTTTAGTTAAATCAGTTGATAAAATTAGAGCAAATAATGGGGAGATCACTAAATCTGGTCATATTACGACAGCCTTTGTCAAATTTTATAAACAACTTTATTAATCTCAATTTGAAGCTGTCTTCCACCAAACAACTGATGTCTGCTTTGCATCTGCCATCCTTGCCTAACGAAAGTTTGTCCCAGAAACCTCAAATAAGTCTGAAAATTCTCTAGATACTGAAGTACGCTAGCTTCAATGGCTTAATTATATTTTACCAAGAAAAGTCACACAAAGGTAGAAGTTACGGACCAAAAAGCTGTCTAGATAAGCCAAACTTCTCTCTTCTGTATCACCAAAGGCAAATCTCATTTTGCAAAGCAAACCAAGATGTCCAACACTGGTCTGGCTCCAGTAACAATAATGCTATTTTCAGAGAATATACATACAACACTACTTATTGCCAGCACCAGCCAGATACCTGCCTCAGCTGTTACTTTTTCACAAGCTAAGGGGTTTTCTCACTATTGGGAGGGGGAGACAAGGTGATTCATCGTAACAGGAGAAAAAAGGTGTGTGCCTTCACCCCACACTTGCCATGTTAAAGGTCAAACCTGGCTAGAGACAATCAGATGGGACACTGTTTTCATGTCAACACTATTCTGTTCAGCCAGGTGTGAGACCTAGTTATCGCTACAACATTAAAAGCACTGTTAATTTGAGAACATAACAACAACAACAAACCCCACTCAGCATTAGATGAGCAAAGACAAAGGACAACAGGGTGGAGAAAGAATACAACATGAAGGAAAAGCAGCAGGATGTTCAGCACAGTTTTAAATGGGATATAAATGCAAATAGAGCATTCTGGTCATAATAACCAAGAGGTAACTGATACAAGTTGCTAGGGCACTGGTCATTTCCTTCTGCCTGTAAAAAACCCCGAACAAAACAGGCAGACATTTGTGAATACTGTAACGCTTAAACAACCTATGACTTAGCTAAGCTCCGTACTGTGACAAAGAGTAGAAACAACTTCCAACCGTTGAAGGAGCTGGGAAAAAGTCAAAGAAAAAGTGAAGGTTTAAAAAACAGAATGCAGGGTGGGGGGGAAGCTTCCTAAGGAGTACTTCATTTGACAACAAGAAATACATCCATCTGCAACTTTTGGTTGAAATAAGCATAAAATTGGTAAGACAAAAATGGTGGAAAAGATAAATACACTCACAGGCTAAATACTTTAGACTTAACACAAGATAATCATGTAGAGGAAGATCATAAAAGAGCAGTACAAAAATGCAGAAAGGAGTACAAAAAGGTAGAAAGGAAACACAGAATATTTTTTAAAATTTATACACGGCAGACAGGGAAAGTAAAGACGAAGTTAACACCAAAAGAATGTATCACAGAAAACACGACAAATGCCCTAGTTCTTTCAAGACTTGGATAACTCTACAAGTTTGGAAGCTGAAGACATAGCCACAGATGTTGCAGTGAAAACTCAAAAAAAAAATAAAATCCAGAGTGCTGCTAATTAGTCTGAAATGAAACAGACCTTTGCAGAGTTAAAAAACCACCTTGTCCCCAACCTACCAAGCCCACGTGGCCAAGCAGGGATTTGGCAGCTCTCCCAAGAGGATGCGTTGAATCCACATGCAGAAGGGGTGACAAGTAACAGGAGCTGAATGAGTGAAGAGATGCACCTGGCTGGGGATTTCACACAAACAGGACCATTCAGAAATGGTTACTTGTTAAATTATTCACTGAAAACTGTGACAGGGCCAGCTGCCCCTACGGAGTCTCCAAAAAGATGCTGACTTCAGGTGAATCGGATCCCTCCCACCCCACATCTTTGTGTTTCTGAGACAAGAAAAGGGATGGAAATTTTCCACAAGGAATCACTGCACCTTTTCCATTCCCAGTCTCTAAATTTTCACCTCATTCTATACATGACTTTTCATAAAGATAAATCACTAAAAACAGCAGACATTACAACAGCAATGCTGCTTTGCTCAGCAACTGCACAGAACGGTAAATGTCAGAGTCTCATGTCAACTTACAAGCATCTAATTCCTTTTTAAAACATCCATCCCAAGTCCTCAGTATCTTCACTAAAATTTATAAAATATAGACATTTCAAAAAGATGCCATTGAAAAACAGACTTTATGTGCCTTTGAAGACAGGCTCCACAATGTTCGATCCTAACAACAGTTGCACTTTCTTTCGTCTTCTTGTTTCCGCATGCCAACACACTAACATACAAGCAGCAGCAGAGTATCTTCTGGATCTGAACCACGGAATGGGTTGGGGCAGAGGCAGAAACCGCGTAAAACAGAGCTGCCTCTGTGCCCACTCCAATGTTTCCCCTTTCTCTTAATGCATCTGATAATCAAATTCTTCACTAAGTTTTCATCCTCCGGAGGGTCAACTGTTTCATTTCAAATACCACACCCCCTGTTGGCTGCTACAAAACTTAAAACATCTGGCTCAAGATCAAGCAAAAATAAAATACAGTAATTGAACACCTAAATCCTATTTTTTTTTGTAAAAAGGCCTTTTACAGACTGAGAGAAGTAAAACTACCAAAGCTGCCCATAAATGATGATGAACTTCTGACTCAGAAGTATGATTTCGGACATCCTTCTGGAATGTTTTTAAGTATCATGTTGATACAGATACCAATGTTTATTTCCATGTTTAATGATCATCCACATAAATAGCCATGTTTCCTTCTCATCTTCTTACTGTTTACAGGCACTCTAGTTCTGCCTCAAAAATCACTTTCTCAGCTTCCTGATAAATGTTGTCCTGTGATGTCTTTCAAAGTTGTCTATTTATTCTACCAATAAGCAATCCACAATTGAACATATCACTAGAACATTTTGTTATTTTAGTATGATATAAAACTCAGTAGCTGCCACTAAATACTAAGCTGCTGTTAAGCTTCTGATTTAGAAGTAGTCCTCTCCAGATATGATCTTTTCTCCAGGTGAATCCTCTGATCCTGGAGATGCAGAATGGTTCAGAAACCAAGTAAACTTATGGTTTCGGGGGCAGGGGGAAGCCTAACACTGGAACATACACACAAGATGTATACCAGTATAAGCTGACTTTCATGGGAATACTTCCATTTTTCCACATACAAGACTTCAGATAGCCTAACACCCTGTTTGGGGCATTACACTTCAAGAAAGATGCAAACTTACGAGGAGACAAATTGGAAAAAAGCAAGAATGACGACTAAAGGACAAGAAAAATTTATTAAAAAAAAAAAAAGACTTGGAAGAGAAGGCAAAATTAGGGAACACATGTTGGTAGGTTGCAAAAACTCAAAAGGGTTTGGCAAACAGAATATGTGATGAGCAGGAGGAAAACAAAATGGTTTAAATTGCAGAAGAAATGCAAGGTAGGTATTAGAAAGGTTCTTCCAACATTAAGGACTGTAGAACAAGAGTATAGTTGCCTACGAAAAATATGGAATCATCTTCATATTTTCATTTTTTTAGAAACCAAGAAGGGCTAGAAAACTACTAAGAACCATAGATGTGTACAATGAAACTACAGAGGAAGACAGCAGGGCATTAGCAAGTTCTAAAGAGAGTTATCAGCAGGCTGCTGTTTACACAAGATGAAATGATAAACATTTAGATATAATACATCCTGAATTCTTTGAGTTGGAATCCTCCAGCTGACAGGTTTTTGTGCCTTTTGTGAGGTGATTTGTTGGGATTTTTTTTAATTTCAAGGAGTCCAGAGGCCTGACACCAGGCATATGAGACTGACCATAACATATTTAGACTTAATATTCCAAAGAAAGGGAAAAGGCAAAAAAACTACAGCGATGCTTAGCTTATAGAAGACAAAGTACAAATAAAGAAGTGGTCCATCAAACAGAAATTAAAAAGAACAGATAAAAGGATAACATAATTATAGACAGCACGAAGACTAATGTGCAGTCACGTTAGAGACTAGAACTAAATGCATACAACGAACCAGGATGAACGCAATAGATCAAATACGCCAGGCATGATTCAGAAGATTAAAGATCTTATTAGAGATAAAGACATCTTTCAGAAGTCAAAATCATGTCTAAACAGAACTGAATTAAAAACAGCATAAATATAGAAAGTTCATTCTATTAACATAAAAAGGCAAGGCAAAAACTGATACTGAGAAGGATCTTACAACAAATACTAAAGCTATTTCTAAACACATCAGAAGCAGAAATCTTTCTGGCAGAAAAAAAAAAGATGATCAAATGATTATAGCAGTATCAAAAGATGACATCTGAATAATAAATTAATTGTTTGCATCCTACATATAAGACTTTCCCATTCAACTTTTTTGTTTGTTTTAAAAACAGAATAAACTTTAGGAATCACCTTTAAATTGAAATACCAGTAAAAGGAGTTATCAAGCAAGCTGCTTTGAAGAGATTTTCACTAGAAAATAAAAGAATTACAATACGTAATGTCCTTATCCTTCAGCATGCATTAGGTCACTTAAATAAGTCAGTACAAAAACAATGGAGCGTGGCAAGTACAACATAAACTTTTTAAATGTGCCAAAGGCTGATTCTGGGAATTGCGGGGCGATGCATCTAACTTTTGTAATGGACAAACTCACACAAGTGTAATAAAGAACAGAATTCATCCACACTTCAGCAAACGTGGCGTACTGGGAAAGACCCTTTGCAGGGAAAAGGCATGACGCACAGAAGTATTAAGACTATTCTAAAGGATTTAAAGGAGTGTGGATACCAATCTAACTGAAAGACTGTACTTAAAACTCATTTTATCTGCTGGTGTTTTCTTCACACATTTATAGAGTTGCATTCCTACGACTATATGACATGGTATACAGTAACACCTGTGCACCATTCAGCATAGCACAAGAATGCAGTAACTACTTTCCTACCAACAAACTGTCAAATCGTCCAGGAAACCTTACAGATATTCCCAGGAACTGTTACCATTTTTTGTAAAAGAGGCAGTAACTATCTTTCAGCATCTGATGCATAGATTCACTGAGTCTGGGTTTTTGCTTCTGTTTTAACTTGCTTTTAATAATTGGAGAGTATATTATTTCTTCACACAGTGGCATGGCATTACATAGCTTACTTTAAATCTCTGAAGTTTCTGAATTGACTTATTAAATAAATGTTAATAAGTATTAAACATATTAACCTGTATTATAAACAGAAATGTTGGTAGATCATAATAATTATTAACAATTATATATTTATCTGATGATAAGTACAACATAGGATTGAAAATATACATTAAGTACATATTACACTACAGTACATATTATTAAATGTCAAAATTGAAACTGGAGAAGGGGCTCAGTCACTATCCCTGAATCTTGTGATGACTGATACACAAACAATACAATTTACAGTCTGAAAAGAACAAAGATAGTGTGTATTTACAGAAGAAAAGGGGAATTGTTTGTTGCCATTAACCAAGGAACATGAATTTTCACTTCAGGCCAATTAAATATGCAAAGTACATAGTTGTTCTCACCAAACGTACAAACCACCATACAGTGATAACACCGAACTGAACAAAACAAAGCAGACAAGTCTGGTTTTGAATGATAAATGCTTCAAATTAAATACATAAATAAACAAAATTAAGTTTTAAATAAGATTTCTGCACTCCCCAGAGATGATGTCTGTTCCATAATCCAGGAGGAGGAAATGGAAAAGCTCTGCCACAGGTGCACAGCTTAATTCCGGGAACAGACACTGGAGTAGCTGAACAAAGCCAGTAAGCAAGCCAAGCATCCGAGATAGGATCTACTCAATTGGAACTGGTTTTCAATGTTAATATCTGAAGAGAATAAAATGTATTTTAACAATCGGTATATTGTGGGATAGGGAGCAACTTGAGCTAGGAAAAACAAACATGTTTTTTTTAATTACTGAGCCAACAAAAAGCTGCATGCTGCGTGAGTTGAGAGCTGGCTGCAATGATCTACCGAGAGCTACACTGAAGTGGTACAAGCACAGTGTAATGAAGGAACAACAAAGCTCAGCAATAGTCTTCAGCAAGGAACAAACCTCTACAAGCAAACACTACAGACAAATTGGATACTGGACTAAGCATACAACCTGTTTCTTTTCTCTTACAGTCTGCGGTTAATACAAATGCTTTGAATATTGCCTTATTCCTCTACTGGAAAAGTCTGTCCTTATATTCTAATATCAAACGAGTGGCTAGAAAACATCTAGCACGTCTCAGTGTGCTGGACACAGCTATTTGTTCCATCTGCTGTCTCTTATTCTTTAAAATTACTCTTTCTTATCTCATTTCAGTGACCCTTTTGTTCAGTTCTGAGTCTGTGTTTACACACGATCACCACAGTTATCAGAAGGATGAGTCAATCCCAGTCAGAAGGAGCAGTCTGCCTCTGAGTGCTGGCTACTTGTAAGAGCACCTCTCCCCACCGAGGAGCTCCACATAGTCACTACCTGGAGCCCCCATGCAACGTAAGGGCCAAAGCATCGAAGCTACCCTTCAGGGTCTGTCATTTACTGTGAATAATCGAACTGTCCACCTCAAGGTAATGCCTATAACATCAGCAGGTAGACTACTCTCTATAGCAAGACCAAAGCTTGGATCTCACAGTAAGATGAAACTAAACCAGTCACAGGTCTGTAACAGCAGTCCACTGTATAAAACTTATATCTTTGATTTGGATTTCTTACAGCAGAAAAAAAATAAGATTAAGGGAAAGAGCAGCATGAAGGTAAGCAAAAGCAAACTTCAACCTAGGTTAAAATATTAGTATTTCAAGAAAGACTCAGTAAACATAGTAATAAGAATCACTATTACAACTTCAAAACGGATTAAGATAATAGAGAAATAGGATTAAGAAAAAGTTTTACAAGATCAAAAAGCTGTTCTGCCATGATCAGGACCTTGCACTTAAGAGTGAGGAGAAGCATCAGAATATCTAATACAGGCTGTAACACAGAAATGCACTAGCCTACAAAAGAGTATATTCATCAGGTAGTGCTAAGTTTATGTATAAAGCATAAGACAAAAAAAAACCCCACACAACTAAAAAACCCCGTAGCTCCCACTTATAAACTAAAACATTCATTATTATAATAGGATTAGGTACTTGGATAATCACTAATTGATTGGTCTCTATCCTTTCTTTCAGGTTACTAACATGTTATATAAAAACATAATTTCATCTTATTGCTAAAAAAATCAGTTGCCCTTTAAATTCAATAATTCTTTGTTCTTATAATATGAAAAAGGGTATTTTAGCTAAACTGTTTATTACTCAGAATAACTAACCTGACCTTCTTATTCATCTCCTCTTTACACTGAATGCCTCCAATCATCCCAGCATTCAAAAATTTTTCTGTTCACTCTCAGTACTTGTTTTCTTAGAGCACCTCTGAGACAGGGAGATCAGAATAGTATCTCGTGAGTAGAAAGGAAATGCATACAAACCTCCAATCAAATTCAGTAAGAGTCGTAGTGCCGGATTGTGGAAGTAAGATTGGAACTAGTAATGTGTAAGTTACAGCAGCTTGCAATGTGTCCAGTGATGTACCTACTAATGGGGAAAACTACAGTGATTAAGTCTAACTTAACAATAATATTGGATGTCAGCAAGCCATATTACAATGCAAATACAACCTTAAAAAAAGGTCCAAAGATGCAGTTTGGTATTTTAAATTGTTAGCTACACTCTGAAATGGTTAGGCAGTTAACCATTGCATCAGTGAGTCACTATAGGTAATGGGATGTCACAAAATATTAAAAAATGCAATTATTAGAAGGCTTGCTTCTATAGCAAGAACATCTGATACAAAACATATACACTCACACCCTAAAAAAGAAAGGTATTGCAGCAGATCTACTCTTAATATGAAGCAAGAATCTGTGGACTTATCAATGTCAAATGTAATACAAGAACAAGAAGGTGAGAAGCAGAAATTTGGTACATGTAAATAAAAATAGCATTTACTCAAGTAAATACAAAAATTTAGTAACAAGTAAGTATGAAACTCCAGTAAAAATACTGCAAGAGATTTCAAAAATGTTCTGGTCTCAGTATTCACTATCTAGAAAAGAAATACACCCTAGTTCTGGTATATGAGGCATTTTCAGAGAGTGCAGTACCAGAAAAGATAATATTCAAACTGAAAGCAACAGATTAACCCAAGCAAAAATAGTAATTCAGGCATATAAGGGAGCTTAATCATGCATTTTTATTAGAAAGAGAAGCAGTCCAATCTAAAAAATTATTATTAAAGGAGTACATGTAGAAAAGGGCCTTGAAAAAAAAAAAAAGGTAGAGAAAGAATGCAGACAATTAGGTGTTGCAGACAAAGGTTCAACTCTGCATCCTTTTAAGCTTTTACTCAAGTACATCCATACCCTCAAGCCATTATCACTGCTGTTACTTTGGGAGACTTCAGAAAAAAGCCAAAGACTCAAAAAAGCAATGAGACTGTAACATCATCCTACCGAGAGGCAACTTCTCCCAGCCAAAAGGCAGAAGCGAAAGGGAAAGCTAACACAGACCTTGGCAGCGGCGCACCCATTGCAGACACAGGTGGAGAGCCCCACTCTCCACAGCTGCTAGTGCTGCGCCCGCGAAGAACCTCTGCAAAAACCCCACATGTACAAATACACAAACCACGCCAGCTGAAAGTGTGTCGTTATCCAGATGTGCTGGCCAAAAGCCAAGTGTCTTCACCCTTTTCAGAAAGATGGGTGCATAGTTTAATTGCTCCTCTTAAACAGCCTGTTTCTAGAAAATGTTTCTGCTTCATGGCGGCAGCAATGGCTAATGAGACCTAATCTGTGGTTACACTAAAGACCAGGTGGTCCCGACAGTCACTGGCTGATCAAATTCCCCTTTCAAGACCTCATTTTGAACACAATAGTTGTGCTTCACTGCTATAAACATCCCAAATACATTATTTATTAATGGTTCACACTATTATAACTGGTTTTACACATAAATTGTTTGAAATCCAAAAAGGTGTATTACCATGTGTCTATTAAGGATGTGCAAGGACCAAGAGCAGCATCAGTGAGGTTCTACCTTTCCATTTCAACTATGAAGTATCTACTACACCAGAAAGGCTTTCCAGGAATGTTTTTGTTTATGTGTTTTCTTGGTGTAGGGGTGTCAAACTTGTTAAAAACTGAATTCACTCTGAGCAAATAGAGTGACAGGGTAGAAACAGCCATTAAACTATGCAGAAATTCTACTTGGTGTTAGAAGACAAGCAGAGCCGAAAAAACTGGAACATCAACTACAAGTGCTGCATGGGGCCTGGAAAGGCCTTTTGCTTCCAGTGTCAAAAGCATACTCCAGAGCTTCTGTATTATCAGTTTAAACTCTTAAGAAGCTTTACTTGCTCTGCCCTTTTATACCTGTTATGTGTATTGGAAACAGTAAGATATTTTACATCATTTAATTGCTGATACAATTTATCCAGTACTTTTTAATTGCAAAAAACAATTTCCTATAAATTAAATTCAGGAAGTTGAGATAGTTTGTCTTAATACGCTTTTGTCCTATAAATAATTGCATAATCTTCTCTTACTGGAATCAACAAGTGTTCAGGAAATACACTCACCAGAAACTGCATATACCTATTATTTTTAAAATGTATGCACTAATGATATTGAAGTTGTTCTGCAAAAGTACGCCCACTTTATTATTCCCTCTTCCAGTTAGAGCTAGTCAAGTCTTTGTATGGAAAACACAAACTTCTCCTGAAGAAAGAATGGCACAGCCATCCTACAGATGAGATTCAAGTGTGATGGAACAGCAGGAATTAGAAATTATGATGAGCTGAAAACGTCTGAGAGTAAACAGGCCAAGAGCCATCTGTTGCTGCATCTCCCCACCATCTGAAGCTCCAACTGAAATCACAGATTTTTTTATTGTGCATTTAGGGAGGATCATTAATCCCAAGCATTCTATTTTTTATACAAGTGTCTCAGTTACATTTTTCAAGAACCATTTTTAAATATTTTTTTAAATTATTATTTTACATATTATAATTCTAAAAGTATTACTACAACTGTGTTTAATTCTGCATTTGATGTGTCACAATGAAAGGCTACTCAACCATGTGTTATTAAAACATGTTACCGGTAAATTTTGACAACCACATGTTTTTATTGCAGGAAAATATCTGTGTTTATAGTTTCGATTCTCAAATTAAAATTAAACATACCGGCACACCTGCAATTTATAATGTTAATTTTCTGGGTGATTTAGGGGTTTTTGGGGGGTTGGTGTTGGGTTTAGGTTTTTTTTAAAGAAAAAAAAAAACACATCAGAAGCACTGATTATTTTTCTTCTTTCCTTTGCTTTCTATTTCAAAGTATTAATCACTACCTAAATTTTACATGTATACACACATATACACAAACACTGACGTACATACACAAACACATCATTTTACTTGTAGACAACTGGCTCTTTTTCCAAGGAATCACTGCCTTTTTTAAGCTATTTTTGAAAGGCCAATCTTGAAAACACATGAAATAAATAAACATTGCATTTTTCCCTGTTATCATTGTGGGAACCAAAAAAAACATTATTTCAGGTTTGTTCCACAACTGATTCCTCTCAGCTACTCCTAATGTCATATGGTTTACTTGCCTCAGGATGACAACTGTGCTGAAAATAATTTCCATGAGTAACGACCCAGCATGTACCATCCTGTCTCTCTTAATGCTGAACTATATATAAAGGTATGCAATGGATGCTATTTTATTCTAAATAGGATTTGAGGTATAAGCCAAGCTGTTGTATTCAGTTTCCTTTCCAAAAGTGGTGTTCATTCTTCAAAACGAAAAAAACAAAAAAAAACCAAAAAAAACCCCACCTTTTACTGAGCTAGGTGCCCCAGAATTCTGTCTCAGTCTGAACTCTAATGCATCTTGGGGACTCAAATTAACCATCAGACCTTTCAATACATCAAAATCTGTGCTCAGATGTAGTTTATAAGAGGCAGTGTTGGAGAATAATCATCCTTCTTATTTATACACAGGAAGAATAATTAAACAATAAAAGCAGAAGCATTTAAAGTACATGAAGCTCTTGATATTGTGCAGGTTTTCACTAAAAGATGAGCCCTACTTGTGCCATAAAACTAGTTAAATTCACTTCTTGCACTATAAACCTTCTCCACCTGAGATGCACAAGCAATAGGCTGGAGAATGGTATTCTTACACAGCCAACAGGTAGTCTAGAAAAAGCTTTCTCTTTCAAAGCAGCATCATGTCAATCAGATGCCTACTGTAAAGTGAAACACAGTGCCTACCAGAATTGAAGACTACTGCTCTACAGAAACCTTTCATGCCCAAGAGGCTTCACAGAAGCACCAAATATCTTTTATCAGAAAAACTTTGGAAGATTTTTTTCCAAGTATTTTGCTCTGTCTTGAGGAATATATACATCTTGCAGAATATATATATTTATATATATATTTATATTTTATATAGTGTGTGTGTATATATATATATACTCAACCACTGTTTTATTCCTTATGCTTTAAATATATTTATTAAATGAATCATACTAGACCTGATGGACTTTCATAGAAAATTCAGTTATTCAAATGAAGATTTTCTATGCTGAAATAACTCATGTTTTCCTTACAATTTCTCAAATGTATGACAGAAAAGCCTGTGTTTCTACTCTTTCAGAACTTCACTCCTTTCTTTTAGATGCTCTACAATAGTATATCCTCTACCATGTCATTTTGCTTAATGTACCACCTTCTACCTTTCATTCAATTCTGTATTAATTTTGTATTTTAAACACAATCATTATTAAGAACTGTCTCTAGCAACTGCTCAGCAGAGACTACTGTCTGTTCCCTGCATACAGATTAAGTGCTATGGAACACAGTAACAGGCTTAGCATTGAGGAAGTTTTTTTCTCAGAGGCCACACTTAGTTGGGAATTGAAAATAGTTTTAAAAGATGCATACGCTTATACTTCATTCATCCATCACCATGAACTGAGTCTAGATTTATCTGATTTTGTATCATGTCGATATATTTCCTGATTAAAAACCACAAACACAATTAAGTCAGTTGGTAGCAACACAAAAGCAAACTTGTTTTCATTTAGCAGATTTGACTCTAATTCTTATGCAGGAACTATTATTCATGGAAGTATGACAAAAGATCGGAAAAAGCCTAAAAAAATCAAAAATGCAAAGCACACAAATAATGCAAATCTTCAATTATTTAGAACTGTCATAAAGAACTCTTCCTACATGCGGATTGAAACATAAAAGTAGCTATACTGGATCAAACCAAAGCCCAACATGCCTTCTTCAGCAGTCACCAAAAGTGAATGCCTAACGAAGAGTACAAAAAGAAAAAATGCCTCCAAACCTTTGCGACTCAGCCATGAAGAGCCAGACATCATTTCTGTATAGTCCTCAAGGGTTTTATTTTTCATGAATTTGTACAGTCTCTCCTTGAATCTCCTTAATGTTCCAATCTCCACAACATCCTGGAGCAATCATGCTGTGAAGAATCACCTTTTCTCCCTTTGTTTTCAGTCTGCCTCTTGCTCATTTAACTTTTTACCTCACAATTTTTGTACCACCAAACGCCACTGAAAATGACGTGCCTCAAAGAAACACTAATATTCCAGATATACTTTGTTAAATAGAACTACAAAATAAAAGCATAAATTACATCAGTAATTAATACTGGTAATGACACTGGCAGAGGTAACATCCTCATAACCAGCGCACTCACATCAAGAGTTGTGTAGCACTTTCAAGTAACAGATACAAACTCTACTTAGAGGTAAACCATGAACACCCGAAGTTATTTTTCTAATGCTGAAGTCTCCACAATTTTCTGCTGTCTCCTTACATTCAATAAGCACCCATTTTCATCACCTGTCCTAACTGAGAAACTCTATGGTCCAGCAGCCTTCTCTTACACAGTTTCACTAGGGCTCAAAGTGCAACTTTGTTTTTCTCAAAATGCTCATGACATTTAGACGTAAGCATCTGAACATGAGCATCATTTAATTCTATCACAAATGAAATTAAAATATTTAATTCAGGGTTAGTCCCTTCATACAGCCCAAACGCCACTTTTGCGTGTTCACCCAGTTTTTGGATTTCCATAGACTCTGAAAGATGCCTCCTGCTCAAATGTAAAGACAAAACAAGCACAATCTACATCTGAATTCATCCTTTTAAAAAGGGTCTCTGCATATGCAGGCATTGTAATTGTATATACGTGAGTCACATATTTAAGCACGATAGCCTGTAAGGCCCCAGATCTCACTTTACAGATGCCCCAATTTAACTGTAATCCTACTAAAATGTATAAGCTTAAGGCAACCTGCAGTGAACAACCGAGGGGCTCTGCCCAAGCTGGGGCACCCGCACCGCGTGTGACAGACACACCACACAGGTAACGTCCCTCTACGGCCTTCCAGGATGTTACATTCAGACACACCAACGTCTCTCTCACTGAAGCTGAGCACACAAAACCAGCTGAGACACCTAGGCATTTTGCGCTTTTAGGCATCCTGTGCTTTTCGGCACAGACTTTCCATTTACGCCACACACACGGTCTCTACCCCATGAGAGCTATCTAATCCCATGTGGCAAAAGTCAGGCTTGTCCAGTGTCTAGAGTGCTTAAACTGTTATTTTGATCCAATTTCACATTTCAAACTGGAAAAAATTAGGATCAGAACGTTTATTTAATGTTACCAAGACAGAAAATATTCGTCATGAACTTAAGGATATCAGATATTGACTTATTTAGAGGTGCAAAGAGAAGAAATATTAATAAATCTATCTTTTACCTCCAACTATGTTCCTGTCTAGTCTGGTGTTTTGTTTCACAAAGCCTTGCTACTAAGGAGGTTTCCCAACTTACAGCAGCCTGATACAGGCGGTGTCCTCTCACAGTCCTTCTGTGTACTGTATAGCAAAAAACTCGTATTTTCTTAACTGCATTCTTCAGGCATTAAGCCGAAAACAGCAATGCTTCTTAGCCCTTCTACCACAACTAACTAGAAAAATACAATAGCACACTACTTCAATGACTACTAAAAAGAAACTTATCCTCTATTTAGGTTTCACATACATATATGTATTTTATTTATTTATTTATAGATTAGGTATTTTATCAAATAAATTAACTACAGGAAAGAAGTAGGAAAAAGTGAAATTGAGAAATTAAATATTTAAAATGATGTGAAAATGATGTAGGGGAAAAAAAAATGTGGAAAAAAAATGAAACAACTTCAGTGAACCAACATCCCCAAACAACATCATAGAATCATTAAGGTTGGAAAAGACCTCTAAGATCATCAAGTCCAACCATCAAACCAACACCACCACGTCTGCTAAACCATGTCCTGAAGTGCCGTATCTACACGTTTTTTGAACGCCTCCAGGGATGGTGACTCCACCACTTCCCTGGGCAGCCTCTTCCAACTCTTTCAGTAAAGAAATTTTTCCTAATATCCAATCTAAACCTCCCCTGACACAACTTGAGGCCATTTTGTCAAGTCCTATCACTAGTTACTCGGGAGAAGAGACGAACACCCACTCATTGTATCTGTAAAACTGCATAACACACTGAAATGAGAGGTGGAAAAAGTACCCTAATATTTTTCCTGAAGTACCAAAAAAAGCAAGATAACAGCTACTCATGCCTTCAGGAGGAATATATTTAAAAACGACCCTCTTCAGCCACTTAAGTTTTCTTGGAAAAATCATATCTCAATTCAAGCAAAAAAAATCCATTTAAAGCTACTCAAAAGCCACAAACAATTTAAGACTGGCTCAATTAATAAATTTTCATCTTTTCTGCACTTTGGACACATGGAAGTCTAGCAGTTGAAAACAAATCAAATGTTAGACAGGCAAAATAAGAGCCAGTAGTGCATAAAAGAAACACTTCAATACTGTTAAAAAATGGTTTAAGAGAAAGTTACTGTTGTTTTGGGTCTTTTTATTTTATATCAAGAGAATCCAAAAATGTTTTCGCCTGTACTGAATTTTACTCTGGGATACCTTCATACACAGAAAACCTGTAACGTTGTGGTTGTTCACCTTATGAAAGCTTAAAAATGCCACAATAACCAAGAACAAAGAAAAAACTGAACAAGAAAACAACAACAATCCTCTTCCCCAGGATACATTTTGGCTATAAACTTACCCAAGTGGGCTTACTCAGGACTTTTATTCTTCAGTATCTTGTACAATTTTCTTGCTATTCTACGTTTGGAAAGACATACATTCATGCTTTTTGGCTTCTCTCAGCTGGCAATCTCTACTTGCAGTGCCCAAATGCATTACAAACAGCGGGTCTTAAAACTACAGATAACTTTGGCCAAAAGGAAAACCAGCAGCAAAATGGTCTTACCAGGACCTTTATGCTTGGTAAAATACATCAGCTGATGTACTCAAGGTTTTTAAACATCGAACATGAGTACTGTAATTCTGGGGTTGCCTATGGTAGAATTCTTGTCCAAATCAAACAAACTATAAAAGCTAGGTTTGCCTCTATTCTCACTTATAAACAAAAAAATAAAACCAGGATTTAAGCTACCACTTCACAGTGCCTTCAGTCTCTAGTTTCTTGATCCCTTTAAGGCAGAATAAACCAGCGCTGCTTGAAGCAAAATGCTTTGTGTTTGTTACTGGTAGTCGAGGCAAAGCTATCAAGCTTTGAGATCAATGGGACATCCATTTGGAAAACCACTTCTGTGGAAACTGCTGCAGGTATCTTACTTGGAATACAGCTGGTTGAACTGCTTGAGGCTGTCACTTTGGTGGTCAACGTTATAGCAGGACTGATTCTTACAGTATCAAATACACTTTCACAGATAAGCTGCTCTCGCGTGACAGGATGGTTTCTGAACACCCCGGTTGTTTGTAGCCGCAATGTGATACAGCTGGCCCTTGACACACAGGAGTACCCATTCTGCTTGCATCCCAACAGTCCAAAATCAGTTTGATGCTGTAAAACCAGTAAGACTACCCTGGCAACTATCACAGGGACAGGACTTAGGACAGCAACTGTCAGCTTTGCTGAACTCCTCACACGCGAAAGCATCATAATACAGGCTAGAAGTAGCCATGAAACAGGCCCAGGCAAGGCATATTCACAAGACAGCAAGCCTCTAAAATGCACAGGAAGATCTTCACCCTCTAGAAAGCAAGCACTGGCAGTAATTAAAACCTAAGTGACTTGAAGTAAACTTCAAGGTTTTCACCATGGTTTGGGGAGTTGCCAATTTCTGGCAAGCCTAAGAAGTTGAGCAACTTTACAGCAAGTTGTGAAGAGGTTGATATTGTTCTGGCACGATGAAGTTCAAGAACTAACCATTTGCAGAATTACAGACGTCAGACCTGTTGTATCTGTAAGGGATTCTATGCATTGGCAAACCATGGAAAGCCCAAAACAGCAGCACTGTCAACAGTCCTGGTTCCCATCAACTAAAGATCGTTTCTGCAAAACAGATGGACTCTAGCATAAAAATACACATTCTGAGATGAATACACCTAAAAGCCAAGCTCCTATGCCTAGAAATATGTAAGCTGATCCTGAGCTTCAGAGAAAGCCAACACGGAACTCATGAGGGTAGGCGTACTTCAGAGAGGAAAGAGCCCTGGTTTTAAATCCTTTCAGTCTTCCAAAGCAGCTTATATCAACCACAACAGTAAAGTGGTCAGTGGGGGCTTAGTCAAACTTCCACAGGAGAGGAAAAGAAAAAGAGGGGAGACCAAGGATATTCACATCTTTATCCACCATGTTTAAAAGGAACGCATGACAAGCAGTGGACACGCCCTGTAAATCCCCAGACCCAGCCTGAGTAAATACGCACACAAGAGTGCAAAACTGAGTATGGATACGCACACAAAAGATAAAAAGAAAAATCGTAACTACCTTATAGCATATTCACGAATAGAAATTACTAAGTCAAGCCTTTTGAGACTTTAGGGCAGCAAGATGGTATTTCCAATCTAGCCAAGTCTATAAAACACCTTTCTTTTTCAGCAAGGCTCCTCCTGTACTATTCGTGCATTTTCTAGATGTCAGCCCAGTGACAGATTAGGACCTGTGTCAGGCCAGAAGGATGCAGACTATTTCTTGTTTGTCAGTTTATCCTACTGAATGCCCAAACTCTTGCATCACTGAGCTTGGCGCTTCTCCATGTAGTGAGGAATCTCCCTGTTGCAGAGCAACCTACCACTTGGTAAAAGCACAAGCTGTGGGATCAACGGCCATCAGGACAAAGAGAGCTAGAAAGAGAGGCCTCATGCTAAATATGTTTTCACTTTTTTTTTTTTTAATTTTGCTTTTCTGAAAATTCAAGTAGTATTTACATTTGGTACTCGTGCAATGACTACACACTGTTAGTTTTAAAAATCCTTTAATTAAAAATTAAGATAAAAATCAGACTATTTTTAAGACTAAGGCTGACCAAAGTTGTTATTCATATTCAGAACTCAATTTATAAGGAACTGATTTTTATCAACATTTGATGACCACCGATAACATATCCTCTACTTTCCAATTTTAAAATCTGAACGGGTGTTTTCCTACATAATTACACAATCCCTGTCTGGACTTGGGGTCAAACTGGACAAGAACATTAGTCTTTGCCTGAAAGTCTCCTCTCCATCATGAGGACAGAGCATATAAATGAAGATATTGACACTGTTTCCCTGTAGCTATATCAAAGTCAGTATGGAAGAAGATTACTATCTATTTCTTGAACACCACCCTTCAAAAAGAACATCTGAAGTGCCAGCTTCTTCAGAGACTTAACAGCCAGCACCAAATCGTGGCAAGCTAAGCAAGATGCAGATCACCTGCTTTGGTGCCTATGTCAGTCACTGCAGAGCTTGAAAGGCAAGACTGCCTAGATTACAGATGACAAGGTCTAGACCTCCTGGGCAAACAGTCAGCAACCTGACACATATCAGTTATTTTCCACGGAAGATGATACATCATTGCAGAGAAAATATTACCAGTAAAAAAAAAAAATCCTATGGAAGTTGCTAAAGTACTATGGAGAAAGTTCTGTTTACCACCAAAAAGTACAATTTAATTTGAACAATAACTCATGTAAAGTCACACCTTGTAATCTTCCTAAGTAAATTTCATGTTCTCTATAATTGAGCTGCTACCTGTATGAGACCATCATGTTAGCACAAAGGAAAGAAGAATATTTTCCTCTTACCTCTCTGCCAGACTTTGCTGGAATCTGTCCTTGGGTCTCTCTCAATTTGCGTGCATTCTCAAGTTCTTCTTGAAGTTTCGAAGCTAACTCCTTCAAAGAAAGTGGTAGTACTCTATTAGTTTAATTATTTTAAACTTTAGAGACCTTTATATCAGAATTAACTGTTCATTCCATTTCTTCATGTTTTGATAATATTTTTTAAACTAATGACACAAAAGACTAAAGAAAATATCTATAATTCACACAATTCTTTATTGGAGATAAATTACCAATAAAAAATTGTTCAGAACAGAGGCATCTGAAGTATAGACACATATATCGTCATAAAAACATCACAAAAATTATGCTTAAACGTTATTCAGTTATTCTAATAAATGCTTTGTGTAGCTAATCATAGATGCTACCTTATGTATAGGAAGCTAAACAAGGAAGCCTGAACACATAAAGTGTATAACCATTCCAGATTATGCTACATATCCTTTTATTTATTTAAATATTTATACATACACACACATGCACGCACACAATGGGTCTAGTGAAATACCTCTCAGACACTTTTGCTATGCAGTTTCACATCTCTACACTGCATGTCCAACTTTAGCACTTAAGAACTTACTCTGGGTATTTAAATGGACAAGACGTGGAAAATGAGAACTGTTTACAGTCTTATGTAAATTGTTTTTGATGCTCCCACTCTCTCATTCATCCATTTATTAAACAAATACAAGCATTTTAGGATATCTTGGTTTGCTAAGAATTGCCAGATGACAAAATATCAACCTATTAGAAATACAACCATTTATACTCTGACCAATTTGCCAGTTTCATTGATTGGACTCCAACAATCATGCCTACAGTTGCTGCCCCAAAATGAAGTCATTTGATCAACATCAAGCAGCAAGTCAGCAACAAAAACAGATTCAGAATTCACTTGTCCCACATGGTCAACCTTGAGCTCTGGCCACCAGGACATGCTGTTACACAATCATCGGTTCTGGTGTGTGGGATGAACTTGTTCAAACAAGCTGCATTGTCAATCTGGTCAGAGAAAGTCCATGAAAAAATATTTAACGAGCAATAAGGCAAAGATTAGTTATTATTTATACAGTGGTGGTTGTTGTTGTTTTTTTTTTTTAAACTAGGCTAATTCAGAGTTCGTATGTAGAAAAATGTGTATATAAAATTAACAGTAAAATTGTAACGTTGGCTTCTGTTGTATGATTTTGGTCAAAACAAAACAAAATGGTAGAATAATAAAAGAATCACACTCTCCCCACAGAACACCTGTATATTTTCACTCAAATTACTCTTATTCAGACACTGTCAGGCTGAAAAGAAAAAACCCACACTTGTGTCCAAACTTTTATTTGGACAATGCTATTGAAGCTGAGCAGTAGAAAAAACAAAGTTTTAAAATTTCTGCTGCTCTTGAACTTTCACCTCCTCAGTACTTTACAGCAACTAGTGTATATATAGCTTCAGTCATTTTCCCCTGTAGGAAAACGTCCTAAAATATCTTAAGTGAGTCCTAAAATATCTTAAGTGAATAACACCAGTGTCTCACAAACCTATCATATAATTACTTTCATGAACATCTTTTCTCCTCGCTAGTGTATCTTTTTGTATATTAACTAGGAAACCTACAGATCAAAACACGGAGGCATCTATTTAAATCATGAACACTCCTTATATCTTAGTAGAAAATACACTGAAGTTACTTTTAACCCACTTTTGAAGTTGATAAGATTTCCAGTGGACAGGATTTCTAGAAAAGGGTGTATTTGTTCAGATTTTGTAAAGCTACATACACACATCTGTGTCTAAAGTCTGGGGAAAAAGAATGCATAATATAAAATTGGTTTGAAAAGAAAGTATTTATAAAATGGACACTTATTCCTAACAAAACTTAAACTACGTGATAGGGGCTTTGACAAAGACCAATGCCATGTCCTAGTCCAGCAATAAATTCATATGCCAAATATCCTAAACCTTCCCCCAAATCAAGGAATCAATGGCTCTCAGGAAATATTAATTTGGTACTTGAAGTCATAAGGTCTTATTTATTACTTCTTAGTGATGGCAGATTGTGGTGCAAATATTCTGTCACAAGAGGCAAGGTAGACGTGCACTAAAAAGTAATCTTTAAAAGAAGAAAAAAAAAAGGTCCATAGTGGTAGGATTCACTTCTAAAAAAATGTTATTTTATTATATCCTTCAACAAATTTCAGCACTACTTCCTTAAGAGCAGCTCTTCAGAGCAAGCACTTGTAAAGCATAGCTTAAAAACTAACAGACTATGACCTTGTTACAACTGAAACTTCCAGGCAGTACTATTGAATGAAATTAACTCGGTATAGCCACACTCCATGTAATTAAAAATATATACATCCAGAGTTTAGAGTGTTCCAAAAGAGTGAAACTCTTGATCCTTCAGGTTGCTGCCTGAAAGAAGCCTCCTAAACCAACGTTACACACGCAGCTGTTTGTCTCAGCTCCACGGACCCAGCCTCTTTCAGGGCAGGCTTTCTACGGAGCTGACCACAAAGCATTACACAGTTGTTCTCACTGCAGAGCTGGATGCCATGGCCTACGCAGTTCCTTTCAGTTTTATATTTCCATATTGTAAGTAATAAATCATGCTTATAAAGCAGAGCTACGGACCACAAGCATCTCCTTGTTACAAAATTGATGAATAACAAACTCCAGACACTGTCTACCTTGTAACAGGCTAGAAGCTTTGTAGTTTTCACCTGCTCCCTGCTTAATACAAAGACATGAAATCCTACAAGAGAGCAGAGAACAACTGGGTGTGGATATGCTGCCTAGCCTACAAAACCTGGGGGCCCAAATCCTCTACTCTAGTCTATGAACCATTGCCTTTAAAGCAGAAGTTACAGTAAAAGTAGCATCTTCAAATCCTACCTGATCAATTTTTGCAGGACTTAATTTGCTTGAATCAGTAACTTTTTCTTTTTTTTAACAACTAAATCACTATGAGCTTTAAAGGAAAATTGCAGTAAATCATAACAATTTTTCAAAGACATTACCATGTCTCCCATGAGTTCCGCTTTCACAATCCTCGCTCCCAGTCTGTTCATCTCCTCTTCACTAAGGACCCGAGGTGGCTCATCCTTTGATGTCTGTCTGTAAAACAGCAGCAGCACTAAACCCATAGAAAAACAATGTAGTATTCACCTGTGTAACAAGTATTACACGCCTACTGCACTGGTACATATGCTCCTAGTGTCAAAATAATTGATAACAACATACTATAAAAATATATTTTCAGTCAAAACTTGCCAAGGACTCTGAAACCAAAAAGCTTAAATAAATTTTTTGAGATATGTTTCCTTTTACATTTGACATCAATTAAAATGAAAAGCACTATCTATGAACACTTTCTCAGCACAAAAAAAAAACAGTCAAGAGCCAGTGGCAGGTATAAGCAGACAAAAAGCAAGAAAGAGAGGAGCAGAAAGAGTAATTTAAACCCACTCTGTAACTGTCCTTTCTGGTTTTGGTCACGATTTTACTTCTCAGCTCCAGCAAAATCACCTGTACACCAAGTGGCCTTCCATCTCCTGAAAACTACTTATACACCCATACTTACCTGTTCACAGGACAAGCTTTGCTTCTAAAGACGTTATGGCTGATACGGTAGAGTTTCCATGGAAAATTACCTAGTACGATTTTTAAAACACAAAGTGTCCCTAGAGAAGCGACAGCTAGTAATAAATAGCACTGTATTATAATTTCAGTATTAAAAGGTCAGTATATGAGTTCTAATGACAATACGTAAGGTCTCTAAGAACTATTGCAAAGAGGCATCAAACAAGTTGGCTCTTTTTCTCTAACTCTGGGAAAGACTAAAACCAACTAGTTCTGAAAATAAGATATCTAACATAAAAGCAACGTAAGAATACAGTTATTATATTGGTCCCTGCTATTAAAGGAGAGAGAGAATTCGCTCCTTACTCAAAATGGTTAAACCCTGTAGGATTTGAAGAATGGGAGAACTTTGAAGATGGTGCCATCTTTAACTGCCAGATCCTCCCAGCCCTGAGGAAATTACCAAACTAACTTTTATCTGTTTTGAAGATGCCCAATCCAAAACCCAGAAACTCAGCATAAACATTTGCATTAACTTCATCTGAAACAGAACTTTCAAAGATGAAGTTCTCACTTCTCCTTAACCTGTATTTTTCAAAACATGGCAGGCCATTTCAGTAGAGGGAGCAAGAGATGTTTATTACTTCCTACATGCTTTTTTTAAGTGGTGTTAGTGCTTGAATCATCATCTGAACTTTGAGACATTGTTTGGTTTTGTTTTCTATTTTGTCTCAAATTAAACTCTGAAGCAGTCACATTATTAAGTGTGATGTTCAGCAAATGCAACCTGGATGGACTTTTCCTCTGGGGAGATCCCTTGGACATCCAATCAGCACTTCTAATTAACCTGTGTCATAACTGTCCAAAACATTTTGATTTATAGGCTGAAGAAGCTCTCTCTATGTTTTAGAAGGGATAAACTTGAAAGGTACATTGTCAGCGTGAGAGACAAGGAACTCAACCAGCAACACCTATTAATTCAAGCCTTCGGGTCAATGAAGATGTACTTTTTGTGACTGACTGAACACCACTGAAAGAGTACATGTATTGCAAGACTTGAAATTTCACGAAGAAGAAAACAGTAGCAGCATATAAATTATTCCCAACAGATAACTACCTCACATATACTAACCTGAAATGTTCCAAGAGCCAGAATTCTCTACAAAATTCTACAAAAAAAAGACATTTCCCACTGAAGGAAGCAGGAAGACAGGTCATACACTATCTCAAACACGCAGAAGCTTAGGAGTTAAGAGTCAGCTTAAAAGAACTTGGAAATAATTAAGTCAATAAGCAGAGGCTATATGGTTTTCCAGGCCTAAGTAATTTCCACTTTACTAATAAATCAGCTCAGTAATTTTATTGGCGAAGAAATAGAATTAAAATATCAAAGACCATGTAAAATCAAGTTTAACAGTACTGAAACAGAAAACACATGCAAAAGAAAACATCAGCTAAATAGTTTCTAAGCTTAGTTCTCTTCTGTGAGGAAAAGAATTATCTTTTCTACCACAATAATTGAATTCTTTGACCTTGAATAAGCAAACCACTTCCATGCACAATGTGGTTTCCCAAAATTGGCAGCTCTGTCCAGTCACAATCAGCATTGCACTTACTGCATGTGGTAAGCAAAAGCTAAAAGCTACAGTTTTTGTATTGCAATTAAAAAAAAAAAAAATTATTCACCATTATTTAGCAAAAAAAAAAAAAAAATAAGACTGTAAAGGAGTAGTTGCATCTTTGAAGATAACAATAATGAGGCAATGGTATCATTAACTTCTACACAATAATTACATGCTTTACTAGGTCTGGCTGGGATGGAGTTTACGTTCTTCACACTGGCCTGGACGGTGCTGTGCTTTGGAGTTAACTGGTGACAGTGTTGATAACACACCAGTGGTTCGGCTGTTGCTGAACAGTGCTTACACAGCCTCAAGGCTTCCTCCAGTTCTCACCCTGCACCCCCAGCGCACAGGCTGGGAGGGGACACAGCCAAAGGGCTATGCCATGCCACACAACGTCATGCTCAGCAGTGGAAACTGGGCAGCGCAGTCTTCCCAAAGCAGTTGCTGCTCAGAGACTGGCTGGGCATCAGTCCGCTCGCAGGAGGTGGTGAGTGACTGCCTTTGTATCACTTGGTTTTGTCTCTTTCCTTCGCTTGTTAAACTGTCTTTACCCAACACATGAGTTTCTCTCCCTTTTGCTCTTCTGGTTCCCTCTGCAGGAGGGAGAATGAGCAGGCAGCTGGGTACGTGCTCAGTTGCTTGGTGGGGTCAACACACCACACACAAAGCAACACCCAGCTCCACACCTCCTCCCTCCCCCCCCAGAAAAAAAACGACAAAAAACAAGGTTCACGGTCTTCACACAGTCTCTCTCACTCAGTCTCTGTGTTTTGGACAATCACCAGTCCAAACCAGTAGTTCACTACAGATACAGTATACTGGATGTCAGAACTCCTATTTGCCATCAGCTGTATGACACAGCTGTTAGATATTACTTTCTCCTTCTGGAAGTCATGGAGGAAACACAACTGAGAATGAAGGTAGACTTACTAAAGGATTGCATGTCATTTACACAGATGGTTTGCTGCTAATCAGTGAAGTATTTGTTTTGTTTTTTTTTAAAAAGTGCATGATATTTAAGATGACAGATAACACTCTAACCACACGCAATCGTGCCTTTTTATGTGTGCAAAAAAGAAGCTTCTTAACAGGGTGGGTTTTTTGCAGACACATAGTTCTGAGTGTGGATCTTCATGGAGTCCGTGCCTGAACTGCAGAGCAGACACCCTCTCCCAGCTGACCATAGCATCCCTCCTTGCACGAATGCCTATGTTCCCTTATGGAAACCAACGTGCTACCCAAGGCAGGCAGAAAACAACTGGGGATTGTGTAGACCTTGTACCTGAACAGCCATGAATAAACCAGGACTCAAGAGCTGAAGAAGTCTCGTAGGCTTCAGCTCAGACACGCCATGAATCATTCTAATCAACAGTTTATAAACTGCATGCTACAAGATCCTTTTTTCACAGTAACTAAAACAACTATAAAGATATATTTCTCATTTTCCAGCAAAATAACACCTAGGCAAATATCAAAATAAACAATAAAACAAGATATGACAAACACTTCCGAGTGGGACTTCCCATAGTGCATACAAACTATTTGTGCCAGAATCGGGAACTACTCCTGCCATGACGTCTATTCAAACTCACACTTTTTCAAAAAAATATATAAATTAGATTAAATGAACGTCATGCAAACAATTTATCTTCCTGCTACCAAAGAAAATGTAAATTTCATTGGCTCCTATCAAAGTAGAAAATATAGCAAGTAAAATCTGGAAAAAATACCCAACCTATACAATATAAAGAATTGTGTGGACTAAGCTGCCTGTTTCTGGTTAGTCATGCAGTACGTATGTAAGGTACAATTTTTCTTTGCAAATACACAGTGAGATATCTGCAAATACTACACACAGGAACAGTTACAAATAAAACAAATACATTTAGGGTATTATTAGAATCCAACAATTAAAAGTAAATTCATAACCCTGCTATAAGAAGTTTTTTTCTGGAAGTAACTGACATAAGCATATAAGAATGAAGGAATTACACTTGATCGTATTTGATCAAATGCCGTTTCCAACTAAATCATATCATCCTTCTTACATACTCCAACCAAAAACATTTACTTGTCCAGCTTTCCCAAGCAATTAAATAACACCATCCTGATTCTAAAATACTTCTGCACATGCCTACCTATTATTGGAAAGATCTGCAGGAAAGCATTCACTGTAATAACCACGCTATCATATCACTGGAAGAACCAACAACCTGGTAATACTGGAAAACAGCTGACCTCGAGTAGAGCAAAAGCTCGGTTGTCTACTACTTACCTTTCTGACCACACTTCTTCCTACTGTCTGTTGTCTTTCACTAAAGCAAGTCAGGCAAACTGAAATTCCTACCACATATCAGTTTGTGCCTCCCTTTCCACTCCCTTTCATCTTTCCTCTTTTCCACAGAAAACGCACTTTTCTAATCAATACCTCCTACTATTTTTCACATGCTCCTACTTTAGCATATGAGTTCATCTCACAGGTGGCAAACCTATCCCCACAGTCTTAATTATTTTTGCTTTTAGTCAACATTTTCTATTATTACAAAGTTGTCTTTATAAATTCAACAACAGTTAAGGTATTTTGCACGTTTTTTTCCTAAGAGGTCAATTTTACTGCAGTGTGAACTAACGTTAGAAAAAAGCAAAAAATAATCTGCCATTAGCAATTCTTAAATATGCTGAGCAGACAGGACAAGTAGGGGGTGTTCGTTACTCCTACGGCGGTCGGTTTTAGCTGCCCCTAGCTGGGAGGCTAGCCTCCTCCTAACTAAAGAGATCTGACAGGACCAGATCCAACACCGTCAGAAAGACGACAGAGTTTCCAGTATGCTTTGCCATGAAAAATACAGCAAATAAAAGACAAGTAAAGATGTTTGTAAAATACCTAGAACATGATGTTTTACTGTCAGATAACACTTGTTTCTTCTCAGAGATATCGCTTGGGCACTCCTGTCGCAACTTCTGCTTTTCATCACTTGGAGTTCTTTCCCAGCTATTGTCATCAATTTTTTCCCTTGTACCTGGTGATTTTTGATCAGACATTAATTTCTCATTGCTGTCTTTCGCATGTGTTTTGGTCCACAGTGCAGTATCCTCACTAGGTTTCTGGAAACGGCTGCTCAAAGAGCTATGAACTGGCAGTTTGGAAGAGGACTGCTTCGACTTGGAGTCTCTAGGTGCACTGTAAGATGATGAATCATCTTCAGAGGGTTTCAGAAATTTCTGTTTCATGTTGCTCAGAGATGAACTCTTTTCCTGACCTCGTTTTTCATCAGAGTGTTTTTCTGCTTTGGAGCTGCAGCCTCTCAATACGGAGTCCATGATACTATGTCCACATTCTTGGTCTTCTCTTGACGTATCTCTTTTGTAACCTTTGTCTTCTTGCGCCCATCCCTTGCCATACTTCTCTCTCGCATAGCCCCCAAATGCATTCCTGTTTCTAGCATCTTCATCTCGTGTCTCCTTTTTCATATGCTGTTCTTTCTTCTCTTTCTCAATTTCAGAATTGTCATTTTTCTTCCATCTTCCACCTCTACAGTAATTTTCCTTTCTGGATGCAACTTTTTCAGCTTCTTCTAATCGTGACTGAAATACCTCCATTGACTATAAGGAAGAATGAAAAAAAAATAAAAGTCATACTGCTTTTAAGATCATGGGGTATTGTGAAGCTCCCTAGGAAGTATTACAGGAAAGGCACCATTCCGTGAAAATGAATCACTGTGTAAAGGGCAAGGCATGAGCCATGAAGTGGAATGGAAGACCACTAAAAGGGAACTTACAGCCTCATGTCTGAGATGCTCTGTTGGGAAGGCTTTCTGATCCCTTCTCTTGGACTATTTCTAATTTTCATTCTATGGCTCTAAAGTAAAGTGCTACAGCACTCCCAGGAACAGAGACCAGAGCCTCAGAACTGTCTCCTCCTGGCAACCTGGCGATTAGGGGCTTGAGCTAGGGCGAAAGGCTTCTTTCTTACTCATGAACTTTGAATTTATGCTCACCAGATGCTCAGCTTCTACAGAACCAACTGACGTTCCCACTAAACCATTTTACAATCTAGTTAAACTCTTAAAAACACAGGAGAGTGAGTTCAAAATCTTTAGCTTGAAATACGTTTTGAACCCCTGTCTCTGGCTTTCTGGACAAATACTCTGTCCATTAGGCAATTATGCAAAATGTGGACCATTCCTATTCCATCAATCACCAATTACTTTCTTTTTTTTTTTTCTCAAAACATTACATACTGAAAACAAAATCAGGCAGGGATATCTTTCAATCACTATCCTACACTTCAGCAGCCAGAGTGGTTCATGCTATTTGAACTCTAGTTTCTTGAGAAAGACTCTTAAAAATAACAATCTTTACAATCACTTAGAGTGAATAATTTCTACCAGCACTGACCACATTGCTTTCATCACTCAGGAGTAACTACAATTCAGTTCAAAGACAACAGAATGAAGTCATACTGTCTTATGAAGTCATACTGTCTTATCCAAGATACCCACAACCAAACCATCCTAACCAAAAAACCCACAGAAAACTCAAATATAACACAATCACCAAGATTTAACACCCTACACCTTTGACCAATGCTTTGAAAGACAATAATACCATAGGAAGAGAGGGAGGGTAGGCTTTAAAGACTTACTATTGTTCTGGCAGACTGTTTTCTTAAAAATCAATTTTGAAGACTTTTAAACCCGTCAGAAGTAAGCAGCTTTCTCAATGTATCTGGACTGAGCAGATCACAAGTGGCCAGAAAATTCATATTTGGTAAAACTTGACACAGCTCTCCAACTTATCTTGACATTATTATTATCCACAATGTGGATTATCTACCACATGCAGGAGAACAAAATGTATTTTCTAGTATACATCATCATCATTTTGGAAGTACTCAGGTACTTTGTAACTGGGATCATCTGAACCTCCTGATGTAGAAGATTAGTATTTTAAATTTGCTACAGGATCCCATATATTAAAGTTATTTAACAAAAAAGATACAAAAGCCTGAGTAGCTTTAAACTCCTCATCACTCGAGAGAAGCCTCAGAGCCAGTTTTTTCCTGCTTCTTTACTTACGTCTTACACTACACATTAAGTATTTGTGCCTTTACAGGAAAGTAATCTTTTCCAAGCATTTATTAGAACGAAAAAAATGTAATTGAAGAGCCTTACCCCATATCTCTCAGCTACAATTTCCTCAAAATTTCGTTTCTCTCTCTCAGCCTGCTCCTTCATCCTTTGGTATGATTTTCGTAACCAACTTAATCCAGCATCTTCTACCACTGTAACTAAAGTAGAAAACAATGAGAAGTCATCATTTTGTATCTCAGTAGTTTTCCTATTTAACCTTACTCTGTATGTGACATTAAACCTTCATCTAAACTTAATGTAAAATTGAAAGGGTGCAAAAGAAAAATAGAAAGAATATACTAATACAATCAATGTTTTTATAAGTTAATGCTGGATATATCTCAGTAATACCACTGATTTAATTTAGTCTTCTCCATTTTATCATAGAACACAACAAGCAGTTTTCAAGACAGGAGTGGCATATGAGAAGCTGTAAGGGGTTTTATGAAATTGAAGAACCTTCTTATTGTTTCCAATTTCTGTGTCCAATCTTTGGCATACCCCTCACACAAATAAGTGCCTTCCCCTTCTCAGAAGATTAATGAGCAACCCACTGCTCTCCATTTGAGAAGCTAGCAGAGGCCTTAACATTCAGGACACATACTCACTGATGCCTGTCGCCTCTTACAGATCACTGATCTCTGCAACTCTTAAATGTGGCATGAGGCTAATGCTTTGCAGGACAGACTGTCCACAGGGAAAGGCTCCCATAGAGAAAAGCCAGGGACCCTATTGTTCCCTGTCGACAGAATAGAAGGACCCTTCTTATCACATAATAAATGCTTCATCACATTATGAAAAATGTTTTTCTAACTGCTCTTGCTGGAAATAGGCAGGATAACCCTAGGGTAAGGAAAGAAGTGAAAAGGTTACAGAAATAATATTTTTCACAAACTGCATCTGTAATGTACTTCATTTTAATGTGACTCAGGCTTCTGTGGTTGAATATTTTAAAACTATAATTTGTGTAATGGAATGAAAGGAATCAAATGAGATGACAACAATTTATCTTGTCTTGGTTAAATCATGCTTTCACTTAATTAGTTCAAAACGAAGAATTTCTGTAAAGATACTGAAGGTCAAACCACTCAAGATCAAAAACCAGTGAAGAGAAATTCGGCAAAACAACATGCTATGATATTAACCCAATATTCACTACTGAATTTTCATCCAAATTTTACTTTATTACATGCTTTTCATAATGCCTTTACATCAACATTAGTAGTAACTTGTCAGCAACAAAGAGACCAGAGACTGGGGACAGAAATTTAAGATTATCACTAGAAGTTGCCGTTTACCTTTCTTAACTGAAGCTGTTTCTTCCTTCTCTGGTGGCAAACCTGTACCACCATCTTTCCAATAGGGATTGAGTTCTCTCTCAGACAGCATGGCCTGAAACAGAAATAATTTTAATGTCTGCATAGTATATGGTTTGTATTTTCTATAATATTTGATAAATTTTGTGATACTTGTGTGGGAATAGAACAGCTTACTCATAACTTGTGCTATCTAAAGACAGGTAGAAATAAACACCACTCTCCATCCCCAGTCAAAGCTCTCAAACATGTGCTTAGCTGGCACCCTGATTATACAGAAGTGGTTTTACTGTTTGGCTGCATTGCCAGTATATCAATAATATGCCTTTGCAGCCGAAGCACTGGGGGGCTTCTCAGTTTTACCTCAGCTTACTGCTTTTCACCCTCAAACTAGATCGCTTACTGCGATTCTGTCAAATGACTTCTCTGGAAGCAGGCAAGAAGTCCAATGGAGATAAGAGTTGATTAGGCATTCCAGCACTGACAAAATTTTGAATTTGTCTATGTTATATCGTCAGCTCACCACCATCACTGGCATGTTGTATGCACCTGTTGTACACATTGTTACGGATGTCAAAGAAAGATCAGACATTCTGGTATAGAAAACATAGAACTACAAACATGCACGGAGAGCAAGGGGTTGGTGGGATCTATAAAAAATCATCAGCCAGATGATTTTTAAAATAATTACAATCCATCATAAAAATCATCAGCCAGATTATTTTTAAAATAACTATAATCCATCATAAAAACTATCAGCCCAGAAAGTCAACCATATCCTGGGCTGCAGCAAAAGAAGTGTGGCCAGCAGGTCGAGGGAGGTGATTCTGCCCCTCTACTCTGGTGAGACCCCACCTGGAGTCCTGTGTCCAGCTCTGGAGCCCCCGGCACAGGAAGGACATGGAGTTGTTGGAGCAGGTCCAGAGGAGGCCACAAAAATGATCTGAGGGCTGGAGCACCCCTCCTATGAGGAAAGCCTGAGAGTTGGAGTCGTTCAGCCTGGAGAAGAGCAGGCTGCGGGAACATCTTCTAGCAGCCTTCCAGTACCTGAAGGGGGCCTACAGGAAAGCTGGGGACAAACTTTTTAGCAGGGCCTGTTGTGATAGGACAAGGAGTAATGGCTTTAAACTCAAAGAGGGTAGATTTAGACTGGATATAAGGAAGAAACTTTTTACAATGAGAGTGGTGAAACACTGGCACAGGTTGCCCAGAGAGGCGGTAGATGCCCCATCCCAGGAAACATCCAAGGCCAGGTTGGACGAGGCTCTGAGCAACCTGATCAAACTGAAGATACCCCTGCTCACTGCAGGGAGATTGGGCTACATGACCTCTAAAGGTCCCTTCCAACCCAAAGCATTCCATGATTCTATGATCATTTAAATTGAACTCATAAATTATTAACTATATAATATATGGAGACATTCTGGTGATTTAAAATCTCGACATTAAATGGTTCTTCAACAGTTCAGAAAAAACGTTCAGCAACAAATTATGTGGGGAAAAAACAAAAAAAAAGATTAATCCATTCTCAAAAGACAATAACCGAAGTGCCACACGCTACAGAAGAACAGCGCTCCAGGTCAGCCTGGTTCCTAGCCACAACACAACCAACTGGAAAACCTAACAGCAACAAATGGCCTACTGTGAGATATGAGGACAAATAAATATCAGACAGTGATCAGCAACTACGATTTCAGATCAGACTACCTTGCATTTAAGCAGCTCAATGAATAAATGAAGCAGCCAGCAACTGTATGTAAACACAACTAATTTAACCCCTTCCCCAGCCAGACTCTGATCCACCTCACGTGTTCATGCACAACTGCAGCATGAAAGGCACAGCAACTGCTCTGAATTCTTTCTTCAGGAAAAAACAAGCCTCAGCACCCTATGCTTTAACACAGTAACTTCGGTAAGCTTTTATCACACAAAACAATGGTGCTCCTCTCACATATCCCATGGGGAAGAAGGCCAGACCAACAGTATGCCACTGCTATTAAGTAAAATACCTCAGAAGCACTTCAAATATTACAGAACTTAGTACTAATAAAACTGGCTTTTTTCCACAACGTCAGCCTGCTGTATGACCCCTTCCCATCCCAAACAGAACAAATAACAGACTAATTTAATTAAAATCACTGTCACACAATGTATCAGGCATTAGTTTAAAAACTATACAAAGACTTCTGTATTTGAACCAATGCATTGGTTCATTCATCACACAAAATATAGTAAGATTCAGAAAAAAGATGATATATTAATTCCTCCTACCTGCTCACGTTCTTGAACTTTCTGTCGTTCCAATACTTTGTCTTTGTGTCTTTCACCTCTGACAGCAGCTGCTGACATGGTTTTCAATGACATGAAGTCTAAATTCATCCATTCTTCTCTCTTTAAAATAAACACAAAGAATCAGTGTTCATACTTCCAACAAAAACATGGCTCAGGTACAAACCAAACCAGCACAACTACTGACAAATGTTACTTACAATAAAGAGTATAGGCTTTACAAACACATATGAAGCACTTTAATGAAAAGCAAAAACGCTTTTAAGAACCCTAATCTTTCAGTTTTTTAATATTCACTTACACAAATAAATTTCAAAAATGTCTTTCTGTAATTTGAAATACATCTTCACAATGTATTTAAGACACTAGTAAACATGCGAACTGTGTAAACTGCTTATTATTTGCTTAAATGAACACTGTACATCTAGACCAATTCCTTTTCATCTTGCTAATTCTGACTTCATGACATCTTACATCTCCTCCAGCATATACAATATCTGCAATCAGTAGCTGAGCATAGTTCATAACTTGGATATCTCGGCACTAACTGCACCCTCAAACTAAACAGCTACACATCTAAAACCTCTGAACTGTACCCACAATAACAGGTAGAAAACTGCATTTACAAAACCTAGGCCAGACCAAGGCCATTTTAAAATTGAGGACTACTGTCTAAAGAAAAGCAGCATATAAAAAGCTTAGATACACCAACTACCTTTACACATGCAAAACCTGAAGCCTCAAAAGAAAGCAGTGACATATGCATTATAAACAACTACTCTACAAAAACAAGTATTTGGAATGCTTCTGTGTACAGTACAGCAACCAAAATTACAAGATTACACCTATTTTGAAACATGTCCTTGCAGAAAGGTCTTCATATCTTCAGTACGGTTCTAGTCTGAGTTGTCAATCTGAACAGAAGCTGTGTGTCACACTTTATCTGTTATTTAACAGTTATATTAGGCAACATACCAGAGAGCTTCAGAGGTGAAACACAACATTCCGCTTCTCAGATCTCCTCTAAGAAAGTGAAGGAACTGAAAAATAATCTATCTTCAAGTGATTCAATACTATCTATGTCCACATTAGCAAGCAACGTGGATCAACAGAAGTGGATGTGCGTGGGACCTCTGGAGGTCATGTGGTCCAGCCCCCCTGCTCAAGTAGGGCCATGCATAGTTAGTTGCCCAGGATCACGTCCTGATGGCTTCTGATATCTCCAAGGACAGAGGCTCCACAACTTCTCCAGTTAACCTGTGCCAGTGCCTGGTCATTCTCACAGTAAAAACTATTTCCTGATGTTCAGACAGAAACTCTCATGTGTCAGTTTGTGCCTCTTGCCTCTCGTCCTGTCACTAGGCACCACTGAAAAAAGGCTGGCTCCGTCTTTTAAATAAGCTTCAGATCCGCGGTTTGGGGATTTTTTTTGTTGTTGTTTCTGTTTTTTTGGTTGTTTTATGTTTTTTTTGTTGTTATTTGTTTGTTTGTTTTTTTAAGTAAGCACTTCTGGTCTAGTCTGAGACTGGCCCCGTGGAGCATCTCAGGTGCACTTTGAGAATATATCTTCTAATTTAGTTTAATCCAACAGGAAATGGGTTTACATGCTCCAAGACTTCTTCATAATGTGAGCCAAAATACAAAAAGTAGGGATGACCAGGAAATTCCTTTCAAATGCACACTCTTCATCCAAAAATAGACAAGCCCATGGCACACATTCTACAAGAAATGCTTGGAAAAAAATGGTTTTGCAGGATAAATTATCATGACATACGTAAGGATTTATATTTCATTACTTTAAACTCTTCCAAGAAGATAGATATAATTCAGTGATCCTTTTTATTTCTATTACCAAGATGCACAAATTCAGAATGAGAAAGAGGGACATTTTTTCCAGGAGTGGAATTAGACACTAAATTGAGAATCATCATTTTCACACAACTGAGGAGGTTGTGATATGTGACTACTATGCTACTAAAATCACAACAGTTCATTTCAGAATGACTCAATTTTCCAGAATAAACACTGCTTACTGGGCACAGAATTCACCTAGGCAGATCAAAAGAGGCATCGATGCCATAAATATTGTTGCTGAAAAGTTCTACACCTCTCTCCCTTATATCTACTTAAGCATCACAGAAGCAAAAATTCATTCAACTGTAGAAGATCTGCCTAAATTATGCAGAAAAAAATACCAATTCTAGTCAAGAACTTTGAGTTGACCTCTTCAAGAAAATCCAATGAGACCCTGAAAACATGATTAAAGGAATTAGTGCTAGCCAACTTTAAGTGTAGTGCCTTGTTAAATACTAAGCATCTATCAGGTAGAGAAGTCTTCCAATGAATGAAATGTAGTATTTACCTAGCTAAACAAAGACATCTGTCCGTAAAATAGGTTTTGTTCAACACATTGCAAAAGAGCTGTCAAGAAACCCAAGCACATTTCACATTTGGTCATGCTGAATTTATTTCTGGAGTAGTTATCAGACTGCTCACCTGCAGGGAGGGTTCTTTCACAGCATCTGATTCCTTGTTGACTTTCCAAGCCTTTTCTGTGTTATCTGACTGTGACACATTTGACTCAACCCACTCAACTGAAGAATCCTAAAAATGCAGTTTAATGTGAAGAAGAATAGTAACATCTTAAAATACTATTACACATTGATAAAATGCAATACTGACCAAGCATATTGATAATTAAAATTGATCCTTATTAGCATTACTAATATAATACTGTTTATTACTTCAAAATCCCGATAATCAAAATAGAATATTGATATTCCCATAGGAGATTGTTCCTTCATGATACAAACAGTCCACCATACTTGACGAGCACATCCCAGTATGTAACTCTAGTTCATATTGGCAGTTTACTAGCATAACACTGCTAAAGTTAAAACTGTCAGAGTAAAAACAAAACCATATGTTTTTATGGCATTACAAAAACAAAATTTAAAAAACCTAAATTTATTACTAAGGATGTTTTACATTAAAAAAGTAAAATCAGTAACAGTGCAATATACAGCACTGTACATGCCATCTTCTCCTATTTTCATAACCAACTTTCAACATCTGCACTTGCAAACAGCGTACTGAGGTTTTACATTTGAAGCAAATAGGACTTCATTGAACAGAGTTTCTTTGCTATTTACATGAACCTGACATGGGGATAACAGATTTTGGATTGAAGGTATCAGCCAGGACTGTGCTGTATCATAGGACTCACTGGTGTGATCTGAGGGGTTTTGATGACTCCCGTGAGAAATGTGGGACATTTGTGCCTTAGGTTACTTCCCACACTAAAAAGCATAGTTCACCTCTGATTCCACTCCCCAGAAAATAAATTTCATCATACTGCATGTTCTTTCACTCAATAAAAGAGACACTCTGAAAAGAAAAAAATCACAGCGCTACCTGACTTCCACCAAAATGCTGGGAGGATGTTTCACACAATGTGGCCAGAAAGCGGCACCCAAACTTCTAATACACTTTCTGTACTGTTTTGCCAGAGTGCCCCTCAATGTGAAGACATGTTTACGGACTCAAATGCACAAGTTTGAGCCTTCCTTCAGAACCACATACAACTCCCACATTGTTGGGAGTTTCCATGGTTGAACATCCATGGAAAAAGGCAGCAGTAACTCATGCTTAAATTCAACATCAAGTATTCGCAATTTCAGACACGACTCTACCATAAACCACTGACTACAGGGAACCTATGAATTTTTTCCACTCTCTCCTACAATGAGGATTTTTTTTTCAGTTTCTCTGTGCTGAAAAACTATAAATCACTTGTCCCTAATGAGTGAATTCAATATTATAAAATTCACATCCATTCACATATCATCTTTTAAATTGATACTCTGTACATTAAAAAGACAAACTTTGCCACAGCTTTTCCCAAATGATAAGAACGAGTCTTAATTTTACTAATCATGTGCACCCACAGAGACTAAAATGGAGCAGGTTTTAAAAATGTCATTTGAAGCATTTTAGAGTTTCTTACTTACTGAAGAACTATCAAGTAAGTCATCCTTCTTTTCAGATTTTTGTTTCTTATTTTTCTTCTTTTCTTTCTTAGCTTTTTTTGAATGCTTATCCTTTTTCTTTTTTTTCTGCACGGAATGTTCCTACAAGTAAATGTTTGTAAATGAGATCCAGTAAACCAAAGGACCCACTTACAAGAAAAACAATCACAACCTACTTAACCAAACCACACTGGAAAAGGTAAAACACACACAGACGGACACAGCTACATTTTACTTCTACTACCCTCTCTTTCTTTTATTCAGGGAAGCATGCCTCACATGCACAATCGAGTTTTCTTCCCCATCTCAATACCTTTTTCACTGGAACTTACGCACTATAACTATACACAGAATACCTTCTACACTATATTTATTTCAGTCAATTCTGTTTCCTCGGGAACCACTGCATCATCAATACACATCTGTCCTTTGCTGAAATATCTGTACGGATTTCTACACTAAAAGGATGTGATATTCAGAGGTTCCATTAACGCTTCTCCTGGTAATGACCACAAACAGAGCCGCGACAAAGTCTTGGCTCCTCCAGATTTCTTCCTGTGGAACTATTCTTGTCTGGCAGAGCTTGCTCTTCTGCATTTGGTAGAAATTAAAGCCAGAATTGAATAACAGAAGTTTTTCCTCTTGTGAGTAAAAGATTATTTCCACTTAAAAAAAGCTAATATCAAAATATAAATAATTCAGAAATCAGGAGATTTTTAAAGATCCTCTTAAAGCCCTCAAAGCCTTCTGTTCATAGGAACATGCTGTAAAGCTAACAAGACAATTCAATGATTTACAGTTCTGTCACCTTTTCCACACGTTCATTCACATCAGAAAGCATCCACGTATCTTCACCTCGTAGATGCTTTACCAGCTGGTGCTTCTGCTCCTTTTCATAACTATATTTGGCCTAAGACAAGCAGAGAAGAAAAATAACCAGGCAGAGTTCAATAGCATTTTCTTACAGACACACCTTTGTAAGCCATGCTGACACACCCATACACAATGTTGAGAACTCTGCTTGAGAACTTGTCCTTTCAGAGTACTGCAAAAAAAATACTTTTGGATTACATGTTAAAGAGGAAACGCAGCTAAAACATATTATGCACCCTCCTTCCTCAAGCTACCGCTTTGCAGCTACTCCAGCATTGATTTCATCCTATCATTCTAAACAAAAGTGACACGAAGACATTCAACTTGCATTCTTCATTCTCAGAAGTCTTCTGTTCTTACAGTCTTCCTGAACTGCATATCACAGAATCACAGAATGTTCGGGGTTGGAAGGGACCTCTGGGGATCATCTAGTCCAACCCTCCTGCCGAAGCAGGGTCACCTACAGCAGGCTGAACAGGACCTTGTCCAGGTGGGTCTTGAATATCTCCATAGAAGGAGACTCCACAACCTCCCTGGGCAGCCTGTTCCAGTGCTCCATCACCCTCAGAGGGAAGAAGTTCTTCCTCATGTTCAAGTGGAACTTCCTGTGCTTCAGTTTGTGCCTGTTGCCCCTTGTCCTGTTGCTGGGCACCAATACGCTATGATGTAGTGGACCTCCAATTTTCTCCTTCAAAAAATTCCCTGGGCAATTACTCCACTGCAAAGCACAGCTCACTAACCATTAATTTGAGACTTTAGCAAACCTATCTTTGTGCACATTCAATTTTGAAAATATCTCAGCCAGGTGCAAAACCTGGAACAGCAGAAGTCTGTGCTCTCAAGGAATACACAAGTATATAAGAATTAGCATTTTGTGTTTCCTAGTTATGGAGATAAACCTAGAAATACTTTTACTACTACTTCTAAGAAAATAATAATCACTGCAGACAGTTTAAATTCCTGAAAAGGACTTTTATAAACCATATCAATAAAATGATGACCTTTACAGCCTCTGAAGTTCCCTCTAGTGCTTCAAGCAGGAAAATGACTTTCACAGACAAGTTTACTTAAATATAACTTGCCATTAGAAAACTCCGAAGTCAAGAAGGAAATCTGCAGCTTTTGTACTGATAGAAAGCAAGGCTTGCAGGAGGATGACCAGTACACCATAAGGGTTCAATGAACAGAAATACATGCTAGAAAATAAGATTGAAAGTGTAAAAATAAAAAAGCTAACTCATAAGGTAGGAGTGCTGTTGTGTTTTTAAATATTGTCATTAGTAATACTGAAAGAGGCACAAAGAACAACCAAAAATTAAAAAAAAAAAAAAAAAAAATCAAAACTACC
>Ga0065711_1001212_pt1 | contig 51094 bp, 38 predicted proteins | sample Hoacrofraction12_FD_59098 | JGI IMG/M metagenome (GOLD analysis project Ga0065711, IMG submission 59098) | Hoatzin crop microbial communities from Cojedes, Venezuela - Epithelial fraction 12 v2 (version 2) | ecosystem: Host-associated > Birds > Digestive system > Esophagus > Crop | place... | reverse complement strand
AAAAAAAAAAAAAAAAAAAAAAAAAGAAAATAAGACTATTACTGTTAATGTAACCAAGTTTTTAGTTATCTGCTAAGTCATGGCAGGAAAAAAAGTCAGAAGAGAAGGTTCAAGGGGGATCCTATCAAGGCATATAAATGCCTAGCGGAAGAGTGTAAAGAGCCAGGCTTTTTCAGTGGTGATTAGTGGCAAGCCAAGAGGTAACGGGCAGACTGAAACATAGGAATTTCCCTCTGAACATCAGGACACTCTTTTTCACTTTGAGGATTACAGAGTACTGGAATATGCTGCCCAGAGAGGTTGTAAAATCTCCCTCCTTAGAGACATTTAAAAACTGTCCGGATACTGTCCTGGGCAACTGGCACTAGGTGGCTCTGCTTGAGCAGTAAGATTGGACCAGATGAGCCCCCAGAGGTCCCTTCCAACCTCAACTGCTCTGTGATTCTGTGATATATCTTAAAGGAGGCATAGCTGATCATCTCTTGTATCAGTGATACTTCTTGCACTTTGGGAAAAGCCATTAGCTCCAGGATTAGACATTGTTTAAATTCTGGACAATGAGAACATAAATACAAAGGCAAAAATTAAATATCCATTGACATAGTTTACCTAGCCAGACCAGAAGTGCCTCAGAGAGTGCATTGCTTTTTCCAGTGGAGGGAAATGCTATCTTGTACTGTAGCAACCTTTGCACTGACAGATTTCTTGTTCCCAACTGTCCCCAGCTATATTCTCTTCCCTGTAGTAGACACAATAAAGCAGGGGCAAGTATAATCTAATCAAGCTCCTACTTGGTAAACAAATCTATTCTACCTATTGTATTTTAAAGAAAATCACTTATTTTGTAAGACTGTTCACTTGAGAAGTTTCATGCCTGAGATGTCTTCCACTGCTCAGCATAACTTTGGTCTGTGGTGGTGAACTGATAAAATTGGAAACATTTCAGAAATAGTCTTAAAAATCATAAAAGGTAAAGGAAAAAAATACAAAATGGCAGACACTATATATATTAATTCATAAATATTCCTATTATAAGTGCAATATAAGGATTTAAGAGACATAAAGCAAGAGGCACAGATATTAAAAGGCAAAAGTACACTGGGAAAGACTAAGACCTGTCTCACAGTAATCTAGAAAGCTGGATAATGTGACATCGTAGAGCCTATCAACTTTTAAATGATTGCATGATATCAACATGAAGGTAACCTCTGTATGTGTGAAACAAAATAAAAAATAATTAATTAATTAAAATTAATTTCTGTACAAATTAGGACTGCTGAAATTAGTGAACAAAGTATAGAAAATGTCAAAAAAATGCAAATGACAAGGTTACAGACCTAAATAACATCAATTTTCTTCTTAGAAATATGTTCATCTGTATCTGCTAATATCATTTTACTTGAATAAAACTAAGCAAAAAAATCCTAGTTAGATCTATTACATGTTATACTCGATTTGTACATATACAAATTTCTCCATATGGTGAATGATCAAGGATATTATGTCTATCATTTCTTTAAATTATGTTCCCAATTACAGAAAACACATTATAATACTTTTTGTATGTTACTGTTGCAAAACTTAGCTTAGCTCAGTTTCTAAAGGTGAACAAATTCCACCTTCTACAAGCTAGTATAATCTAAAGCTGTGAATGGCCATTAAACAAATCTCAAGACTCATTTCTGTGCTTACTTGGGGAAAAAGAGAGAGCAACATGCAAACTTCAGACAGACGCCTTCAGGAATTAACTAAAGTAATATGATGTTGGTTTTTCTTTCTTTTCAAGTAGAAACATATTCCTCATAGGTAAGATTTCTACTTCACAGGGCCAGACATCTTACAACTGACCTAGGGAGCAACATTCCTGGAGGCGCTAGTTAGTGTTCACCTTGATGAAACTGGGAAGCTATGCACTACAGCAGGAGGAGGAAGACCACAACGGATGTAAAACAAGTTTGCAATTCATTCTGTTTCAAAGTTAAATATTGCAAGCTGTTTAAGTTGTGATACACATATCTAAAGGACTTCTTGTCACTCACATATCATTTCTTAAACTTTGTTTTTATTTCAGTGCTGAAATTCTAAAATTGTGTTTAGGATGAGCACTAGCATTCAGCAGCTGCAAGCTGTTAGCATATGATCTCTTCCTGCTATAAAAACAGTAATTCTACAAAAATGCTTACAAAATATATAGAGCAAATCTTTTAAACAAAATGTTAAAATACATTTCTCCAAACACTAGGGGAAACATACTCTCAAGAAATGGTAAGATTACTTTTATATATATTTTTTTTCTAAAAATATTCCCCAAAGCACTTCTGCAAATGTGACCAGATGAATGACCTGACCTGAAGGAGGAAGTGGAGAGATTAAGGAACATCAGGGAATGTGAGAGGAAGGTCGACTGGTGGAACTTCACCCTGCCATCCCTGAGGCCAAGGCAGAAAGCGGAGAGGCTCCACAAGAAGCAGAGGACACCCTACTCTCTTTCCCACAAGCAGAAGGAGGGGACCTAAGAGACACAGGGGGATGGAAATGGCTCCCTGCTCGGGGCGGCAGGCGAATTCCCTCCTGGCCTCCCTCATCTCCCCAGTTGCCCTTAAGCAACAGATACGGGGCTCTGGAATGTGAGGGACCGGCCACAGAAGATGTGGGTGAAGGTCCTTCTGAGGGGTTGCCCAGGACAAGTCTGTCAGCCCCACACATTATGACTGTCCCTGTTAAGAAAAAAAGGAGGGCAATTGTCACAAGTAATTCCCTTCTGAAGGGAACAAAGGGCCTGATATGCTGACCAGACCCATTCCACAGGGAAGTTTGCTGCCTCCCTGGCGTCCGGATTAGGGATCTTATGAAGAAACTCCCTGGTCTGGTGCAGCCTTCTAATTCTTACCTGCTGTTAGTAATGCAGGTTGGTGGTGATGAGATCACAGAAAGAAGTCCCAAGGCCATCAAAAGGGACTTCAAGACACTGGGGCTATGGTTGCAGGATCAGGAGCACAGGTTGTGTTTTCTTCAATCCCATCAGTGGCAGGGAAAAGCACTGAAAGGAACAGGAAAACTCACCTGGTTAACAGGTGGCTCAGAGACTGGTGCCGTTGGTGGAATTTTGGTTTCTTTGAGGTTTACACGGCACCGGGCCTGCTGAAGACCAATAGACTTCAGCTGTCTCAAAGGGGAAAAAGAATTCTTGCCCATGAGCTGGCGGGGCTCATCAAGAGGGCTTTAAACCAGGCTTGAAGAGGGAGGGGAATATAACCACGCTCACTGGAGATAAGCCCAGGTACGGCATGCCAATATTAGGAGTGAGGTTGATAGCCCATCTCAAGTGCAATGCATGCATCATGGGCAACAGACAGGAGGAGCTGGAAGCCATTGTGCAGCAGGACACTCATGACTTGGTCACCATCACAGAAACACAGTGGGATGACTCTCATGACTGGAGTGCTGCAATGGATGGCTATAAACTCTTTAGAGTGGACAGGAGAGGAAAGAGAGGTGGTGGGGTGGCTCTGTATGTTAGGGACAGTTTCGACTATACAGAGCTCATCGATTGTGATGATAGGGTCGAATGCTGATGGGTAAAGGTCAGGGGGAAAACCAACAAGGCAGACATCCTGCTGGGAGTCTGTTGTAGACGACCCAACCAGGATGAAGAGGCAGATGAAGTTTTCTACAAGAGACTGGCAGAAGTCTCACAGTCACTAGCCCTTGTTCTTGTGGGGGACTTCAACTTATAAAGACTTCTGCTGGAAATAAAACACAGCAGAAAGCAACCAGTCTAGGAGATTCCTGGAGTGTGTGAAAGACAACTTCCTGATGCAGCTGTTAAGTGAGCGTACCAGGGGAGCTGCCTCGCTTGACCTGCTATTTACTAACAAAGAAGGACTGGTGGGAGATGTGGTGCTCAGAGGCCATCTTGGGCTTAGCGACCATGAAATGACAGAGTTCTCAGTTTGTGGTGAAGAGGAGGTTCATCAAAACCACTGCCATGGAATTTAGGAGGGCAGACTTTGGTCTGTTCAGGATTCTGGTTGAGAGAGTCCCTTGGGAGAGAGCCTGAAGGGCAAAGGGGTCCAGGCAGGCTGCACATTCTTCAAGGAGGAAGTCTTAAAGGCACAGGAGCAGGCTGTCCCCATGTGCCACAAGACGAACCAGCAGGGAAGATGACCGGCCTGTCTGAACAGGGAGCTCTTGCTGGGACTCAGGAAAAAAAGGAGGGTCTACCACCTATGGAAGAAAAGGCAGGCGACTCAGGGGGAGTACAGGGGTCTCATTAAGTCATGCAGAGAAGAAATTAGAAAGGCAAAAGCCCAGATAGAACTCGGGTTGGCCACTGTTTTAAGGCACAACAAAAAGTGTTTTAACAAAAACATCAACAGCAAAAAGAGGGCCAAGGAGAGTCTCCATCCTTTATTGGATGTGAGGGGGGGAACACTGCCACCAAGGATGAGGGAAAGACTGAAGTACTTAATGCCTCCTTTGCCTCAGTCTTTAATAGTCATACTGGTTATTCCCAGGATAGTCAGCCCCAAGTGCTGGAAGATAAGGAAGGAGAATGGAACAAACATCCCTTAATCCCGGAGGAAGAAGTTAATGACCTGCTATGCCACTTACAAGTCTGTGGGGCTGGATGGGACCCACCCAAGAGTACAGAGGGAACTGGCAGAGGAGCTGGCCAAGCCACTCTCCATCATCTATCAGCAATCCTGGCTAACAGGGGAGGTCCCAGATGACTGGAGGATCATCACTGTAATACCCATCTACAAGAAGGGCTGGAAGGAGGATCCTGGGCACTACAGGCCTGTCAGCCTGACCCTGGTGCTGGACAAGATTATGGAGTGATTCATCCTGAGTGTTCTCACTGGGCATGTGCAGGACAACCAGGGAATCGGACCCAGCCAGCATGGGTTCATCAAAGGCAGTTTGACCAACCTGATCTCCTTCTGTGACCAGGTGACCCACCTAGTGGATGAGGGAAAGGCTGTGGATGTTATCTACCTGGACTTTACTAAGGCCTTTAACACTGTTCCCCACAGTGTCCTCCTGGAAAAACTGGCTGACCATGGTTTGGATGGATTTACACTTCGCTGAATAAAGAACTGGCTGAATGGCCGAGCGCAGAGAGTGGTGGTGAATGGATTTTAATCCAGTTGGTGGCTGATCACAAGTGGTGTCCCCCAGGGCTCAGTTTTGGGGCCAGTCTTGTTTAATAACTTTATCAGTTATCTGGATGAGGAGATTGAGAGCTTCTTTAGTAAGTTTGCAGACAACACCAAGTTGGGTGGGAGTGTTGATCTGCCTGAGGGTAGGAAGGCTCTGCAGAGGGATCTGGACAGGCTGGATCGATGGACTGAGGCCAACTGTATGACGTTTAACACAGCCAAGTGTCAAGTCCTGCACTTTGGTCACGACAACACCATGCAACACTACAGGCTTCTGGAGGAGTGGCTGGAAAGCTGCCTGGCAGAAAAGGACCTGGTGCAGATTGACAGCCACCTGAACATGAGCCTGCAGTGTGCCCAGGTGGCCAAGAAGGCCCACAGCATCCTGGCTTGCATCAGGAATAGTGTGGACAGCAGGAGTAGGGAGGTGATCATGTCCCTGTACTAAGCACTGGTGAAGCCGCACCTTTAATACTGTGTTCAGTTTTGGGCCCCTCACTACAAGAAGGACATTGAGATGCTGAAGCATGTCCAGAGAAGGGCAACGAGGCAGGTGAGGGTTCTAGAGACCAAGTCTTATGAGGAGCGGCTGAGGGAGCTGGAGCTGTTTAGTCTGGAGAAGAGGAGGCTGAGGGGGGACCTTATTGCTCTCTACAACTACCTGAAAGGAAGTTGTGGTGAGGCAGGTGTTGGTCTCTTCTCTCAACTAACTAGCGATAAGACAAGGGGAAATGGCCTCAGGTTGCATCGTGGGAGGTTTAGATTGGATATTAGCAAAACTTTCTTTACTGCAAGAGTGATCAGGCATTGGAAGAAGTTGCCCAGGGAGGTGGTGGAGTCGCCATGCCTGGAGGTGTTCAAAAAACGTGTAGATATGGCACTTCAGGACATAGTTTACCAGGCATGGTGTTGTTGGTTTTACAGTTGGACTTGATGATCTTAGAGGTCTTTTCCAACCTTACTGATTCTATGATTCTATGAAATTGCTCACAATGAATTCTTTGAAATTATCTGTTGCTACTGGCATTGGTTAGTCTTGATCAAATATCTCCTCAGCTACTCAGTAGGAGGACATAGAAAACATTGTGCCAGACTGTTCTCAGAGATGCCTATTGAAAGGAAGAAAGGCAATGGGCACAGCTTGCAATGCAGAAAAGTCCGATTAAGGAATTTTTCCACAGTGAGGGTAGTTCAACACTGAACCGTCAGCTGTGCAGTGACCCTAGGTGGTAATGTTATCAGGAAATATCCAGCCATGTTAACTAGGCACAATGAAATAAATGACAGAGAAGAGTGAAGTAATGTTGCTGTAGCTTGACAAAAACAGCGAGGGAACAGAATATACTTCAAATGATGAGGATGCAGACAGAAGTATCATCAAAGAAAAAGAAAATAAAAGCAAAAATCAAATAAAAAGGTGCAAGATTAAGATTAAAAAGAAATTTTAGCCAGTTGCAATCAAAAGAAATTAGAACAAATGAAGTTAATTATTGATCATGATAACTAATTCAGATAGGAATTAGAACTAATCACAACAATTACAGTGATTTGTTAAAGATTAGACCTCAGACCAAGTGGAATGTAGCTTGGTGATCATTAAGATGATAGGTATATTGACTGAGTCTGTAGAAATGGACAAGAGACATGTTTGCAAGGCACAAACCCAGTCTTTTGTTCTGACTGGGTTCTTGCTATAGTTACAAGAATATTTGTAGGCTGCTCTTCTGTAAAGCCTGTGTTATACACTAGTCTGTTTACTTTTAATTTGACTTAATATTAAACAGACAATGAAAATATCTATTATATATCTCATTTAAATGGAATTATCAGGCTGAAAGAAAAGGTCAGATATGAAGGTTTGCTCCTGTTTTTATACATGGCAATAAAAGACATCTGTCCAATTTAGGGTAAGAAGAATATGTTTCCAAGTCTCCATATGCAAGTCCTTTTCAATAAAACTGTCTGTAAGGGCAAAAGTCTTACCAGACTACTGTCAATGGGGTTCTTAAAAATTGCTTTTAAAAAGTAAAAGCAATGCCCTTGCTCTGCAAAATGAGCTCTCTGTAACATTTTATATATATTTCAAAAGATGATTGCATTTGGGCAAATGTGGAATCCTTATAATTTGCATCAGTTATTGTACAGACTTTGGCATGTTAGAAAATATTCTTGTTATGTTCCAAGCGATTTAGTGTCAATATTAATCAAAGAGGACCAGTAATACTTCTCACACTGCAATATAGCTGTAAATAAAGCTAATTAAATATTTACATAGTCGATCTATTTAATTTCCACATATTTTTTAGCTCAGACACCTTTCCAAGTGTGTAAAATATCAACTTCGATGTAAAATGTTGCTGGATTTTCTTTTTTTTGTAATTTTCAGATGCCATGCTCCTGACAAGGAAAAGCTATTACTCATTTCTGTAATAACAAAAACAAATGTACCTGTGGAAAACCACAAAAGTGTTTTGGGAATAGAGATTGCTTCAATTCCCAAGCAAATTCACTATTGGAAGATTATATTGGTTCAACAGAGTTTTGTTCTGTTTAATTTCTCCAATATCTTTCTAATCTGTTTTATTTTCTATAAAGAATTGATAAGAATTGAATCTACAGCTGATTCAAGGCTCAATTCTGCTGTCACAAAGTCCCTATGGTAGCTGCTGAAAGCTTTATCCACGTAAAGAAGGTCATACAGTACCCATATGTTCCTACCCTTGTAAGCAATTAATGCCTATTGAATGATGAAGGAGAGCTTTTTGTCCTACTTCTTTGCTTGCCTGGTTCACGAAACCACAAATTCACCAGAACACATTTTTCCTCTATTCTGATTTTGACCTTACTCTAAGCTTAAATCAATGGCTACTTAGTCTCTGTATTCAGTCACACTAGGATTAGGCCCATAGCTCCTTCTCTGTTCTGTTGCTATATGAAAACTGCTTTTTAGTGAAGCACTTATTCTTTCTTAGCAGATTCTGTCCCCCAGGTGAAAAAAACTCTCCATTTCAGCTACTCGTGAAGCTCTTTATTGAAGCATCCTCTCTTCTGTTGAAATGTTTCTTTCTTGTGAACTTCTTTCCCTTACATAGATGCCCATGTCCTTTTCTATCATCAAATGTAGGCCTGCTTAAACTCCCAGAAAGAAACATTTTATGACAAAATATATTGCATAAATCCTTGGTTCTTGCTAAAAGGGCTCTAAAAAATAGTTCAAGTCTTTAGTATCGGTATAATGCAAGCAATGTTATCTTCGTGTGACCCAGTACACACTTAAATGTTATTGTTTCATTTTCAAGGTAACCCCTGGACTAAAGAATGTGAGAATGAATGGTAACGGGCCTGTTGAAATTTGTTTGCCTTGAACTAAGACTCTTAAAACACTTCTAGTGCCTCATGTTTTGAATGTCTTTCTTTTGTGCTCTTCTGACCTCTACCTGTTCGAGACAGGAGTACAAGAAATTTGTTAAGTGTGTGGTCTACTGTGAGCTAAGCCTACACAATATCACTATTGTCATTGTGTGAGTAAGGAAAACTTGCCCATTGATGAACAGGTTTCACTTATAGGTAGTATGCTTTAACTAACTGCTGAAATCAGAGATTTCTAAAAAGAGGGAGGGTGGGAGGGAGAAAGGGAGAAAGGGACAAAGGAAGGAAATAAAAAACACTGTAGGCATACTGTGGGATCAGAGAAGTACAAGAAATATTTTATTTCTGTGTTTTAGTTTTCTTCACTTGAAGACACATAAAAGTGGGCCTTAAGTCATCAGGAAAAAAAATCCAGTGAGAACGGATATAAAAATTGCAAGTAAAGTATGACATACCATCTAGCATTAGGCCATAGTGAAAGGAAGTACAGGACTATCTGTCAAAAAGCTTCACAGCTGCTTGTAATTTCTGTATAACCTTTTGTGCCACTGTTAAGAGGAACAAGTTTTCTTGTGATCTTTGTCTTGTATCCCAGGAATACAAATTACAGCAAGCTAAGTTAGGGTTTAAGATCAATAGCTTCACAGATCCGCTTCTCATTTCAAGATAAAAATTAAAACATTAAAGAAAAATCACAGCTACCATCAATTAAGAAAACATATAATTTGTCTACAAGGTAATCTGCTATAATATTGAACAGTATTAAAAAAAACATTTTCTTCCTTTTCAATCCCAAATATATCAAATAGATACTCTTCTGAAGAGTATATTTCTTCTCTCTATTGTGACAGATCATCTGTGGATTTAAAATAATACAGAAATAAAGCTTTCTTGCAGTTCAGAAACTCTCTCATCTCTGTTTGAAATTACATAACTGAATCAATCAAAAACCCTCTGGAAAATATGTACCTAGAGATGTGTGTGTTTGCAGATTTGGGAAATAGATCAAATGTGCCACTCTGCATGTTTCTTAAATCTTCTTTCTTACAGGAGAAGTCACAACACTGACAGTATTTTTTTTACTGTGAACTAAAAAGATAACACCTCTCCAAACAACTCTGCAACCAACAGTCCCTACACACTGAAAGACACACACTAGTATGAATTGGGCCAGTTCATGGTTGTTTTCCTTACTTGCCCTTTTTTTTTTCCCTGCTCTACATTCACCTTAATGCTTCTAAATCAACTTTGGTTGATACTGTGAGGACTAGAGAAAGCTAATGAAACTAACTTAACATTCACCTGATAAAAATCCAGATAAAATTATAATTGTTATTTACCCAGTATTGGATCTTGCTGAAGTCAGTTCCTGCTTATTCAGAAAATTAGTCTACTGTTAAAGCAGTTGTAATCCAGGAGGAACATCTGATCCGAAGATATTATTCAATATGCTTTAGATCTTGCTGCAACCTCCTCTGTTGTTCATGGCCACTGCCTTGCTTGCTCAGGCTTGATTTGTGGCTGTGCTTCAAGCCCAGAAAAAACATCCAAGAATCGAGTGTGAGAGGAGACAGTATAAGAAAGCATCAGGCAGAAGAGGAGAATTTGTAGCTGATATCAGGCATACTTGAGAATTAGAAAGGCACTTTCAGCAGAAACACTCAATGGAAGTGGCACCAGAGTGTGAACAAAGACAGCCAGGAGAGAAGAAAAAGGAGAGAAGCCAGACCTTCAGGACTCTAATTTCAGCAATGGCAGGAGGAAGGGAAAACCTGAAAATTCAGAAATTAAAACAATGGCAGAGCCCCAGTTGAAAGAAAGACTGTTCGATTTATCTTGAACCTGATGAGCTTTTTACATGGAAATTTCACTTATCTAAGTCCATCTAATCGTATTCGCAACTTAGTTACCTGCAAACTTGTGCCCAGATTAGAGCAGGTCAGCAGGCCTTTGGAACAATGAACCCACTACATATTTGAGCAGGAACTGGCAGAACACAATGCCAGTCCTATTTAGAATTGTTAGTAATTATATCCTTCTCCATCATCTTAAGCTCAACACCATACAGTTCTGCATCTCAGAGCATATCTGGGTATGACACATGGTCACTGTTGCAAATGTCAAGACTTCCATACTTACTCAAAAGTGATTGCAAGTTCCTTGATGTGTTTCTCATCGAGATGATAGCAATTGCTAGGGTTTTATTCTTTACTTTCTGATTCATATTATGTGCAGCACACTGCTGATTCTGTTACCTTTCCTTTTCTTCCACTGCAGTACAGCAGATACTTAGTGATCCAGCATAGACAAACAGTGAAGAATTTTAGAGATTCATTATCTCACTGAAGGACACTATGAATTCCTTAACAAGTGTTTCCTCCCCCTATTCCCTTGTCTCTCTGCAAAATGTAACAAAATCTTTTAATCTTCTAGGCAGAGTGAAGTAAAGAGGAAAAGCTTTACTGAAAGTATCTAGATAATATGTATTATTCTATGAGAATAAGGTTTGTGAAATAGGCGCCAGATATTTATACCCAAAGTAGTAATCTTAATAGAAAGTAGGTCATGGCTATACATAAAAGTGCATGCTTCAAAGTAATAATTTTAAGAGGGTGTGACAGTCTAAGAAATTAAAATATATCAATTCTAAGCAGTCTTATAAATCCACTTATAACCAAATGTGTTCCAATAAGCTGCTTGTACCTAATATTTTATTTAAAGGTTAGCATTCTCAATATCTATCTTAATTTAATTTTCTAAGAACAAAGCAGAGCTGCATATAGAACAGTTGAGTGGAGATCTTTTTTTTGTGATTGTCAATAAATAACCTAAGTATGCAGTCTTTTCCTGGGTGTAGACAGGAGGGGTACTCTTGTTATTTCTGCTTTCAAAAACTCATCTATGTTCTTTTACAAAGGATTACAGAATGAATATGAACAGGAATATTTTCAGAAACATATTTTTTAGAGTGGGGTGTTGCTAATATAAAGGCTGAAGGGACTACATCACTGAACAAACTGAGCAAAAATCAAAACAAACATCTTGCAAAAATGAGTCAATTGAGTCTCTCTGGATTTATTTCTAAATTTTAACTAGTTTCAGGTACATTTGTGACAACGATAAAGCAATAGTTTTATGTTTTAATATTGAGCATTCCTGAAAAGAGATTATCAAGATACCCAGGTAAACGCTAAAAATAATAATTTCCAAATAAGGCAACAATATTCCTCATTTTTCATTTAGATATTTGTATCCTATTTCCATATGTTCAGGAAAATTCTATTAGTATAAACATACATCAGAGAAAAAAATTGGCTTTTACAGTTATGGTAGATAAAGAGAAGTCGGTCAAAGGCTTGCCCCATGTTCACAAAAACTCAAGAGTACATGAATACCATGCTGAAGCTATGTTTGTTATTCCCGATTAATGAGCACTTGTAGAGTCTCTTCATTTTACAGTTTTCACACAGAAATATCAAATTGACAAACCTTTAGCAGCTTTTGCAAACTACACATTGTATGTTAGTCATATATTCTCTCAGCCATCACTGGGATATAATTCACTATTATCTTGTTAACAAGGCTATGATTCATTTCACACATCACTGTTCATTAAAATAATACGTACTTGTGTTCTTGATTTGTCCCACTTCAAAGCTCAACTACCAACAAATTCGTGGTCAATTAGTTCAACTGAATGAATAACAGTTGGAAAACTACTTAGGTTTCTCACCTTTTCGTATTTTTTGTTTACATGAAATTAGAACCTCATAAATCAATTACGATAGAGTAAATTAGTTGTGGTTCTCCATTTCTTTCATTTAGTGGAAAAATATGTTATTTTCTTTTAACCTGGATGTGAAAAAGTCTCTTAAATAATTGTTTTATTTCTGTGGGCTGGTAAATTCTGAACAAACTAAACATTAAGTCTCCTAATGAAATTTCAAGACAGTACATATTTCTCTGGGACTTGCAGAAGCAAAGAACTGAAGATTCTTTACTGTGTGAAGACTGTACTCACAAGAGTGATCCCTCATACTCATGCTGTTGGCCTTTCCCTCCATGGATGTAGTCTTTTTTCTAGTAAAAAATTTTAAAAAAATTTAATTGAGCAAAACATTTAATTTCTTATTCCTTAGTGATGTATTTTTCTGAAATATTGACCAGAAAATTAATCTTGTACGTTACTCATCTTTACTTCTGTCTTTCAGTTAGCTTGAATGTTTTGTACAGAACAAGTTGTAATGTTTTTTAGTATGCACAAGTAGAGTTAGCATTAATTTACCTCATATTTCAGAACAAGTATACTTCTGTGATTGTGAATGCTTGCACATACAAACAAATACTGTACTCCGGGGGGACTTTAGTGTCTGAGACATCTGTTGAGAAACAGATACACATAAACGCTGAGCAGTTAAGAGAATCTGAAGTCACACAGAGGGCAACAGATGATCCAGAAAGTAAAGAACCTGGCTAACAAAACAACTTAAGCCAAACTCCTCCTTTCTTTTGAATTCAGCAATTCACTTTCTCAAGGGAATGTTTGGCCAGGATGAAATGAATATCTTTAAAAAGTACACAGTAGTAATCTGTGATCTTAACTATGTAATGAGTCTTTAGATAGCTCCTCCTGGAAAAAAATGTTGTTCCTGAAAGAATTTTCAGAGGGGCTTTACCTGAGGAGGGAGAAGGTTATCACAGAGGGATCCATCCTGACATCTTTATTCAAATGAAAAATGGTAAGTGGCTGTTCTTTTCCTTTAAACTGTTCTTCATTATCCACATTTTTTGCTCTTCTAAAACATAACAGCCTTCAAAAGAATGGTTACATTCATATATGGAAATTAGGCTTAGTTGTTGGCACAGAGTCATACAAACATAAAAAACAGAAACAAAAAAACCCAAACAAACAAAACCCCAATAAATCACAGCCATATTTTTTTGGTTGGACTTGAAATATGTCACAGTAGTTTTGACAATATCTTAAAGAAGACACACTATCTTTAGTAGGTCCTTTACTAGTAAAAAAATCCTGCTTTTTTTCTACCTTTGTTTTAGCAGACCATGTTCCTAAAGGGATTTCAATATTTTCTGTAAACTCCCATTACCTATGCACAGAAATCATTACAAACTCAGACGACCTTGTGCTTTAATTTTTCAGCTAATGCCTAGAGCAAGACAGCAGAGATAAGCCAAGCATTTAGAAGACTGATAGTTTTGTGTTTGGGTATTTTTTTTGCTATATACATGATTTAAGTTAAACAAAATAAGAAAAATAGGGCAGAAATACCATCTCAGAAGCCTTGACTAGAATCGTGTTCTGAATTAGTTCAAAATTATATTGCTTGATGTTATATCACAACAGAGTTTGGGCAATTTGAATGTCTGTTGTTCATGAGTCATTTTTTTACAGTGCAAGAAGTATCATAAGATGCCCTGCTATATCACATAATTTGTGAAAGTATAGAAGCAACTGTTACCCTACAAGATCATAGAATCATAGAAACATAGAATCATAGGTTGGAAAAGACCTCTAAGATCATCAAGTCCAACTATCAACCCAACACCACCACACCTACTAAACCACATCCCAAAGTGCCACATCTATGCATTTTTTGAAGATAAATGATGTGGCTTTATAGCTTGATCCCTAAGAGAGAATACTGCTATCCCATGCATATGTTCCATGAATCACGGTGGCCAGGATGCTAATTAAAGCCAAACCATTGTAGAAGTGAAAGATGTTAGGTGTTAAGTTAGACCAGTCCAGGTTGTAAAAAAGTACAGGGTTAATACGATGGATTTTTTTGTTGTTAAGAAGACACTTGAGAAGAGTCATAAAACAGTAAGACTCCCTAAAGAAAGACCAGAATTCAAAATGCAAAATTTAATGATGAGAATGTTAGATACTTATAAAAATTTTAAAGAATTATGTCATATATCAATTTGTACACAGATTTGAGAAGACTTGATTTTATAGTAATTAATTAGAATAAAATCATTACATTTAGCATTCTCTGTGCCTGCAGGCTGGCAATGACAGTTTGGGAATGACTGCACATGCTCTTGAGACAGGGAGCTTTGGAAAATGTAACACAAAGATTATTGGAGTCATCATATTGCTCACTTCTTTCCACTGCTGTGCTGGGTTTGCGTGGTAAGGTTTTGGTAGCCGGAGAGCTACAGAGGAGGCTTCTGTGAGAATCTGCTAGAAGCTTCCCCTATGTACGATCAATAGAGTCAATGCCAGCTGGCTCCAAGACAGACCCACCACTGGTCAAGGCCAAGCCCATCAGCAGTGGTGGGAGAGCCTCTGTGATAACATATTTAAGAAAAGAAAAAAACCTGCCTAACACCATTTGCAATGGGATAAAGGAGTGAGAACATTTGAGAGAAATAACTCTGTAGATACCAAGGTCAGTGAGGAAGGTGGGGAAGGAGGTGCTCCAGGCGCTGAAGCAGAGATTCCCCGTCAGCCCATGGTGAAGACCGTGGTGAGGCAGATTGCCCCCCTGCAGCCCATGGAGGTCCATGGTGGACCACATATCCACTAACAGTGTGTGGAGGACCCCACGCCAGAGCAGGTGGATGCTCCCAAAGAAAGCTGTGACCCCACAGGAAGACCATGCTGGAGCAGGCTCCTGGCAGGATCTGTGGACCTGTGGAGAGAGAGGAGCCCATTCTGGAGCAGGTTTTCTGGCAGGGTTTGTGACCCTGTGGGGGACCCATGCTGGAGCAGTCTGTTCCTGAAGGACTGTACCCCATGGGAAGGGACTCATGCCTGAGTAGTTTGTGAAGAACTGCAGCCTGTGGGAAGGACTCACGTTGAAGAAGATTGTGGAGAACTGTCTCCCATGAGAGGGACCTCATGCTGCAGCAGGAGAAGAATGTAAGGGGTCCTCCCCCTGAGGAGGAAGGAGCAGCAGAAACAACACGTAATGAACTGACCGCAACCCCCGTTCCCTGTCCCCCTGTGCCACCGGCGGGAGAGAAGGTAGAGAAAATCAAGAGTGAAGCTGAGCCCAAAAAGAATGGAGGGGTGGGGGCAAGGTGTTTTTAAGATTCAGTTTTATTTCTCATTACCGTACTCTGATTTAATTGGCCATAAATTAAATTGTTTCCCCAAGTCAAGTCTGTTTTGCCTGTGACAGTGAAGGCTGAGTGACCTCTCCCTGTCCTTATCTCGACCACGAGACTTTCATCATATGTCCTCTCCCGTGTCCATCTGAGGAGGGGAGTGATAGGGTGGCTTGGTGGGCACCTGGCATCCAGCCAGGGTCAACTCACAATAACAGTCTTAGGTGTGTCCTACCACAGGATTCGGTGAGGAAGTCTAACAGTTCAGAAAAGGAAGAGGTAAGCAAAAGCAAAACTTCAACCATAATTGTACAGAAATGGTTGTCTAATTATATCTTTGCCTCTTAAACAAATGCACAGATAGTTTTTCCCTGATTGTCACCAGAAGATGAGTCAGCTGTTCTTTGGCCGAAAGTCTCTGATCTTAACCAATTACTAGTGCAAATTATGAACACAGACATTATTTTCATAGCACTTACTTATGCTCTGAATACCGACAAAATCTAAATAATATTTAAAAAAGCACATCTTTTAGGTTGCACCTAACTTAGAAACAAAGAATGAGTAATAGCCTTAAAAAATCTTCCCCCCAAGAAAATCTAAAACCCTGAAGCAAGAGTATAAAAGGAATTGTTCTTACAGTAGCATGGGTTTCTGGAGGCAGGAAGTAAAGCTTCTTAAATTTTTCAGTGTGATTCCTCAAGGGAAGTATTTCATACTACTGTGATCTCCAGGGCAAAGCACAAACAACGAACTTATAGAAAAAAAAAAAAAATCAAGGCTGATTTGTCAGTGCCAAGAAAGCAAATGATGGCGTTTTATATACCAAGACCGAAGAGACATGTAAGCTTGGATAGGGCATCTGGCAACTTAAATATGAATTTAAAGCTTAAATTTAAACCTACCAGATTTGATTAGCTTGCTGGTTTCAGACAAAAAAAGCTTAGTTCTCCCATGCCCATAGAAGCTGCTGCATCTAAGCTCAGATGCCCTGCCAGATATGACTATCATCATTTCAGGTCCTGCCTTCTCATACAGATTACATTAAGAAAATCCAGCTTTGGCGATGTTCAAGATCTAGGAGGGATAAGATTTTCAGATGACTTGACTGACAGCATCTCCTGCAGTGTTACAGGGAAGTGGTAGGCTCCTGCAGAGAGTCTCAAATGCTACGGATGCTTTTTGTACCCCTCAGTGTCTTTTCACACGCACCTGAATCACAGCTGTCACTGCTACCTCATCTATTGTTCTTTACTTGGTACGGAGCCACACAGCTTCTACTCTGGCTCTACCGTGAAAGGTGATGGATAATCCCCTGTCTCACACCCTCTATGAGGAGATTCGCTTGTGTCATTTGAGGAGAGACGACAACTGACACAGATGTGTCATGAGGAGAAAGGACAGTGAACTCTGATCTTTGTGATGAACAGCCAAAGAGCAAGACAAGTGGATCTCTGGAGACCTCCAGTACTTCAGGGCACTGTGCTGGAGATTCTAATCCCATGCATTATAGAAGTACACAGCATTTATGTTTTTACAGAAAGTCAGGTTCTGGCTCAACACTGCACAAAATTAAGGCAGAGTTCTTGCAATCTGGCATATATGACTGCATGTCCCTACAACAACTGTGGAGGGGAGATAATGTCATTCCCAAACTCACTGTTTGTTACATCTCTATACTTTGCTTAGTTCCTGTGAATGTGAGACACCAACAAGTGTTTGTAGTGTTAATAAGAAACATATAGTTTTTTCCTGAGATATACTGTTTATGAAATATTTTAACTTGCCAGAATGAGTTATACAACCTAGAGAGAATGGATAACAATATGTGCACAACTAAGGTGAAGCGACTCAGTCAGCCTCTAAAGACAAGAGAAAATCTCTCACTTCCCATTTGTGTTTATTAATGTTAAATGAACCAGAATTCTGAAGACTAAAAAGCAAATCTGAGCTTTGAAATGCCTTTTTCTTATTTTTTTATTCTCATGTAACACTTACAATGACTATTCTATAAGCCTGTCCTAAGAAGTAATATTTCTTTTCATGTTTTTCATGCAAAGAAACCTGTTACAACACATTTTCATGAAAACACATTTTTTCATAAGAATGATGGAATGATGATGTAAAAAAGTTGCTGCTATATTCACCAGGTATCTCAAGAATATAAATGAGAGTCTACATGCAGAGCAGAGGCAGTGTCTCAGGCTTTGCTCTTTAGAGGGGATGTCTATAAGTCACTCAAACTGGGGGCAGCAACAACTGTTGAGATTCCCCAGTAACACCTGGTGACAGAGGTAAATTTCAGGACACAACTGACAATACATTTTGTTGCTTTTTGTGCCTCAGTTTACAAAATCCTTAATCAAATGTTTGCTCTGAGAGAATAAATGACACTTACCCTTTGTTCTAAAAGTCGTATCCTTGTCCTTAAGTTATTTGAGAAAGACTAGCTATGCTGTTCCTACAAGAGCAAGGGATGATGGGTTCTAATGGCTGTTACTAAAAATAGGATTCAGAGCTGGAGTACATGCTTTCCACCAAGCTGCAAGGACTGTTTTAAAGACAGATACAATAACACTGGAAAGAAATCTCCTCTGGCAGGCACAAGCTCTTTGTCAAGCATCACAATATGTAAAGACAATTTGTTGCTCAGAATATTCATGAAAATTACACAAATCTACTTAGAAATGTTGATAAAACTAGAAAATGTGGATTCCTTCCTTTTCAGAAGAGGATGGTGAGACAAACAATACTCAGATGCTTTAAAAACTGATGAAAAGAGGAAAAGAACAACCTTTTACCCAAGTCTGTAGAAGATAGGACAAGAAGTTATGGTTGTGAAAGTATCAAGAGAGATTTATGCTGAATGTTACTTTGAAATGAAAGCTTTCAAATTGATGATATCAAATGCATCCATTACAAGTTTAAGGTAGAATCTTCATTGCCGCGAGATCTGTGAAACAGGTTAAATGACAGAGCTGCAGGTCATCCTGCCATGCTAGATATTGCATAATCATAATACCATGGGCATTTTTTCTGCACCTGGAATATCATTAATAATTATTTACATCATAAGCTGTACATTCTTTTTTTTTCCTAAAAAAGTTTTACAGAGCAAAGTTCCTCAAATAGCAATACCTTTACATTACATAATTATTTGAAGATGAGAACTAGAGGATGTCACTTAATGATGAGCATTGTAAAAGTTAATAATAGATACAGCACATTTGATCACTGTCCCATCTCCAAAGACCTTACTACCTAATAAGGAACTTCAAACAAGTTTACAACTAAAATACAGAAATATGAAAAGTATATAGAAAATAATTTTGACATTATATTCTACTGTAGTACTTCAACAGAATAGCAGTTAGTTTGCATCATACTGCTGATCTGGCTTTAAAAAATAACTTTCTTTGTGCTAAATTTTTCCGTATTGATCATGAGATATAATGCACTTGAAAATAGTAAAGATTTGACAGCAAGCATCACAGGATTTTTCTTAGCATGTTCAGGACTGAGATCTAACAGTTAGGTCTGTTGTCTGTTGGAGATATCTGTTAACTGTTATCAATGGAGAAATTAAGTTAACATCAAAAGTCTTCAGCTAGAAGCATCCTTCATAAAAACCAACAATAGAAACCATTGAGGCTTAAAGAACTTTATTTTGCTGAAAATTTACTATATAATATTTATAAACTTATAAAATTGCATAATAAAAAGAATAACAGCTATGATTAAGATAGTGCCTTAGACATACACGGGGGCAGAAAACCTTCAACATCATTGCTGGGATAATACATCAGTTAAAATACATTCATTATTTTCTTCATTTTATCACACACACATTTTATATCTGCAGTTCTACACTTTTTAATTGTTACCTAACTACTAGGGGAAGAAAATAAAAAGAAACCCATGCTATCTTGTATCACAGAGATACAGAAATAACATACAAACCAGCAGAAGTACTGGCATGATTACCTACATTAAATTCATTTTAATTAACTGATGTACCTCCATCACGCCTAAGAATCTGTGTGATTGTTAGTAAAGGAACAGCTAAATTAGATCAAACCTATCTGAAAAAATGGGCAGAAGGAACAAGTTCCTGATGATCAGGCTTGCAGGAACTCGGTCCCAGCTGTGACTACACAAAGGTGTACAACTGGCAGGTAATGAAGCAGAGCTAGATGCCAACTCTCCGTTGAGCACAGGAGGAGAGGTAGAAGTCCGCGTATTAGGTTTTTTGGTAGTAAATATTTTTTTTAATTTTGATATAATACTTTGCACGGCTTCTGTAAATTCCTGTTTAAAAATAGCTTTATTTCTTACAACTAATATTTCAAAATATTTACATTTGCATATTTTTAATAAACATGGGTAAACCTATATGGAACAAATCTGTCACACTTCAGCTTTTCTAATGATTAATGAATAATCATGAGCTAAGGAATGTATAGTGGAAAAGTGTACGATCCTAGTTTAAAGTCTAGAAGTGGTCACAATGTCCCTACAAATTCTTCCAGTCGCTTCTTATCTTCACTGTTAATAAAGTATTAATGTTCAGCCATGGACACCCCACCCCAACCCCCTCACTTCTTTGGTCTAGTTAATTCAAATGTCCTGTTCTTTTAGAAATCTTTTCACTTACTGGTGACTCTCTACTAAGTTACCTTTTTCTCCTTCTTTTGGATAAACTAACAGAATAGTAAATGTTAAGAATACACGGAGATTGGCCAGATCACTTAAGGGAAATCTAACTCCACTTTCATGTCTCTTATTGGCTCTACTCTGTATAATGTAAATTTTCCTAATCAGACGAAGTGGTCCAAAATTGTATAGTCCTCCCATTCAGACATTATCTAAATGCATCCAGTTCAGAATAATTTAATGTATCTAATGCATTTCATACAAAATGCTGTATAATTTATACAGTTTATTCAGTATCTCTGAAGTTCTGTTGTCTTCAAAAGATTTTGAAATTAAACTAACTTAAAACCAAGATTATCTCATTTAATGTCATTTAATCTATAATGGCATCCAACAATTGACTTTCCCCTTGATTGATGACCAGTAGGCTACCATAGGAAGTCAAAGTAAAAATACAATTACCCTTACATAGAGGGTTTTTTTTTAACTGTAGATTGCAATTCTGGGATGTGATTCATCCTGCTCATGACAGTTTGATATCCAAATGCCTGTGTGACCACTTCTTAAAGAACAATCTTGCTGTATTTTGTGTTTTCTCTGACTGATTCAGTTCTCCAGAAGGAGAATTTTACATTGGTAGATAATTTTAAGTAACAAACATTGTTGAATTGAGGTAAGGAGATGCATCTTAACCTGAAGAAACAAGCAATGACTTGTCTTTTCCTCACTCTCCATGGTCAGTTTTCTTGGTTCTGTGGGAAGCACAAATTTTCTGAGAAACAAACAGGGTTTATGATCTACCCAGAAGCCCTGAGGAACCCAAGTGTACTGGTAATTAATTTTGTGGTTGAAATATGTCTGAGTTATGGATAAGCAGATTATATTTAAAGTTCTGGGAGTTGCAGTGGTTAAAAAACATGTAGGTACTATTAGCAACGATCTTTAAATGAGAAGTTCCTAGAGTATATCACATCGGTACTGAGTACAAGAAATATACATATGTATATTTCAGCTCACTGGAAAAAGTTTAACCCCTCTGTTTAATTAGAAACATAAAGTGTTTTTCTTATGACACTTTTTTCTTAGGTATCTTTTTTTGTTTGCTTGTTTTGACTCCACAATTACTCCTGAGTTATATTTTGTTAGAGGGGGGGACATAGAAGGACATTTCTAATTCATTACTATACAATTAATAACAGCAGTTAACTGGAGAAAAAAAAAAATAAAAAGAAAAATGATGGGACAGTGATTTCCAGTTCTTAAATAGAAGTTAACTGGTCTGTACTAGACTCTTTTGAGAAGCTTTGTCAAGAGACACTGCATCATGAATTATTCATTTTATCAGCTATATTAATTCCATTACAACAGTAACGCATCCCTAGGGATTGAGACTCAATTCTCCTTCTGTCTACTAGCATCACAAGGAAATCTAAAGGAGAGATTTAAAATGTCCCTGTCATTCATCACATTTTGTTTGGCGCATTCAGAAGAACGTATTATTTATACATTAAGATCAAATAAGCATTTATTTATTACAGACAAGGATAAAGTTGTTAATATGACTTCTGAAATCCAAAAAGAGTTTACAAGGGAAACAACCGATCCAGAATTGTAAAATCATAATCACATTTTCAGTTCTCCAGCAAAATATTAGAACAATGAGTAATTTTACTGCATAACTGAAGAGTTGATCATGATTTTACATCACAGAGACACTTCTGGATGAAAGGGTGATAATGAATAAAGACAGTACATCAGATAAGAATCTTCAAGAAATGTAACCACATAGGTGTTGTAACATCTTACACTAGTAATGAAATACTTCCTTTTTATCAATGTATATTTAAAAAAAGATAAATTAATATTCAACAGAACCTGCAGTTTGCAAAGCAGGAAGAAACCTATCTCAGTGATCTGAAAAAAATTGATGATATCATAACAAGTAAGGATGAGTCACCACTTATAGAAATAGTCCTAGAGGAAGTAACTGCTTACTAAAATGCCTGTGGAGATCAGATTGTATGGAACAAGAGAAAATGACATGAATGAAGCTGGAAAAATATCAGTTTAGGTGTGGATATTTTCAGGATTTGAAAGCGTGTACTCTATAACCCAGCTGCATTTCTGATGAGCAATCAATGATAGAAAAATAGGCCAATGAAGTGAACTCTTGCAGAGGCGAGGCAGCCACAGGCAAGAAACTGGAAGAAGGTGTGAAGCAGCAGTGAGAGAAACAGCTAAGTGTGAATGTACTGCTGAAGCATGACCAGCTCAGGACTGCCATTCTCCATGCAACAGAGGGCTGAACAAGAAGGCAAGAGGGATGACATGGTGTAAGCTGCGTGGCAGTACCCTCCACCATGGATTTCAGGTCACCGGGAGCCACATCGTTTCTGCTACGTGGAGCGCCATGGGTGAATACAGACACTAGCCCCACACCAGTGCCAGTTGCATCCCACTCTCTGGCACTGTGGTCAGATATACTAGGTTAAACAAAACAAATCTCTGAAAAGTAAGTATATTTATGATTTATATTTGACTGATACTATGTCTCTCTCCATACAAAACAAGTCCCCTTTCGTGAGATAAATCTAACAATACAGACTTCAGGTACAAGTCAGAATAATAACAGTATGTTTTAAAATGTATGAAACATTACATTTCATTTGGGTAAGTTTTAAAACTTACACAAAATTTTAAATTGTTCATATTTTAAAATTTAATATGCTGAGAACTTGAGGGTAACAACAAAGTGTACCTATAGACTATTAGTAATTACTTCTCCTATATAAGTACATTCATATAAATACTGCAGTCATAAAGAAACTATTCATAGATCATTCGCTGATTAACCACTCCACAACCCATCGTATTCCTATTTTTACAGAACGTTATGCCAGCTTTAAGCTTACTACAAGAACATGAGCTTAAGGACATAAATTTAACGCATTGCTTTAAGCACAAACAGATTGCAGAAAAAAGCATGGTACTGGGTGCAGGTGCCTATCTTCTAAAAATTCAGCACAATTCATCCTAGAGATATGGGCTGGAGTAAGGCAATGTTATGGAGTCTTTCTCCCAGTATAGCTGCACTCCTGTGGCAGTAAAATAAAGAGAGGAAGGAAAAGTGAAATGAAGATTTCAGCGGGCTATCATTCTGGTATGGACTTTTGCAGAAAAATCTTTCCTCCTCTTAGATCTTCATGTATTTCTATCCTCAGTTAGATGAGCTGTATAATTAAAAAATATGGCTGTACATACACTTAATTCTCAAAAGTGCTGAGAATTACAAGCATAAAGAGCACAGAACCATAGTCATAAAATCCAAGGAAAAGGAAGCGTTTCTGAGATCTAGTAACTTGTCTAAACGTAATTCATTTAGTATAGTTCATCAACTTTAACTATATCTACTTGTTCACATTATGAAGGTCAAATACAAAAATGGATTTGAACTCCAGGCTTTTATATATTTCTAGCTACCTATTTCATATATCAATGGCTCATATAGTGAACAAAAATAAACACTTGACTAACTTGATAGTCTGGGGAACAGACAGGCTGGAAAAGGTGCCGATAATTAGTGACGCAACATGTAAGAGAGACCTGGAAGAGGGTCAAGAAACCACACTGTGAGAAAGACTCAGACATACATTTAGCACCAGAGCTCTCTCTAGGTTATCATGGTTGTATTGTTTTATTATTGTTGTTAAGGGGAGAAGTAATATGACTTGCTAAAGCAAAGCATAGGCACCTATTTTCACTGCCTGAGAATTCCCTTGAAAGGCTTAAATGCAGAAAGTAAAGCAGGTGGGTTTTTATACATATTCTTCATACATCAGATATTTCAGCATAGATTAGGCATTGTTATGGTTTGGCTGTGGCCAGCAACAAAAGCAACAAGCGGCTGCCCCTCCCCCTGCCGAGGTGCGGAGGAGAATGGAAAGAAACAGGTAGAAACTGGTGGGTCGGGATAAGGGCAGTTTAACAGAACAGCAAACAAAGGGAACAGTAACAACAACGATACAGATAAGGGGAAAACACAACACAAACCACACGACCCACAGAGCCGCCCTCCAGGACCACCGCCGCGAGGTCCTGAGCCGCCAGTGAGTTCCCGCCCCCTAACTCCCCCCCACCAGAACCCAGCATGACAGCACATGGTATGGAATACCCTACTCTGTTTGGCCAGGTTGGGTCAGCCCACCCAGCTGTGCCCCTTCCTGGATTCTGGTGAAAATTAACCCTGTCCTGGCCGAACCCAGGACAGGTATACAGTGAGACAGAGATCAGACATTTTAGGCTAGCCCTGGGGGGTGATCCTTGCCATGTATTACAATGGCAACTTGATAGAACAGCCAATAGAACATCTGTGTTTAATGGGACTGCCAGGTTCTGAAATTATGTTCAGTAAGCTGGGTGATCCTACACAAATTTCTAACACAATATTGCAAATTGTACAATAAACTATGTTTAATCCCTGTATTAAGGACAGACAGTCTTTTCAGATAAACTTAGAACCATTGCAGACTTTCTCCCAGCTAAATGTAGAAGGCCAACATGAGCCTTTTTTGTAGGTTTAGCAAAATTTGTCTTGGAGATCATAGCAGACAAATATAGCAGACAAAACTCAAGTTTCAACATATTGTGCTTGTGATCTAAAAATAAACAAGGAAAAGGCTCATTCAATAAGTTATGACCTTGATCTTGTTGATTTTTTTGTACATACTTAATTCATGCATATGGATAATTCTCCAGACCTCAACAGAATTATTCGTAAAGTTAGCAAGGATTGGAATAAAGGGTTCAGTCCTACCTTTAATAGTAAAGGTTATTGATTATGTTATGGTGTTTGCTGTTTATTAAAACTTCTGGAAATACTTTTTTTTAAAATATAAGCAAAGTAAACCTACTGAGATTTTGATTTCCCCGATTAAAATTTTGTTACTTTCATATAATTCATGTGTCAGAGTACTTGGTGTAGGAGATAGATAAGCCCTTGGAAATGATCATGTAAAGTCTTGCATTAGCATAAGAGTAGGTATGCTATTTTTTTACTGTTGGGGTGAGAAAAACATTTATCCTTGTAAGACATTCATGGATTGTGTTTGAAATACCTGTAAAATCTATAGTAGGGGTGTTTGACTATCAGTTATTAGATATTTCATCATCAAGTTCATTTGTTAGGGAAGTTAGGCTGTCCTTTTCATGATATTGCAGTTAATGGCAGATGTTGTAACTCTGGTGATGCTGTAATATAAGATTGATAAAAGTGCAACATTAAATCAGTAGAATAAATTATTTGAACAATACTATGGAAATTATTTTGGATATAGTGTGCAAATATGTATGTTGGACATTTTAGGGACACTTATGATACATTGTATGTTGCTTTTCGTTTGTTTTGTAAGGAGGATCTATTCTATTCTTTAAGAGGATTCTGACATATGACATTTCTTTTTGCTCATGCCAGGGCAGAGAAGTGGTAAAAATAAGTGCTATCATTTGTTTTAGAAATGTGCATGCTTAACATACTTTACAAACTTGCTTTGTAACAAAATGTGTGGTGCTTGTTACTAATTCCTGAAGAGCAGTTATACACTATTCCTCATCGCAGCATCAGCAAGACAGCAAGACAGACTATTAGATAGACTATGGTAGACTAATCTCAGTGAAAGATGGGAATTTAACAGTCAAATTTGCACAAGGAAGAAAAAAAATGGGAGGAATTATTCATGCAAATGGATTTTTTTCCATGTTCTGTAATGATACAGAGTAATAATGTAATGGTATCATTACAGAATGATTCTGAGGAGTACAGGAGCTGCTGTGTTGTACAATATGCAATAGAGCTCACACTATATATACGTTCTTATTATTTCTGCAGCCTTTAAAAAAAGTAACATGATTAACTCTGGTTTAGCAGCATTTTATAATTTGGTCTGCACAAAGCAGTGTGCTTCACACTGTGGCATCTCTCCTCATAGGCTCCAGAATGCAGGGCCAGCACAATGGCAGCCCAATGAAGGAAAGCGGTGCCTTACAGGTAGCCGTTGCCACTAGCTTTCTGATGAAACTACTTCTGTAAATGTAAATTAGGCTTTCTAATTTTTCACCGTTAGACACTATGCTGGTTTCCTGACAGGCAACTGAAGATTTCTGGACTCCAGCAGGTCAAAGCTGGGACTATCAGTTTTACAGGCAGCTTGGGAGACATTTTTTATTATTCCAGCTTCACTGATATGGCCATAACATTTTAAGAATTTAAGTTATTGTCAGGATTTCTAAAGTTTCAGGCTTACAGTCACAAATATGAAAATATGATAGTTAAGAAACACTTCGAAATGTCTATTTTAGGGCATCACTATCAAAGACTGACTGGGATTTTGATATGTTTTCCTATCTGGTTTGTAACCACCGGTGGCTGACGAGGCACACCACCTCATTTTAAGAGGAATCATACAATATCTGCATCTGAGAGACTCTTTTAGGCTGCCTTTATAGTCAGTGGGAGAAAAACAGTCACTTCTATAGTTCCGTTAATCTCATCCTAAAACATACAACACAAGACAGACTTTTGCATGCGAAACACATCTAACTCTCCATTGACCATACAAGAATCTAGATGATCAATTCATACTGGCAGTGTAGACATTTAAAGAAGGATGAGTTAAAACCCTGTTTTATGAGTCAATTTATTAAAGTAAATCATCTTACAACTAGAAATTCCTTGTGTTTAACTTAACTAAGCTTATTTTCCTATGCATCAGTTACATGAGCTGTAGGTGTAAACCTTTTTTTTTTCATTTTTTTTCTATTATTTGGTTCCAAAGTAATTTTTTTTTTCCCCCTGAAACCTGAAAGCTCTTATTTAATGGAAAGTTTTATTATTTAAAGTTTAAATTACTTCCAGCTCTGAAGTCCTCAGCAAAGGAAAGGCATGGACCTCTGGAGCAAGTCCAGAGGAGGGCCACAAGGATGATCAGAGGGATGGAACACCTCTCCTATGAGCAAAGGCTGAGAGATTTGGGGTTATTCAGTCTGGAGAAGAGAAATCTGTGGGAAGACCTTATTGCAGCCTTCCAATACCAGAAGGGTCCTACAAGAAAGCTGGAGAGGGAGTTTTTACAAGGGCAAGTAGTGATAGGAAAAGGGATTATGGATTCAAGCTGAAAGAGGGCAGATTTAGATTACATATAAGGAAGAAATTCTTTACCGCGAGGGTGGTGAGGCACTGGAACAGGTTGCCCAGAGCAGTTGTGGATGCCCCCTGCCTGGGAGTGTTAAAGGCCAGGTTGGATGGGACTCTGAGCAATCTGGTCTACTGGAAGGTATCCCTGCCCACAGCAGAGGCATTGGAGCTAGGTCTTCTATAAGGTCCCTTCCAACCCAAACCATTCTATGATTCTACGATAAATATGGAAATAGGGTTGCCCCAACCTGGCACAGCTATGAGCATATCCCCTTATTTATGTTCCTGCAGAGACAGAAACGAACAGATTGGACTTAGCCAAAAGCACCAGATAAAGAGAAATGGAGAAATAGGATAATAAATAACATAAAATAGTGAAGGACAAGAGGGTACAGAGAAACAAAAAGCAAAACAGGATTCCATTAAACAAGATTCAAAGCAAGAATGGGAAATAAACCACGAAGTAAGATATATCAAATGATAAATAATACGTAATAGATCTTCATATACATATGTAGAACATTAAACTTAACTGTAGTTAGAAATGGTTAGGGAAATCAGGAGAAAGTGACAGCATGACCAATTTCCCAACTGAAAGTTGTGGTCACTGTAGTGACTTGCCTACCCAAATAACGTCAATAACTGATGGCCTTCCATGAATTTCCTGAAAGACCTTTCTTTGAAGACTATACTTTTAGAAATGACATAGCATATAATTCCAGTATTTTGCTGACACCAGGATGTCATTCTCAGAAATAACACCTTTTTAAGGTGCTGCTTCCAGGGTGAGGCAGTGACAGAGTAGTCCTCCAGATTTCAAGGGTTAATACACACAGGTTAAGAGAATGGTTATCACATAGGCAGTGGCATTAAATTGCCTTTGTACTGTACTGATTTTGTGTGGTTATAGCAGAGTACCAAGTTACAAATAGCACTTATACACATACACCTTTAATTCAGAGTTCAAGAACTACATGAAATGAGTTTTGTGACCTCAGTCCAACCGCCAGAAGTCAAATGTCCACACTGATAAAACCACGGCATCAGCTGAGACTAATTAGTGCACTATCAGACAAAGTCAGTGCACTTGCTGGGTACTGAGTGGTCAAAAACTAGACCTCTTCTGTCTCTTTTCAGAAACATGCCACAGGTTGAGAAATTTTTACTGCTGCTCATTGTGGGTTTTGGACTAAGTAGAAGACCAAGGTTTTCAAGGATACAGATCAAACATTTTTCTGGGAAATTAGATTTTTACAAGTAATTAAGCACATCTTTTACTGAGTCCAGTTTTAAATGGAATTATTCTCACAATAAGGAGAACAGTATTTTTTTGCTTCTGAATTCCTACCTCACTCTGAGAAGGAAAGACTTGCTTCTTAATATATGCATTTTCGTTTTGCCTTTCTTAACACTGATCTAATTATCCTCTATCTTTCAACACTTTACTCAGTTTATCTGTAGCCTACCCAAACCAATACACTAAGTGATGGCACTTAATGAAACCTAGGGCCGCACTGTTTGCTTATGAAACCATAAACATACCCTGGACCAGATTAGCAATAGCAGAAGCCTTTTCAAGGCCACATTTCGTAATATTGAAGAATTCAAGAAATGCATTAGGGTGTAACCTCTTATTCACAAAAATACTTCTTATTTGCTCCTTCACAGTACCCCGTGCAACAGGATGCTTAAGAAGAATGCTCAGATGTCAAGTCCTTAGAAGTGTTTGGACTACGAGGTTCTGTGAGCAGGTAAACAAAGACTTCTACTTTATCAAATAGTGTAGAACAGCAGGGGTCTCAGTAGTACTAAGCCAGACCAAAGTCACCTGGGACCTCCACCCACACCAGTGGACCTAGGAACTCTATTTAAACTTAGCCTGGGGCCTTCATCCTTCCACACGAGCAGTGCTGAAGGAGTGCTACTCATTGGGCTGGAAGCAAGATGAGCATGAGCCAGCAGCCCACACTGCCAGCAGAGATGACCGTCAGTATCCTGGGTATTAACCAACACTGAAGCACTTGCCATGTGAGGAGCAGCTGAGGGAGCTGGGCTTGTTCATCCTGGAGAACAGATGACTGCAGGGAAGGGGATGGGACAAAAAAAGCAGGTATAAATTGAAGCAACATGCTTAAGGCTGGATATAAGAATATGCCTTTTCCTCACAAGGACACTGGAGCATCTCTCCTATGAGGAAAGGCTGAGGGAGCTGGGCTTGTTTAGCCTGAAGAAAAGAAGACTGAGAGGGGACCTTATAAATGCTTATAAATATCTCAAGTGTAGGTGCCAGGAGGATGGGGCCAGACTCTTTTCAGTGGTGCCCAGCGACAGGACAAGGGGCAATGGGGACAAACTGAAGCACAGGAAGTTCCATCTGAACACGAGGAAGAACTTTTTCACTCTGAGGGTGACAGAGCACTGGAATAGGCTGCCCAGGGAGGCTGTGGAGTCTCCTTCTCTGGAGGTATTCAAAACCCGCCTGGACAAGGTCCTGTGCAGCCTACTCTAGGTAATCCTGCTTTGGTAGGAGGGTTGGACTAGATGACCCACAGAGGTCCCTGCCAACCCCAGTATTTCTGTCAGTAGAGCATGAATCCTTCTTATTGTATAGTGATAGTTATGCTGACCTGACAGAATAATTTCTCTTGCTGGAGGCTATTAAAACTCCACAATACATTAGTCATAAACTTTGAGAGCACATGTGGGGATCATGCCCATGCTGATACATGAAGTGTGGATTTGGAATCTAGACTATTTCCTCAGTGGATGATTGAACACAGAATCAAAGAAGAGATGAAAGTTAGTTTTTTACCCTCTGAGCTACCCTGCTTCTTAATTTCTTCATTGATTTTCCCAATATTCTGTTCTTCAGGTGCTGTTTTGCAAAATTCAGGCATGGGTGAACATTATGAACTATGTTGTATTAATTTAATTTCAACTTCTGAAGTATTAACTAATGAAGCACCTTTCATGAGTCACTGATGTTTAACTGAAGGCTAACTTGATTTTTAGCATTAGATTTTTACCTAATTGCACTTATTTGACAATGTATGAGAAGAAAACTTGCAGAATAACACATCGAGATTTTCTTTTAAAGTTAACCCCGATAGGTTTTAGTGCAATAGTTTGTGGATTTTTTTTTTTAATAATTCAGAAGGAATTCTGTCAAAAGACAGGCCAACAAAGCATTGATTGTCATTGTTATGGTTTATGATAGCAACTCTAACAATGGATGAACCCTCTCCAGACAAAAAAAATGGAGTTAGCCTAATATTTGTGGAGATATATCTTTGATATATGTGAGGACCACATAAGAGTGAAATGCATTCATGTAAGTAAAGATGATCAGTGTATAAGTTTATAGACATTTTTAATTAATTTGAATAAACATAATTTAAATGTATTTTTCTTAAATAAAGACTACCAGGGTATTTATATTAATTAAAGCAGTACTATGTCTGTGTGGAGAGCTTTTAAAATGTGTGTCTTTCACCTATAGACATTAATGAGCTCATTATAAATAACACAGCTATCCTTGGATTTCTGTCTAGGCAGGTTAAATTGTGTGATCATTTGTTGCCACCAAATCTTCTGAGCGGGTGTCTAGAAAATGTTCTTACCTGTTCTTTTTATTAACTAACATGGAAAAAAAGTGTCTATTTGATACTGAATAGGGACAAATTTGTCAGCCAAGCAAACGAGAATATTCTGACCCTTCTTATTTTCATTCATAGATCAGAAATTATTTGTTCAAGCTTCCCCCTAGATTTCCTGAAGTCATGTCCACTTCCTCCCACTGGGTAATCTTGGATCAGGACCAGAGTAGCATTCACAGACCACTGTTACTGCTAACCTTTCTTTATCAAGACTTCAAGCACTCTTTTAGATGTACGCTATTTCAGCAGAGAAGTAGCTCTTTCTGCTTCCTTGTGTTGTGATAGATTGAGCCTCAACAAAGCATTAGGGAAAAGGGTTCCGTTTCAAATTTTGTCACGTTTATCTAACTGAGTTTAAGAGGGTCACTTCTTTATTCTGTGTCTGTTTTCCTATCTGAAAAAAGGAGGAAAAAAATTTTGCCACTTGATAAAGTCCTTTACAATGTATAAATTATTAATCTCTATAAAAGCTAGGTATGACTACTGTCTCTTGTAATTGTTGTATTGAAAAATGACTCATTAAAACACTTGATTCAGGGTACAATTAACAACTATATCTAGGTTTATATTCAAAATTGGGGAATGCTCATGTCGTTTTTAAAATAAAATTAAAGAAAAAAAGACACTATTTATTTCTTGAAGAAGCAGAACTTACCATTTTTTACCATGATAAATTCAGTATTCTAACAAAGCTGGTGGTTATATGTCATAGTCTGCTGTTTGCTGATGATAGCTACAGTGTTTATCGCAGAAGGGTTCAAGCAAAGTGGCTCCACTCTGAATCTACCTTTCTTTTGAATTCCTTGAACAAGTGACATCCACAGATGTCCACAGATTGTCTACATATAAGTAAGCATTTTATTTTGTCTTTCACAAAATGTGTATAGTTACAAAAGATTTATGCTAACATCACTTAAAATGTGTAAGATTTTCTCTTAATCATTCAAAGAGGTTTATTACCTGTTTGTATGTTTAAAATGACACAAAATAACTTAAAAGCTACCAAGAAGTCTCTTGTCTCATTGGGTCTGAGCTTGTATACTATTATTTTGTCCTACAGTTTGCTGGTTTTTAAAAAGTGTTTAAATTAAAATTCATGAACATTTAAAACACAACCTCTTGCTTTTAAACGGTTCTACTGATAGTTAATTTGTTTCTTAAGCCTGGTGTTCTGAAATTACCCCACCTAAACTCTCCTGAAGGTAATTGATAGTCTAGCAAAATGCAAAAGTCACGTTTAAATTTGAGATGTTGGATATTTTGTGCTTTGAAAAACAGATACATAAAATAACAGTTTTTCTTTCTGAAATCTGTACTGTAGTGAATTTACAGTCAGGAAAACAAACTTAGAAGATATACAAAACTATTATCTTTGCCATTCATTTATTGTAATGGATGCAATTCAATTTGAATATGAATCTATCCATGTAATATTGGAATTTATTTTCATTCACTTAAGGTTTTGAAATGAAATACAGTGGAGCCAAACTAATTTCTTTATTTTACAAAACTGTCTGGCTTCAATAGCTGTTATTCCTTTCTTAGAAACAGGCTGAAAATCTTAATTATATTTAATATATAAATAGCTAGTAAATTCTTGTTGAATAAACATCATATAATGCTTGATAGAATTTAAATTAACTATTAAAATATTTATGGCATTTTCTTTATAGTAAGCTAGACCTGACAAGTCTTTAGAAAATGTTAATTTAAGACAGCCATAACATTTTAATTACAGACTTTTTAACAAACTGTTAGATGTTTTGCTTTCACTTTTATTTCTTACAAATCTCTTTTGCATTTCACCTCATCAGCTAAAGTTCATGGGTTTGAACATTAAATATACATAAACAGATATACATTTAATTCATATATATACACTTAACATACGTTAAATCCAACTGTCTTTATTCATAAACAAATTTCTGACTGACATATTGCAGTATATAATGCCATGGGTTTGTGTTTAAAAAAGCATCAGAATCTGGTCTGAAAAGATAAGCCACAAAGCTCAAAAGTTATCCAAATCCAAAAGTATACAAGACGGAGGTAATAAAGGCAGGAAAGAGCTGCATAATTAATAATTAATCAACATGATAACATGAAAGGAAAAGAAACATACCTTGATTAATCAACTTCTCATCTCTAATACAGCTGCTAAAAATGCAGTAAACAATAAACCACATGCATCACTATGGTGAATTCATAGCTAAAGGACTTCCACATACTTTTGACTGCATACATTGTTTATTAGCTGTTCTTAACACAGTAGACAGTTTAGCAAATAACTGCACCTAAACCACTAAATCTAGCTAGCTACCTGTTAAGCCTAGTACTTAGAGATAAAGAATTATAGTATTTTCTCCTCTGTTCTATAACCACGTTTATTATTACCACATTACTATTCTTTTTGAGTATACAGCTTTAAAATCCATTTGAAACTGGTTTTGGGGGGGGGGGAAGTATAATTTCGTGGCCTCATGGTCCCTCTGAAAAATTCACTTCAGAAACATGAAAATAGATGTTGCAATTTCAACCTCAATTTTCTTTTATATGTTGTGAAATTAAAGCAAACCATTTATTACCGGAGACAAGAATTTATGTTTTAAAGGCATCAAATGGAACATCTTAGTAATTTCAAGGATCTCTTTCCTATTCAAAAATCAAGCTGAAAAAGCTGTCAAAATCAGCTAATCTCATAAATGATCTGAATATTTCTGTTAAAAGATAAACACAAATAGACATGACTTTCACCATAACTGCTATACTGTTCTTCCTCTCAAAGCCCATTCTTGGTGAGTGAAGCCTTCATTCAACTTCTCTTATATTGTTTCCAAAATGAACCTCCAATCTTGCAGTATCTGCTAAAAGAGCAGGCTTCCACATGGACGTCTTACTAATTTTCACGAGATCCGCTCCCCACTCCCGAACAGTAAGTCTTGCCAACCTGAGTGCAATGGAGAACAGACAGCTTAGACTCTCTTTGGGCTTGGGATTTTGTGCTTTGTCTAATGATTGCTTAAAGTAACCCATTGTAGAAGACTGCTACAAACTGGTTTTGTCTCGACATTTCCATTGTCATCTCTTGCTGGCCTCTGGAAAGAAACCGCCACTATGACCTGCAAGAAAGCGCTTGCACACAGAGAAGTGCGTGGACGAGCAAGAACGGACATGTCTAAGTGGGCAGCACGCATGGCAGGAACTGCACGTATGTGGACATGCTCTGCACATGCGCAAATGCCCCTATAACAGGGCAGCACATGGTCCTCGCCGCTCTCTTGCTCTCCTCCTCGCCGCCTCGCTGCTGGGCTCCGCCCTCGCCGGGGCCTCCACGCCTGCACAGAGACTGAGCCGACCGGACATCGCTGGACATCGTCGAATCCGTGGTGGTGGTAACTGATCCCCACCCCCCGCACTTCTTTTCCTCGCCCGCTGGGGTTTTTCTGACTTTAGTCTTTTTTTCTTTTCTGTCTCATCTTCTCCCCACCAGAGCTCTGATTCCCGGTTCATCGAAAATAAAGTTTACAAGGTGGCACGGCATATGACTGCGTTTGCGTCTTAATCTCATCTCCTGGGATCACATCGAAACCTCCCCGATATCGGATAGGGACACCCCCACAAACAGCTTTGGTGCAGAAAATAGAAACCTGAGCTCCTTTCTTCATAGCTCAGACGAAAGGCAGTTCTCCTACAGCTGCTCCTCTTCCCTCCTTCTATCTGACCCTGCTATACCTTTCCTATATTTTCCCTCTTTCAAAAGCAGCAGTTTCAAGAAAAATTACAAAATCTTTTAGTTCTTTGGAAAAGAAAAAGTGTCTTTTGATCTCTATTAAGATCATATGCAACTGACAGTGAAAAATACCAAGAAGTTAAGATATTTTTACAGTGGAATCCTAACTAGCTCTGAATTAATATAAGCTAGTTTTCTTAACCAATTATTTGAATATTCCCTTTTATGAAGGTCACACAATAATTTTTACAGCTTTAGCTAAACTTCAAATTTTGTCAGTGAGTCAGTAGAGTTGTAATTGCACAATTTTGACTTTTTTTTTCTTTTCAAAGTTTATATTACTACAGCACACATATTCTTCTAAAATAAAAAAACCCAAACTTAATTAAAGTTTTCAGGTAATTCAGGTTGTAAGTCATCTTTCAAATATGAAAACATAATATCAGTCCATTCTATAATGCAATATCTGCAAGATCAATATGGCACAACTGATTTGATATAGTGACTTACCATGGTGAGTCCCTGGAATTAGCAACGATGAAGAGAGACAAAAGTCATTGAGAAGCATACATACTCACTCTGCAGAAAAGATGTTTTAAAATATTTAAAAAAATGTGATTAGAAACTTTCAAGAGTATTAAAAATAAAGACAACAACAGAAAAACTATTCATGTTTTGAAGAATGCTTAGCCACCCACACAAATATGTTAAGAATATTGTCTTTTCCTGCTTCTGTAATGAAGAGATCTTGGAACACCATGTTCAATTATACAATTAGTGTATGCTACCATATGTACTACCAGCAAGGTAAGCACCTCCATATTATATTGGTATTAATAGAGTTCAACAGTGCTTAAAGAGTACCACTCATATGTTCAACATCATAAAAAGAACAGCTAAGGATCACAGAATCTCAGAATGGTAGGGCTTGGCAGGGACCTCTGGGGATCATCTAGTCCAACCCCCCTGTTAAAGCAAGGTCACCTACAGCATGTTGCATAGGACCATGTCCAGGCAGGTTTTGAACAGCTTTAGAGAAGGAGGCTCTGTAACCCCTCTGGGCAGCCTGTTCCACTGCTCTGTAACCCTCACAATCAAACAGTTCTTCCTCATGTTCAGATGGAACTTCCTATGCTCGTTTGTGTGCATTGCCCCTTGTCCTGTCGTTGGGCACCACTGAAAAGGGTTCAGCGCCATCCTCTTGACACCCACACTTAAAATATTGGTAAGCATTTATAAGGTCCCCTCTCTGCCTTCTCTTCTTCAGACTAAACAAGCCCAATTCACTCAGCTTTTCCTCTTAGGAGAGATGCTCCAGTCCTCTAATTATCTTCATAACCTTCCTCTGGACTTTATCCAGTAGTTCCTCATCTTTCATGAACTGGGGAGCCCAGAACTGTACACAGTACTGCAGATGGGGCCTCACTAGGGTGGAGTAAAGGCAGAGAACCTCCCTCACCCTGCTGGTCGCACTCTTCCTAATGGACCCCAGGATACCATACTTCCTGGCAAAGAGGGCACACTGCTGGCTCATGGTTAGCTTGTCATTCATCAGAATTCCCAGGTACTTCACTGCAGACCTGCTCTCCAGCAGGTCAGCCCTGAGCCTCCCCTGATGCATGGGGTTATTCTCTCCAGGTGCAGGACCCTACACTTGCCCTTGTGGAACTTCATGAGAGTCCTCTCCGTCCAACTCTCCAGCCTGCCTAGGTCTCATTGGATGGTAGCACAGCCTTCTGGTGTATCTACCACTCCTCCCAGTTTTGTGTCATCAGCAAACTTGCTGAGTACACACTCTGTCCCTTCATCCAGGTCATTGATGAAGAAGTTAAACAAGACTGGGCCCAGTACTGACCCCAGGGGAACACCACTAGCTACAGGCCTCCAGCTAGATGCTGGATGATCAGGACATTTTCACTTCAATTAGTTGTTATTGCTAAGTATCAGTATATGTAATCTACATATACTCTTTCGCCAAACCCAAAACTACTTCACAGAAATACAATTTTTCTGGTAATCTATTAACTAAAAATATTTTGAAACTGTGAAGTATTTATGCATAGCACATTTTAAATTTCTCTTGCTCCTAAAAATAGATTGATTATCATGCTTTTTAGAAGACAGAGTGGTTGCAAAAGGTTTTTCCCAGCTGCCCATTTTCTATTTTGTAAGTAAAAAATTTAATTTCTCTTATTATCCATTAATGTTCTTCCATGTTCTCCTATGAATATGTATATATGTACATATACACCCTTATATTTATATAGATTTTTAAATTTTTCACTCTTGTACACGTAAATTGGAGGTTATACAGTTTCCTCCTGCTTTGAAAAAGACTGATTTTTTCTTAAATAAATTCTCTTATGTGGTCTAACTCTGACATTTTGTATTACTTCTACATACTTCTAGGTGATTTAATTATAAATCAGAGTAAGAACACAGAAATAACATACTCAAGGGATTATTACAATAATTCCCTAATAATATTACTTTCCAGTTTCCAACTGAAAAATTACATTAATACTTCAAAAAAAAGCATTTATTAGGGAAAGAGTATATGGGTTTCTTTTTGTTGAAGTGCTTAATCTCTGTGTGTGAGCTAAAACCACACTAGCACAACAGGTTAATTATCATCCAGGTGATATTTTCTTGCAGCAGGACAATTGTGTTCTACATTGATTGCGAAAGTAGTTTCCAGATTTCTAGTCTTGAAGTCAAGTAATTCTCAATTTCTAAATTATTGTTAAATGAGCAACTTTTTCTGAAGAAAGGAGGAGATGAAGTTCCCACACACATATATTATGACTGATGCCTAGCAGAAAGTCTCAAGTCACTCAAACGGCATAAAAACTGCTACATGATATGATTGGTGTAGTCAAAAACATTATTTTAAGTGCTAAAATTAAAATAAAGAAATATTCTTTGTCCCAATTACTTATTTGGGTAACTTTCCCCTTCTGCTCTCTTGCTTCCAAATGCTTCTTCAAATGGTGAGAAACTCATAGAAGGTGTAGGATTTTTTGTTAGAATGGCTTAGGTGGACCAAAATGCAAGTGATAGCCTTGTATCAATAAAAGAAGTAAATATTAAAGGTTATAGAACAATTGAAAAGGAGTCTATTTCCAGTTTAGAAGAGTCTTGATGGAAGGAAAAAAAGCCACTCCAGTCAAAGTCAGTACATCTTTCATCAATTACCATTATTTATACTTTAGGCCCTCATCTGGTTTTCAGGATTATAGCTACCTGCAATATAGATATTGGAAGTGTTAATTGACACTGGTCCATTCTCACATGCCTTCAGAGGGCTTCAAATTTCTTTATATTTTGAAATATATCATCAGATGTATAAAATGAGCGATATCATGTTTCTCTACAAAATGCTTCCTAATGTGCTATTTTTAAAAAGTCCAAAAAAGAAGAAAAATTAAGTGAAAAATCGTAACAGTCCCGTAAATAACGTGTACTGTGACCTGATTTATGTGTATAATACTCTTTATAGATAACTACCTATTGCATTAATATTTTTCATATATTTATTTATTTGTGTTTTATATTTATAGTTTACATTAAATTTCTTCCCTCTTCACTAAGTCAAATAAGAAATTAGTATCATTAGGTCAATGCAATTAATAATCTAATTTACAGGTTCCAGGATGAATCAGGAGTCTTTCATAGTTGCAGATATGAAAGGGACTGTCATTCAGTAAAAATCTTCCCCAGCTGGGGAGTCATACAACATGCTGTGCATTTTCTATGCAACAGGGAGAAAGATCTCATGCAAAAATTTTGGCTAAAATCTCTCCCAGGTGCCAAGGACTTTCTGTTGACCTTTGTAGGCCAGATTCCTCAGGTCCTGAATTGGTCCAATTCTGCTTCTGTGGAGCAGGGTATTTTACTCTGATTTTCATCTTTTGTGACTTTATTATTCTGTACATTTCCTGTAGAAAAGTTAATCCACTTCTGCAGGAGACCTTATAAACATACCTGCAGTCTCTTCTCACAAGGAGGCTGCAAGGCCCAAGAACCCCAGCCAGGCTGTCTGACCTGTCTCTCTGTATGCCAATAGCCTACAAAATAATTTCTTGAATGAAATACCATGGCAGTTCCCTCTTAAAGGTGGAAAGATGCACTGCTCATTCCTATGCATTTTTTGTTCTGAAATATAACTTAAATAAGTGCGAAAGAAAAAAAAATATAGTATGGAAATGAGGGTATGGTATCCCTAGGAAAAAGGCTAGTAGATACAAGATCCAGTATTCCAATACATTGGAAGATGGTGCATCTAAACCCATACAAAAAGGCTGTACTGTATATTAGACATTTGCAAATGTTTTCAACTTGCAGGTAAAGGCATCTGTCTAACTTAAAGTCAAAAACCAGTACAGTTTCTGTATGTGACACTGCCTTGTGTAGGTAGACCTAATTCTTTTTCCATTTTAGTAGTAAGCTTTACCTACCCTACCCAAAATCTGTGAAGATGTGCAAGTTGTGTGCACATATCAGGCCACACTTTATTATGTGAAAAAAAGCAGGTAAATATGCTACCACTGTTAATAAAATTACAATACACGAGTATATGTACTTTCTTGAATTCCTCTAACAGTGCCATTTCAATGGTCTCTTAAAGACGGTGTTCTTACAAATATTAGATACACATATATACAGTATATACAAGTGTGTATACATATAAATCTACAGTAAATTATTCTCTACAACTATTTTACAAATTTGATAGGTAGACTGCATAAATAATTATTCTAATATTCCAAAATTTTACTTCTACAATTGTGGAACAAAGGTCTTGTATTTTTGCTTACTCTTCTAATTGGATTGTTCTAATTTGGAGTTAGCTATAAAAATATCTTTTGATTAGTAGGAAGACGTAACAAAAAGATGAAATAAAATCATTCTGGACTCCAAATTTAAAACTACTTTGTGGAAAAGAAAAAAAACAAGCTAATCAAATAGCACATTCTGACACTATTTCTTTTGATTTGCAACCACTGACTGAAAAGAATACTTCAATTTAAGAATAGATTATAAGAGATTTTAATTATCTTCTTTCATTTTTATTGCATTCTTTTCCTTTGTTTGGTTTGGTTTTATCCTAAATAGTAAATCAGAAATAATTCATCTTTCAGCAGTTTTTCATTGACCCTGTGGGCTTATTAAGGTCAAATAGAAAATACCATTGTTTACATCCTCACCAACACTATTTACTTGACAATGTTTATTACTTGGTAATCAATGTGGATTTCTGACCTGTACTGAAATAAATTAAAAAACGAAGATGCTATTGCTCCTACAGACGTAAGTTTTAAAAAAAAAAGATAAATTCTGTCCATTTACCCAGTCATGCTATATTTAATTACGTTATAGACAGTATATGAATTGTTTATGACATGAAACAGGAGATTGTAGCCCCTACTCCCCAAGCATTAGTTCATGCCTTGGTCATGCTGCTCCCATTGATACAACAATATCTGGGGAACCTCCTTTTCCCTTGATGCTGTGATTACATTCTCTGCTCTCAACATGCAGAACCCTGTGCAGCTCGTCTGGGGTCCTGAAACAGCAGGGTTTATGAGTATTTACCTTAGCTTAACACCTGAAAGAGTTAAGTACCTATTTAATATTCAGCACACAGATATTTTATTCACTCTCCTCCTTTTGAACGAGACAACACAAATGCCAATTTTTTTCTTTCATATGAGAATTTGTAGTCTTTCTAATTAACAAGTAGTTCATATCCAGTAAGATTCTAATAGCTACTGCTATACTGCTTCTTACCCTCAGAGTTTTTTTGTTTACCGTCTTTGAAACATGTATCTCCTGAATATTTTATGGATACAGTAGAAAAAGCAGTAGCAAATGAAAGAGACAGTATCAAGGCAACAACACCACCTCCCTATCCTGATAATTACTGGTCTGTAAACTGTGTACATAACAAGTTGTGTTGAAGGGATTGAATATTATGACAACTGAAAAAAAAAGAAAAAGGAACTTTATTGCTCTTAGTGCATTATATTCTGACAAATCATTGTTTATTTCACAGGTACTTACAATAGTTACTGGGGTCAAAAATGTCACCATTAAGTGAGAAAAATAAGTGTAAAGTCATTTTGTCATCTTTAAATCTTATGAACAATCTGTGAAATCACAGATTTTTAGGAACTTTCAGCTGGGACATCTTACTCTTAACTCTGAAACTTATTAGCATTAATTTCGTGAAGATCCAAAGCAAACAAAAAATGCCAACAAGCATTTGAAATTGTGCACCAGACCCATTGAAGTTAACTCTGCCCTGATCCTTCTGTGTAGAGCGCCTCACTGAAGTCATTTTCCATGAGTATATTCCGTTAACACAATTTACCCCACATATGCATTTCTTTAAAATCAGATAAATATGTGAATAATAAGTAGATATCCAGATCTTATTTTTCAGTGGGGCAAACAGATTAACTCATTATAACTTCTTTAGATGGGAGCTGTCTTTCTTCGTATGAAATACAGATTCTGGTTTTAGTGATCAGTGAAGTAAATATGTAATTCTGAACTTTTTTATTTTTTCTACCATACACCTTCTTTTATCCCTGAGACTATGTCTTGAAAAGTGGTACCAATCTTTTAGCAGTAATAAAGTGATGAAATAACATGAACTGGTTTATAATGGTATGCTCTGAAAGATCAGGGATACAGATCAAAGCACAGTTTCAGAAAATCATAAACACCTTTCTCACCTGCCCTTTCATTCGTGTGTTTAAAAAAGTATTTCCAAACTCTACCATTTCTGTTTTAAAGATCCTAACAAACCTTCTTACTGCATCTGAAGCTACGTTTACAAGTCATCTATTCCAAGCACAACTACCTTCAAGGTTTTTCTAATGATATCAAGCCCTATCTCAAGAAAGTGTTCTGAGGTTATGACCATTAAAAATTTATATACCTTAGTTTATACGCAGACATGATGGAAATGTTCCTCACTTTTCTGTCAGAACGAAATTCATGTGCACTCTTTGCAGTCAACTAATGGTTAAACTTATCTGGCTCTTGCAAAATAGGAATGAATTTTCTGATGACGGCAAGTGACTGAAACTGTGACTGCAGCAGTGTAGTGCAGGAGACAAGAGATAATGCCCTATCAAATCACTTCCAGTATTGGAGATTATAGGAACATCAGGGCTGAACTTCCATTCAGCAGAAGTCGTTCAAGAAAAAAGGATATAATGAGAGACTTCATCCTAGAGCAGTATGCTTCTCAGCAAGAAAAGACTGAAATTTATCTAACAGACTGCTGCTTATTTCCTGAAGAAGTCTGAATTGAATTTAGAGATAGGTGACTTGTTATGCTACTAGCAGAGGAGAACACAGAAAAAATATTGAAACCCAACCAGAATGAGAACTAAAGCAAAAGGAATACTATATTTTTTTCATTGTCTGCCTCAAAAGAAAGGAATTGCTTTTTTTCTTATTCCCAACCTCTGTGTTTTATTAAAATAAACTTATTCTATTTTACTTAAAGGTTCACCCTAGTGCTGTCAGACTCTCAAACACCAAAAAGTCCAGAGCTGAAAACAGGAAAAGGATTGTCAGCTGTGGAAATCTGCATCTCAGTAGTGACTCTTCTGTAAGTCTCCTGGTCTGCACGCACTAGGGTGCAAGGATGTGATCACTTGGTCTGATGACACAGGGTGCTGGAGAAAGAGGTGAGTGTCACCCTGGCGAGTGTAACCTGGAGTACTTTTGAGACGGTGTGCATCATCTGTGTATGCACCATCTGTAACTTAGCAGGAAAGGATATCATCAATACAGAGCCAATAAAAAATAAACTTTCCAGAAATCTGGGAACTAAGAATGCATGTAGAGGGTATTGGATAATAATTATTCAAACCATACCAACAATGCCAAAATGTAAATAATAGAAATGGAAATAATAATGGCAATTGATGGTCCTCTGAGCAAGGAAGGTAACCTAAAGGCCTAGACCACCAAAAAACCCAAAAAGTTAGTTAATTCTTACATCTGTTTGCAGACAGAGTTGATTAATCTCCCCAGGATTCTGGAAATGTAGCCTGGCTGGTGTCAGTGATCAGCTGACGCTGCTGTAAGGAATCGGGGACCCAGCTGCCAATGACAATGTGACTTAGTAGTGGGACTCATGACATGAGCTGGGATAAACCTTACTCATAAGAAATCATAATAATGTTGCCTGATACCTACGAAGCGTTGAACATAATTCATGCAGACCACTGAACCTAAGAAAGCTAGAACACAAAACGGTTACTGTGGCATTTCTTCCAGTCTTCTCACAAGTTCACTACCAACATGCAGTGGTGTGAATTGCAGCAAATATGCTGACTTGTAGAACAAGTCCACCTGTGGCATTCTACTCCTGCTCTGTCTGCTGTCATTCTCTGCTGGGTATGGATGCCCATTGGATTCTTTTTGTCCGTACCCAACTGAACTTACCCTGCCAAGCCTACACACCTACCTCCTCCTTTAACCTGATTTAAGGTTAGTGTGAACATGCTCTAATGTTCGTTCTGCTCACAAACTCCTCTCCAACTATATATTAAAGAAGGGTAAGCACAAGTCTGTATGGTGTCCTTGTTTTTGTACTGGTAGTAAGCCTTTAACGACACTTTTGAAGTGCTGGCTCTGACCATCCACTACATGTAATCTTGATCCAAGCTAAACTATAAGGACTTTCTAGAGAGTCTGATCATATAGCTCCAGAAAGAGGGACTGCACTGCCAGTGCGACAGCTGTCTGTGAAGGGAGGGGGAAAAAAGTGAGCACTGAATTGTGAATATGAGATATAGAGATGGAACATGAGATGGAACAGAGACATCTCAATCAAGAATTAAATGTTGAGAGGAATTCACTATAAGCTAAGACACAGCTACCTAAAAGAAAAAGAAGGGGCTAAAAGGGCAACTACATAAGCAGACCACTGGACGAAATTCTCCAGGAGATCTCTTCCACTCATAGGGATATGGAAAAAAGCTGACAAATTCACTCTAACATTTCTGCATGCAATGTTTTCCCCCCATGCTTTTTAGGGGGATGGTAACCTTTTTTTTTTCCCTCTAGAATTTTGCTACGTCTTTAATTTTGGAGGGGATTACAATCCTCTCTTGACTAACATTTTAATCTAAATTACTATTTAAACAAAGTCAATGTTGTAAGTAACATTCTGAAATATATTTGCATGGCATCTTGTTCTCCGGAAAGTATATTCTTTACCCGGTGTGCAATAAGCCAATCCTCACATACTCAGGAGAGATATTGTTTTATTCAGGCCTGGGTGCTCGGTGGATTTTCCACAAATCAAGCACAACCAATGCTGGCTTCTTCGTTACATTTATACATTAAATTCATGCATATTCTAGCTATCTGATACACATTCTTTCTAGTCTACATGAGTTGTGCAACTATGTGATGGCTCTTTTTTAGAACCCTCTGCACATGTCTTCCTCCTTTTGGGGGTCTCTGGTGGTCCTCAGTGGCCTTACAGATAAAGTACCCTAACTCTTTTTATCCATATGTAGTCATAAGTCACCTAAGGACAACTTAAGGCTACTCTCTTCTACCAACTTTCCTTTGTTTCTTCAAGAAGGAGAATTTGTCCTTAATTAAATGGGTAGTGTAGATGGCCAAGATATTCTGTCTCTAAGCTCAGGTTAAAAGTTAACGTGATTCTGGTCATGCACTACTTGATCAAAGGGACACTATTAAACACAAAACATACCCATACCCCTTCTTTCCAAGAGAAGAACTTGCTCTATTACAATATGTTGAAGTCAACTAAATAGATATTTCAGAGTGTCACAAAAAGAGCAGGATTTCAGTTAAGGACAAATCATGTAGGGAATTTATATTATTATTATTATTATTTTGACACTCTTGCTCTGTCCAAGAAACCATTTATCAAAAATAAAAGCTCAAACAGCTACTTTATTAGTCTCTGCCTGTTACTACTGTTAAGTAGAGATGTACTGAGCTATACCAACATAATTCATAGAAATAACTGTTCAGGAAGAAGGTTGATACCTTTTTATTTCTGCTTCCACTGGTTTATTTGCTTTACACTGCTTAATAATCCTTGTCATGTTATTTTTGATTATTTATAAATGTGATAGAGCGGGCAATGTATTCTGTTCTGTGGGGTCCAACTTTCACATGGAACAGTAAGCCAGAGGGAAAAAAAATTGAGTATGCACATCTATAAAACTAAAAACTGCTGCAAAATTGGACTGCTTATGTTTCATTCTTGTCTCTCAGTTCTATTTTCAGCTAAAAGATAGATTCATGCCATTCAATTTTCTTTCTTTATTTGATCAGTCTTTTTTAATATTATGTTATTTCTGATTTTTTTTTTATTTTAGAGAGCTGTGTCAAAACAGGATGTCAAAGCCACTAGTTCCTGAAAGGTAACAGTGGCCAGCCTGCTGCATTCACTGGTCAGTCTATAATGACTGTCATGGTTCAAAGCAAAGAGAACAGAATGACCCGTAAATCAAACAATTTAACATTACTGATGTTATCACTCAATCATGTAACTACTCATACTGTGATAGTATGTCTTCAATAATTTGAAAAGTGAAGTTTGTACAGGTTTTCTTGTCTAAAAATCCAAGCAAAATGGAATATTACATGCATGTGCATGTGCAGCCCATACTTTTGTATGTACCTATTGTGTCAAATATGACAAATTTTATCTGATGTGAATACCAAACTGGGTCACTCATTTTGCACATATGAACTTCTTATACAGCTTAAAATCTGGGAAAGAAGTGGAGGCTTTTTTAAAGATTCATTAAAAAAAGACATGTAGATAAACCTTACTATGTTTTTCATTGTATCAAAATCTACCAGTGCTAATCACTATCAGAAAAGTGGCCTGCTTGTAAATGCATCTGCACAACTTGAAATACATATTAGAGCCTTCTGCTTTTTTATTCTCAGTACTACTGTAGCTAACATATGGAAGCAAATTCTGACAGTGACAATGTTCGCAAAGCCAAGAACTTGTTAATCTTCTTCTCTTGGTTGCATGTTTGGGAAAGGGTAGCTTTTTGGAGGAACAGAAATATTTCAATCCATCCAATACAAGTAATGCATTGGAAACAATTGAAAAAGTAAAATAATAATAACTGGATAGTTAGTTGCTGGCTTTGATCAGTTTATTTTGTATATTATATAGTACCATTGTACCACTGGTTTGAAAAGTGGCATGGGATTATTCCCAGAGCAGTCATATCAGAATCAGGAGACTGCACAACAAAAAAGAGAGGAGGGAGTGCTGAACCCGTTGGTATTTTAGGAGATAAGTACATCAAGTTGAGAAAGGAGGACTTACAGGGGCTTTTGGCATCACTTTCCACTAGCACAGGTTCACATAGCAGGAACATCCACAGTACATTGTACAACTGCACTGCTGCACAGCCTTGTCATTGAGACTGATGTTGGATCTTCCCCACTCCAATGGGGGAGTTAATTACTTTTATTAAAACTAATCTAAATCTGCATTAATGTGTTTTTAAAAAGAAAAGATGATACATCTAGTTTTCTTATTCTACTTTGGCATTGAAACTCTTGAGAAGTTTATTTTATTGTGAAATATGAAATGGTTTCCACAAGCATTTCCTTTCATATCATGTTTATTTAACTAATTTGGTCGGAATGATTAGTTTTCTTGCCTGTTGAATGTCTATTTCACCTCATAAGTCTAATTTTATACATCTAAACATCTATTTTATTTCAAACAAGAAAAGGAAAGACAGAAAAGAATTTAGAAATACACTGCAAAATGACAGGAGAGAGTGAAAAGAGAGGATTTTTTTAATATGTCTTCCACTTTTCCTTATAGTTTTTTAACTCTTTTCTGTCTCTATATTTTGTTAAAATACTACTGAATTATATAATACAATAGCTTTTCAATCACATTTTAGTGTTACCATTTCAGATTGTCTGCTATACATAAAACTGGTAATAATTTCTTTCATATTTTTATTTGCAGCAGATTTTAGCAAAATTAGAAGGGCCTTTTATAATATGAAAGAACTACTGCACAGCCTTGTCTTTGAGACTGATGTTGGATCTTCTCCATTCCAATGGGGGACTTAATTACTTTTATCAAAACTAATCTAAATCTGCATTAATGTGAGGTTTAGCGTGAAGGATGGAAAAAGCCTGAAATCATCTTTCACTTGTCTTACTCTTGTCAGTGCTGTGCCAAGCGCACTGGTAGATTTTGATATAAGAAAAAACATAGTAAGGTTTACCTACATGTCTTTTCTTAACAAATACTTTAAAAAAGTCTCCATTTGTCTCCCAAATTTTAGGCTACACTAGAAGTTCAGTTTCAGCATCTGAAGTGATTATTTCTTATTAGAGTAAAATATGTTGCTCTCATAACACTGCTGATTCTGCAAGGTACATCTGGAGATATCTTTGATATATATATTTGATACATTTTTTATATCTCCAAGGACAGAGACACCACAATCTCTCCGAGCAACATGCTCCACTGTTCGGTCAAGGTCCCTGTGAAGAGCAGCACAACCTCTTGGCTTATCAACTGCTTTGCACAGTTTTCCACAAATTTGCTGAGGATGCATTCTGTCTCATCACCCATGTCATTAATTCAAATATTAAACAATAATAGCCCCAGGATGAATCTGTGAGATACAGAATACTAGATACTACTAGGGAATGTTCTCAAGCTGGACTACATGCCCTTTGAGCCAGCAGTTCAACCACTTATCAGTCCACCTCACTCTTTTTCTACTCTGCACTTAATAAATTTGTGTGAGGATGTTAGGGAAGACAGTGTCAAAAACCTCACTAAAGTCAAAATAAACAACATACACTGCTCTTCCCTCCCCCACCAAACAAGTCATCTCATCATAGAAGGCTAAGCAGTTGATCAGGCATGATTTCTCTTTCATAAATCCATGCTGTCTACTCCCAGTCATCTTTTTGTCCTTCATACCTTTAAAGATGGTTACCGGGTTTATTTGTCCCATCACCTTCCCAGAGACTGAGGTGAAGCTTGTTGGCCTATAGTTCCCTAGGTCCTCCTTCTGGTCCTTCTTGCAGGCAGGAGTGACATTTGTTTTCTTCCAGTCCTGAGAAATCTCCACCAATCATCACAACATTTCAAAGATGTTTGAGTGGCCTTGCAGAGACATCAGCCTTTTTCTTCAGTGCTCAGGGGTGCAAGGGACTGTGGTCCAAAGGACCTGTGTATATCCAGCTAGTGTAAATGCTCCCTAAGCTGTTCTTTTGTCATGGGTAGACCTTCACTGTTCTGGACTTTCCCATAGTTCTCAGGTGCCTGGGATTCCTGAACGCAAATCTTAACAATAAAGATTGAGGCTAAGAAGACATCTTCCATGTCCTTTGGCCTTTTCCATGTCCTTTGCCACTAGCTTACCTGCCCAATTCAGAAGTAGGCACACGTCTTTCCTAGTCTTTGTTTTTCTTTTGATCTACCTGTAGACGCCTTTGTCTTTGCCCTCCACGTCCTTCACCAGATTCAAATCGAGGTGGGCTTTAGCTTTCCTAGCCCTATCCCTGTATGGTTGGATGTTGTCTCTAAAATCCTCCTGGATAACTTGTCCCTGCTTCCACTTCTTGTATGCTTACTTTCTATGCTTGAGTTTTGTTAGGAGCTCCTTGTTCATCCATGTGGGCCTTCTGCCACATTTGGCTTCTGGCACACAGGGATGAACTGTTACTGAACTTGGAGGAGGTGACCCTGGAAAATCAGCAAGCTGTATTTAGGAGTATTAGGTGTCTAACAGTCCAATCTAAAGACATTCCTAAAATTATCTTTGTATTGCGTGCTTTAAAAAATAAGGAAAGAAACAGATTAGATTACTTTTTCCATCCGTAGGTATCAACTGGCATAATAATTCTCTACATTATTTCCTAGTTATTTTTTTATTAAAATTCCCACTTCCCTGGGAGAAAAATCTGGTAACTTTATCAATCAATAGCTAACATCAATATCTGACCTTTGAGATTTATTTCATACTAAATCTAAAAACTTTGGATTTTAAGGGGATTAGATCGGTTAACTGAACAATTTTATGTTCACATTTGGTCGTGTAAATGCTAAAAAAAAAAAAAAATCCTCTTTTTCATATATTTCCTGTGAATGTCATTCAATAATAAAGTAAGTGTACTGAATTTACTCAAAGAAAATTTTGCAATTTTCAACAATTTGCTTTCAAACACAAAACACTTTGGCTTGTGAATAAGTTTGTAAACAATATTTTAATGAGGTTAGACAAAGTTTAACCTATTGCATTATTTTTTGGCATGTGATTGTTGAAAAGATATAGTTTGATTGTTTTTTGACTAAAGGAATGAAACTTACGAATGAGAAGAACAGTAAATGATGAATAAGAAACCCGTAAAATAGTTCATGAATGCTGGGAGTTTTGCATTCAAAACTAAATATTCATACAGAGAAGAGTAATTTCCTAAATATTCATGTTGAACAAAAACTTCTCTGCATAAGTATTTGCTAGCAATGAATATTAACAAGCAGGAACATGGTCTGCAGAAACAGCTGTGCAGAACTGAAACAAATGTTCACTTAACCCTGTTTCTGTAGTAGCTGCACAGTTCAATTTACCAGGAATCTTCCACTCATTACATATCTCTTTATCAAAATGCAGGTATATGTAGAGAGAATTCTTCTATTACTTCTGCATAACTCTATCAGTTACTGCCATAACCCAGTGCTTTTCCTCTTTACCCTACGTACACTGTGGTGTTATACAGGACGTGGTGTCTCAGGAAAGAAAGCAGAGGGTAACTAATCTTGTTTCCAAGCTGGTAGGTTGGAATTAGAAGAAGCATTTTATAAAATCCAATGCCTTTCATTTTCTTGTCACAATCATTAAGGACAAAGGTCCTCAGTGCACTATTACTGATTTACTGTATTGAAACACATTGTAATTTTTTGTGACTGAGTTTTTAAAGGGAAGTTAAACTCTTGATGTTACAGAGTAAGGGATTAACGCTATCCAGCTAGATGCATTACAGTGTAGATCCTCCAAACTGTTTGATAGAGCTACATTTGATTTGGTTGAGTGACTTCAGCAATTTAACATGGAACCTGACCTTAAAAAAGAAAAAAAACACCATTGAATAAATGGATTGCCCATATAGTAAATTTGAAACAACCTGAAGGAGGAGTAGATAATTGAAAGGATAATTGTCCCTTCTTGCTAGTGAAATAATTGGTGGTCATGAGCAAAACCCCCCAAAAACAATTGTAAAGGCACTTTTTTAATGACTTTGTAGAAATATCCTAATGCTTCTTCCTTAACCACCCAATACACAGATATTAAAAAAAAAAAAATAAAAAGGGTGGAATCTACCACAGGCCTCTTAATTTGATATGTGATTGCATATGTTTTTTATCAGTTGGCTTTTTGACAAAACAAAGCCTTGGGAATACTCAAGGTTTTCAGTCAGATGGCTTAAGAGAAAAATAATATCTTAAAGTATATATACTTTCATTCTGCATGTAGTTTGATTTTTTGCGGTTTCAGTGATCCCAAATATTACTATCACCAGTTTACAGTCTGCATGAAATATGCTGCTAACTTCTGTAACTCTGAAATGTTCAAATGCCCATAGTGCTATCAATCTACTGCTACAGCTCTTGGTCAAAGTCACCAGCAGAAAAGTCCGGAAATAAATGCAATTCTTTCAAACTAGGACTGTTGCAGTGAGAAGGTCTCCACTGAAGCCCTTCAGGAGATGGATAAAGAACTGCAGTATCTAGGATCCAGCCTAGCTAATTTCCATAATCAGACTACTGATTTCACTATTTTTACAGGTAACTATCTGGGGCACATCTAGAAGGAAATACGCTTAAGATAGAGATCTTATAAGGACTTCGATTAAAAAGAAAAAAAGCAAGCATAACATATTGTTATACTGACAATAATTTTAATACTTTTCATAGATTTCAAACATTCACAAAGACTTTCACAATATTTTTTTTATTAAAAGGAATCAAAGATTATCTTACTTCAGATTCTGAAGTGGTCAAAATTTTTTTAAAAAGAAAAGACGATACATCTAGTTTTCTTATTCTATTTTGGCATTGAAACTCTTGAGAAGTTTATTTTATTGTGAAATATGAAATGGTTTCCACAAGCATTTCCTTTCATATCATGTTTATTTAACTAATTTGGTCGGAATGATTAGTTTTCTTGCCTGTTGAATG
>Ga0065711_1000962_pt1 | contig 51116 bp, 44 predicted proteins | sample Hoacrofraction12_FD_59098 | JGI IMG/M metagenome (GOLD analysis project Ga0065711, IMG submission 59098) | Hoatzin crop microbial communities from Cojedes, Venezuela - Epithelial fraction 12 v2 (version 2) | ecosystem: Host-associated > Birds > Digestive system > Esophagus > Crop | place... | reverse complement strand
CCTGTCACTGGGCACCACTGGAAAGAGTCTGGCCCCGTCCTCCTGACACCCACCCTGCAGATATTTATCGGCATTTCTAAGGTCCCCTCTCAGCCTTCTCTTCTCCAGGCTGAACAAGCCCAGCTCCCTCATCCTTTGCTCGCAGGAGAGATGCTCCAGTCCCCTCCTCATCCTCGTAGCCCTCCACTGGACTCTCTCTGGTAGCTCCTCATCTTTCTTGAACGGGGGAGCCCAGAACTGGACACAGCACTGCAGATGGGGCCTTACTGGGGCCGAGCAGAGGGGCAGGAGAACCTCCCTCGCCCTGCTGCCCACGCTCCTCGTGATGCATCCCAGGATGCCATTGGCCTTCTTGGCAGCCAGGGCACGCTGCTGGCTCATGGTCAATTGGTTTGTTAAAAGCTGCCTTCATCAATCTATCTTTTTTTTTTTTTTTCCTGCGAAAATTGCAAATTTTTTGCATTTTTCCTCTGGGGAAAATATTTGCAAAGGAAAACAAAGGTTTTCGATAACTCTCATGTACGATTGAAACGGTGGAGTTCAGCTTATTTGTTCTTCACCATTCACATTTTTCATTTTCTGTGTGATGTGTCAGTAGCAGCAGTGAAATTTTATTTTTCTCACAATATGATCATGTGTTTTAATACTCTCCTTTTTCATCTAATTAGGTTTTACAGAAGAAGGCAGCCAATAGTACAGACCGGAGCATCTTTGCTATCTGAAGAATTTCTTTTTGTGTCGTCGGCTTGCCTGGTACATCACACGCTACTCAGCGTGCATCACAAAGATAGAAATAATAAAACATTAGAACATAAAACACAGCCTCCTCCGGCTCTGCCGTGGCCCACCCAGAGCTTGCTTGCAGCTTGTCCTGTCGCAAAGGCAACGTTCCCCGGACCAAGCGACCGCTGTTTGCTCCATTGTAGCTTTCACACAGCTTCACAGTGTGACGTGGTGTGGCGTGGCCATGTTCTCAGCCGGCAGCTGGTGACGGCAAGGGCTTCCTCAGCTGCTGGGTGGCCCCGGCAGAGAAGAGTCGGAGCGGGACGGGAGATGCCCTCAGTGTGAACACCGTTGTAACAGGACGAACAGCAGCTCTGCAATTTGACTTTCAGAACTTTAGTTAAGCTACTGAAAAACCCCTCGTACACAAGGTGTGTTCCTCTGGGCCACCCGAACGGCGCAAGCTGTAGTGCTGCAGGGTGGTGAAGAGTTTGGGCAACGTCGTGACTTGGAGGTGACAACGGGGAGCAGAACAGTTCACCTCGCGCCAGCGCTGGTCCCAGCATCTCTGCTGGCAACGAGGGAGGCGGGGGGGCTGTGGCACTTGGGTTCCTTCTGCTGTAGAAATTGGACACCAGCCTGTGGCCCCCAGACCACTGCTATTGCAATTCTCATGCCAAGAGGGTGTCTCAACGCAAACCCTGTTTGCACCACGACGTGGCAACATCACCAGCAAGGTCAGGTAGAACTATGCTTAAAAACAGACTGGAGTTAAATAAATCTGTTCAATAACCAGCCAGAAGGCTGAAAGTACAACGGAAAGTTGCTGTCAGTGATGGCCTGCAGGGTCTCATACCAAGTGGAATGGGCTCAAGCAGAGCAATATCCCGCACTGTTCCCTCTGGCAGAAGGGGCCGACAATGTGGGCTGAAGGCGTTGCAGGTCAGCTGCGCTTCAGACGGCGGGTTTGAAGGGAAAAACACAAAAACAAATTCAGGTCTTCCGAAACAGCTTTGCCTGTGGAACACGTGTTGTGCTCCGCTTTGTTTGCCCCTGGCATTTCGAACGGCCCGCAGCACCAGGCAAACAACACCGAAGGGCTTCTTGTGCGGAAAACGGATTTATCGAGTTTTATCTCCCCCTTAAAATCTGAATGATCTGAACATCATCTTGGCCTACAGAAAACACAAGAGCTATTTCCCTCCAGCTTCGGTGTGTAGGTCCCCATGAGGAAGTCTGGCGTCGCTCCACGTCACAACTTGGAAGCCGAGGAATGGAAAGGGAGTGGTTTTTGGGGTTTTACACTGCAGCGCAAAAGGCCAGCAAAGCAATCCTAGTTTTGGGGTCTTATGGAGGTTTTTATTGCACCCCAAAACCTTCCTGTAGCCCTGAACTCCACTCTGGTTTCTCCAGAATGCAGTACTACTCTGGAAACCTTTCTGAGAATGGTTTCCTTCATAACCACTTCTCAAAACCTAGGCATGGGAAGCTTTTTTGTTATCCAAAAAATTCACCGTTTTCACAATAATCACCGTGCTAAACTCGAGCAAGCTGGAGAAGTTCCTCCTTCTCTTTCTTTTGTGTGAGTATTTGTCCACACGCCGGTGAGCTGCTCTGTGCGGAGGGCAGCTAAGCAGGCAGCACATCGCTTCTGGAGGAGAAAACATTATTTTTCAATAGCGTGCAATTGCTAGCAACTGGGAGGTGCATTTGGTTCCCCTGGCACATAGAAGAGACAGAGGTTCATGTCCCCACTGCCAAGGGAGAGGAAGAGCCACCCCCAACAACCCCATGGAGCATCTCAGCTGGGAGGTGCCCACGGTTGCGGGTGCGTTGCCATTTTGGGGGGCAGCGACGCCTGCCTGCACGCAAGCAGAGCTGGACACGTGCACCTACACGTGCAGGCACGCTGGCGACGAATGTCAAAACCCCGTATTATTTTCAGAAGACAGAATCCCCGTTCTCCAGCCAGGTTCACTTCTAATCTAGCAGCTATGTCCCTGGGGGCAAGCCAAAGTCCGTGGCCGGTCCCTGAGCTTGCTCTCGTTTGCGTGCCTTTCAGCACACAGGGCTGTTTTAGATTTATGCCTGACATCAACTAATTTACATGTAGATTTTATGGTAGGTAATATTTTCCCTTTCCTTTCCTAAGCCTACCTACTCCAAAAGTTGGATCTTGCCGCCTTCACAAGACTTTTATTTTTTGGCCGGTGTCTCAGCCCCCAGGCCCTCTGGACCCAGCCAGCTACCCGCATTTTGCTAGCATCCTGTTTATTTTCCGGACTGCTTTCCAGGGTCATTATGGTGTTTGTCTTGAATTTAGGTCGATCTAACGCTGAAGTAAAGAAAAGTAAAGCATTTAGCAAATTAGTAAAGCATCATCTGATATTTCAGCTTGCTCCCTCTGTTTCTCCTTATGAAGTATAATTTTAATCCATGTTTGAAGTAATTCAAGTGCTTATCTAAGTAAGTCTTTAAACATTTGAAGATGAGTATTCTGCCCAGCCCTGCCTTGCAGATTTAATGACAAATTTGTTTCCTTAGCTGTTTCATCAAGCTAAACAAAACCTGAGTCTCAAGGGATTTATTGCATTCGTTTTTAAAAATGAGAGGAAAACATAGCTGCTGAGAGCAACAGAATGAGCAAAAGATGTATTTCTGTGTTTTATGTGCTCAAAAGAGATTTTATTTTTCTGCTGATGCCTTTCTTTCTTGCTCGTAATGGATCTTTAAAGAAGACAAACATAGCCATTCAGCAGATTAAAGCCCGAACACCGGTGGGCAGGTACTGCACCAAGCACCCAGCGAGCACGGTATTGATTAGCAGGGTCTTTGGAAGTGTGGAAGAGTCTTTTTTTTTTCCTTGTGCCTGTTTGAGCTTTGTCAGTAAAAGCTGAAAAACTGGCCACAGGTTGCATTTCCACATGCGCGCGTGAGCTCCAGCTGAGTCACCGATTTCCAGAAAATCCCTCTCACACCTACGGCACTGCTGGGCTTGTGTGAGGCTGCCTCAGTGAGCGCAGGATTGAACATGACTCAGTCGCACGCACGCGGCCAGCCTCGCGTACGCCGCTCTGGAAAATCCAGCGCGCTGGATGGACAACATCAAGCCTTACAAGCGGTTGCAGGAGGACTGTGCTGTACCAAGGGTGCCCCAATACCCATGGGCGGTGTGAGCTTGTTTCCAGATGTGGGGTGCAGCCACCTTTTCTGCGAAAGACAATTTCACATTTCAGTAAAACTTTGCTTAAAGCAAACATGACTTTACAACACCACGTGGTTTGTAACAAAAATGCAAGCTCTAGGACTATGTCTAGGCTCTGTACCAATAGAATTCTGGTTGCTGGTGGCCAGATGGATGTAGGTAGCTGGGCTGGACTCTTCTTTATTGCAAATTTGGTCTCCCCAGACCTGTTCACTCTGCAGGGCATGGAAGATAAATTAAAAACTTGCTGTCAGCAATGTAAGCCAAAAGCTGGAGTCAGATGGGAGACAGACCTCTTGAGTAGGTCTGGAGCCTTCCCTGTGTGGTTGTGCCTTACAGCGATGCCACGCTTGTGGACCTGCAATTTTTAGCAAGCGTCTTGATGCTTCAGAGAGATTTCCTGGGTGAAGGCCAGAGATAGCCCAGAAAAGGAGAAAAAGCTGTAAAGGGCAGAGGAGGACATGGCCAGAGTAAGCTGTGTGGCAGAGCGTGACGAGAGACACCAACCTCATAGATGGTGCAAAAGAGTCGGAAAATGCCCTGGCTGTCTGGGAGAGAAAGATGACAAAGGAGAAATTTGGAAAATATTCCTTCTTTGTCTTGGTGTGGTAGTAGCTGACGGTGTCTCTTCCAGTGCAGCTCAGCACATTCCTCTTGTCCCGTTCACTTCATTCCCAGATCTTTGCTGTGGCTGGAGCCCTCATCCATCAGGGAGCAGAAGGCGTCTCAGGTGGGGGTGCCAGCCACCATGTCCCTGTACACCGTGATGGCAAAAGGCAACAGGCACATGCTGCAACGGGGGAAAGCTGGACACAGGGAGAAGTTTTTAATAGAGAAAATGGTTTAGCACTGGAGGCCGTGGAATCTCCATCTGTGGAGATGTTCAAAGCTTGACTGGGAAGGCTCACGGCAACCTGACCTAGCTTTGAGACTGTGTTCAGAAATGTCATGCTGTGGCCCACCAAGGTCGCTGTCTTGTTAAGGGTGTCCCACAGACCACCAGTCTCAATGTTTCCATCAGTGTCACCACACGCCTAAATAGTTGTGGAGAGCGGCCTCGATCACCACTTTGGAGTATTTCCTCCAAGGAAACCCACCACATGCACCTGACTTGTTGTAGTTCTTGCTAGAGCTGCAGACCTCCGTTTCTCTAAAGGAGCTTTTGAAGTACTCATTCAAACAGGATGATCAGGACGGATGCTGCCAGCTTGGCAATCAAGCAGGGAAGGATAAGGAAGAAGACATGCTCCTCCAATGCTTCAAAGGCAGTTTGGTTTTTATGGAATAGGAACCTGGTGGCTTGAATTTTTACGAGCCCATCAGAAGCGCAGGGTGAGTTCAGACTAGCTCAGACTTTGAAGACAAGTCAGCCAATAAAACTGCCTGTGAGACTAAAGCACAGTAAATAATAATGCAGCAAACCATATTATTACATCTGTTATTCCTCGTGCTCTTTTTTTAAACATTTCTTAAATGGAAGCACTTCGTTTCCTGAAAGCTTCATTTCAGCCGAAGTGCAGCTCTTCATCTGTGACTGTTATTTTATGATTTAATCGTTAACACTAATGACTTTTAATAGACAGGCCAAATAAAATTAAAAGTCTGTTTGTGGGTGCAGCAAGTGCTTTCAGGAAAAGAAGGATTTTATAGGGTGCTATAATAAGTAACACAGGTGGCATATTTAAGTTAAGAAAACCCAGGTACTGCAAAGGATGGAAATACCTGTTAAAGCTGATTTTAAGAGCTAATGAATGTGTTCACAGGTAACAGGTGTTGGGGCACTGAGTGGTCTCAGCTGGGGCCTCCCGCACGCCGAGGCAGCTGGGCTGGAAGCTTAATTGGCCCCAGGGCTCTATTTAAACTCAGCCCTGGGGCTTTGGTCCTGGTTGGAGTTTGATCCTCGGTGTGCCAGTTAGCTGAGACCTAAAAATTCACATGTTTCTGAGGGCAAGGACTGGAGAAGACAGAAGGATTGTGCAGCCCTGCTGTGGAAAGTACGGGTTTTGCTCCGGTGGCAGCGTCAGGCCCCTTCCCGGGCACTGCTGGCTGATGTCTGGAGTTGTCTCCCAAAGCAGTTTCTTGGCTGACTCCTGGTGCTGCATCAGGTGTTGGCTGGTGGGCAGGGCCCTTCGTGTTTGGGGTGCTTGGGAAGTTTTGTGCGAGTGATCCTAAGAAGGTCTGGCTCGGTTAAAGTAGAGAGAATGTTGGCAAAAATGAGCAATGTCTGGACAGCTTTGATCACCAAAGAAAAATGGAAAAATTGACTAGTTTCTGCTCTGCTTTTAAAGTTTTTTGAACCAAGAATTTTTTCAATGGATATGGAGGAGCCTGAATCCTGTAATGATAGTCCGGCTTTTCTAAGCTATATTTCATAGACTTTGTTCTGTACGCCTAGTTTTAAGCTATGTGTTACAGAGGACAGGCTTCTAGAGTTTGGAGGAAAGAAGGACGTCCTCTAGTCTGAAAGTCTCTTGCAGGGATTAAGAGAATGAGCTGTTTCTTCCTGGCTACAGGCAACAGAGTAAGAAGTTGTGGGTTTAATTTCCAATAGGAAACTCCACTGCCTTGCTCTGATGCACGCAAAGCATGGGTCTAAGGGTGTGGTATCCCCACTGCTGAGGGGTTTAAGAATAGGTTGGACCAGCATCTGTCAAATTGTTTGGGTCAAGCTGATCATGGCTTGGGGCAGTGGGAGGGACCATGTCTAGCCTTCTTGGAGCTGAGTGTCACTTCAGAAATAAGCCCCATTCCTTTTCCTTATGCCTCTGGTTCCTCGCTTCCAACAAGGGTAGCTCTTGCCAGCTCGTTGCTCTCCTCCATGCAAAAAATTTTGGCAGAGTCTATCTGGTTTGGGTTCTGTGCTGGTTTTTGGATTTAATTTGTGCTTGCCCCTCATCAGAAAATGGTTTATTAGCAAACATGGGACCTATAACATGAAATTTCCCTATGATTATGGTTTCAATATAATAAAACCCCTGGCTTCTGAATGCCATTCCTATTTTTTCAGTTCAAAGTGTACAATGACTTTTTTAAACCAAATCATGGGAGTTCTTTGTGTTTGTGGCTGTGTCCAGAAGGAGAGGATACATTTCTTTGCCAGGAGCGTTCATAGTTGGCACTTCTGAAGCCTGTAAGAGCCAGTACTGAGAAGTTATTGCTGGTTGGTGGACCCTGATCAACTGCAGGCATTAATACCGTTAGAGCAATTAAGTGATTTGTAGACTTGGGACTGATGATGCTGGTAATTTTGGTAGCTTTGGGGTACATGCAGAAGTAGGGAAGAGCTTGCTATTCACCAGTTGTTCCTAAATGCGTCACAAGAGCTGGGAGGAGATCCGCCAGACTTCCACAGAGGTGGTTTTCAGCCTCCAATTAATCAGGCAGGTTCTGCTGTGCCTGCTCCTTTGTGGTCTCAAAACTAGGCATGTATCAATGCATAGCGTGTTTTTGTTTGCGGTGAAATGAACTGCTGCTTCTGCTGGATGTGTTTTTTTCTGTTACCTGCTGAAAAATGGGTGCTTGCTTTCCCATTCACTGCCTGAGGACAGGAGGAGTGCTCTTACTGTGCATGGCAGTCATCCACGAGTATGGGAACCTGCTCAGTCAACCACTTTTCCGAGAAGCCTGTCCTTGCCACAAAATGTGTGGTATAAATAAATTCACGTAAGGTAATAAAAATCCCAAACAAAAAAATGGCTGTGTTTTGACATGAAGGAAAGCCTCCCTTCCCTGGCCCTTAGGTCTGCTGTAAGGTGTCTCTGAACAGAAGAGGCAGTGAACTTCAGAGCCCCCAGCCTGGGTTCAGCGTCTGCGGTGGGGGAATAAGCAAAGATTTGGATGCTTGCGTGAGCTTTACGGGTCTGAGCGCCTTTAGCTTTGCGGAAAGCTGTTTCCTTAAGGGGACATTTACCTTGGAGAAAGTTGTCATCCCTTTGCCCGTTTTTCCTTGTCTCTTCTTGCTGTGGTCACCTGATTGTAAATATTTATTAGTTAAACTGCAAGATGCCCGGAGACCCCGCGAAGCTCCACATGGCTTGAGGGAGGGGGGCTATGTTTATTTCATGGTAGCGATGGGGAGGGTGCTGTGGGAAACCCACCCCTTGGTGCGCAGCAACCCACGCTGTGGCGGAAACTTGGGGTTTCCTTCACCCGTTGCTGGTAGAGGCTCCCCGCCCAGGGAGGGGGCACAATGCGGCTGCGGGAGCGCAGAGCAGGCAGGCATGTCCTACGTGCGATGCTGTCTGTGTGGTAACCCGGTGACTGCGACGGCATCTGTCTCACGGGGGAAGCAAACTGGGTCCAACCAGTTTTACCCTACAGCTCACCGATGTGTGCGCGTGTTTGTTTTAATGAGGGTGATGGTAAACCGGGGGCTCTCCCCTGGAGTCCTCCGTAGTGGGTGCTGCAGTCACCAAGGTACTTGCAGGCCAGCTGATGGGAAAATGAGTAGGAGAAAATTCCTCTGAAGCTGGCAGCATCCCACCCTGGGCAGAGAGGCTGACCTCTAAAAGACTTCTCTCAGGAATTCTGTTTCTCAGCCTGCAAGCGTTCTTTTAAGGAGGAAAAAAAAAATAGGAAAGAGGAATGGGGGAAAGCCAGAATAAACAGCATGTTGCTTGGAGCTTGAGGCAAGATGGAGGGAAAGTGAGAAGGAGAAAAATACTTTGAAGAGGTACAGATGGACACACCGACAGGAGTGAGCTTTGGTTTTGACAGGGCTGTAATCCGAGCAAACAGCGCTGGGAAAGCTGGAGCAACCCTGCAGTTCAGCAGCGCAGCACCTTCCTGTTACTGCTTGCTCTTACTGTCAGAGCCAACCCAGGACAGCTTTTCTTGAGAGAACTTCCCTCCACATCTGAGGTTTTTATGGCACCAGATAGTTTCTTTTTTTGTGGCCGTTTGTATTATGCTTAGACTTTTTTACCCCCAGAGAGAGAAGCAATGGGAGGAAGTGAAATACAGTATATCTCATAACTGTATTGATGTTCCCAATGTGGATTTTAATGATTCAAGCACTAGTAATTAATTTTATACAATTAACCCATTTCCTTAATTGCTCTGAGCAAAATTAGAGTAAGATATCTGTTCACTGAAACAATTTCCCAGTTACCAGCCAGATTCTTCTACATGCTCAGATGAGCAGTGGCAGTCATCACCACCAGCCAGCTCTCGATGTGCAGCTCGGGCTCGCAGGGTAGTTGGTGCCATGAGCTGGATTTGAGTTTTAACTGGGGGCGGAGGGGGGAATGGATAGCTGCTTCCTAGTAGCACAGATGTCCACAAACCCAAAAATGCTGCTGGCTAGCTGGGGTGGGAATGGGTAGGTGTAAGCCATGTCAGGAATTGTTTTAATTCTGGTTTTCTGCCTGTGGCACTGCAGTACATACCCCTGCCACCGAGAATCAGCTTTTAGTGGGGGGGGGAAAAACACCGAACACCTTCCTCTTGTGTCAGTGCGCAGGGAGCCCGTGCTTAATAGTCCCCACGCTGCTTAGTAGTGTTTCTTACTATAATCATGCAGCTTGGCAGAGGCTCCTGAAGGAATGGAAAGTTGCTGCTTCTCACTGAAGACTTGCTTTCATCTCCTGGGAGGCCTCCTATAAAGTAGTCAGTGGTTAAACTAAATAATAAGCTCTGGTATTTTCTCAGTGCTATATTAAAACAATTGCATTAAAGAAACTCAATTTTATAATGAAGCAAAGGTGAAAACTCTCATCGCCTCAAGCAACTCGCTGTAGGAGGAGTGCCTGCCTAGGCTGGAGCACCTCATCCACTTGCATGTCGAAGTGTCCATGAGATTGGATTAAAACTCAGCCATTCTCTTCCATGGAAACCTTGAGCCCTTCGAAAAAGATATTATTATTAATCAAATACAGACTAGAAAACCATAAAAATTCCTCCTACCCCCCAAGCTGTTCCTCTTCTTTTTTTTTTTAAGAGGGTGAGCTGTGTGCTCGGTTGTAGAACTTCAAAGCTGTGAGGCTCCCTGTGCTGCGTTTGCTTTGAGGGCAGTTCACTGAAATAAACCATTTTCATGAAGCAGCTGGGTTCAATAAAAGGATATTTTGTTTACTGAGATAGTGAGACAGATAATGCTGAACCCTTATCACTACTGATAAGGAAAATAATCATCCAGCCTTGGTCTTGAAAATGGCCTCTTCCTCTAGCAGCTTGTTATCAGAGGAAAGTGATGGTGGGTCCTGGGTGATCCAGCTGGTGGGTATTAGTGTTTTTAGCATGTATGCTAACTGCAGAATGGAACAAATTATACAATTCCTAAAGATCTTCATCTAGAGTCATTTAGATAGTCAGTATTCCTGGAAGTCAAGTTTGGTCCATGCTGGTGTAGAAATGGGGAATTTGGTATTTGCCTCAGAAATCTTCAGGATGACTAATTCACCAGTGGTAACCACCATGTGGCATGAATGGAATTAAGACTGGATTTTGAACAGATTATTCAGTGATGATGAAATGCTAACGTCTGAATATGAGCACATCTCCTGCAGCCTTAAAGAAAGAAGGGCAAGACTTCACAGGTTTGGGGTGAGACAATGGTTGGATAGAATTAATTTAGTCTAAATTTAGCCATCTGAAAGAAAGTCTTGTCTAAACGAGGCTCATACCACACATCTTGAACATCTGTCTCTGAGTGGGATGACTTATCCTCTGAACACATCCTTCTCTTATCTATTGACCATAGATGGAGCCTGGATGGCCAAATTGTTTAACTTTTGCACTGATAAATTTAGGTGAGTTGCATCCCACCCAACGTGTTTACTACTGTGCATTTCTTGTATGTGTTCAGGTATCTTCAAGTGTGCACTGAGCACTGCAGCCACTTCTGCTTGCCAGAGCCCTGCTTTGTGCTCTCTGCAAAGAGACCTTCTCAAAGCTGTGGTTAGAGATGTACTTTTCTTACAATCTGAGGCAGGCCGTAATAACTACACTTGGCTCACTGGAACAAAAATGTCTGTTTTGCCCTAGGGCTTGAACTTCAAATCTCTTTCCATGCGGAAATCGATCTCGCTGTCTGTGGGGCTCCTTCTGGCAAGAAGCTCAATGCTTTGAATGTGAGACTGGCGGGAAGCGTGTGCTTTCTGCCTCTCTGGCCAGGAGACATTCAGGGAAGGAGGCAGTTTGAGACTTTTCTGTTTGAAACTGGGGGAAGAAAGGAGAGGGACAGTAGGAAAAGCGCATGCTGAGTATCTGTCACCTAGGGAGAGGCTGGCCATGCGTCTGGGGAACAGACACAAACGCTGCTCATTTTAGATGGGGGCTGAAACACTGGAGCCAGGCATGGCAAAGGGTAACATCTCGCTGTTGGAGCTCTTCCTCTTTTTGTGGGTTGAAGGCTGACTTTGTGGTGGGTTAAACTGTCTTCATTCCCTACCTTTTAAATCACTTTGTAATTAACTTTCTCTCAGGAAAAAACAACCTGTTTGGGGCACAAACTAAACTGAAGTTGCTATTGTGTATAATAGTTTCTAGTGAAGATAAAATACCAGAGATGCTGCTGACCTTTAAAAGCTTGCTTTCCTATCAGACATATTAAATGGCACCTGGACATAATGACAGTTAATACAGCTTAACTAAATCTTGATAGAACTAAGACAAAGGGCCCGCAATCAGCCACCTTCCTCCTCCTGCCCGGCCCCATACTCTTTGCCAAAAGCGACAGCCCTTCCCTCCATACTTGCACATGGGACCAAGAGGCCCAAGGCTGACACTGGAGGCATGGACTCAGTGAGCTGTCAGACCTTCGATGTATGACGAAGCTCATGTCTCATTATTTCCTGCTGCTCTGAGGGCACCTTTCTCCCCTCTCCTGCCATGTGCGGCCGGGTGGCTGGCAGAGAGTAGCCCTCCATCAGTTTGGGAGGGTGCTCCTGTGGAGCTCTGCAGGGAGCTTGGGAAGTCCTCGATGCGTCCTGTGCCACCAGCTCCGTCCCACCCTATGGCACTGTGTTCCTGGCATGTGGCATTGCCTCCTCTGATGCGTGCTGTAGGTTGAGTCTGCAGCCACCGGCTGGGAATAAGTGTGAGTCTTTATGGGGAAAATAATGAAGTCTCAGCTACGTTATTGTTTGGTGGGGCTGTGGGAGTGGGGTCTCTAACCCCACTGGCTATCAGTGATGCATGGTGTGCCTTCTGTGAATCTGCAAATCGCATGTTCCCCTGCTAGTAGAGAAAGTGATCTAGTTAGCCTTCTTTATTAATTCTGAACTTTGTAAGGTGGTTACAGCTTGTATTTGTATAGTGATTGTATTTTTTATCGGGTTTGGGCAGGCTCTCGGGCAGCATAGACCCTGCAAGCTGATCGCTGTTCCTAGACCCCCAATGCTTCTGGGCCTGTCCAAGCAAAACAGCTTGTTTCTGCAGCCCCGATCTAGATCACATGGAGGCAGCTTGCTGAAGCTCTGCTACATGTGCTTTTCTAAAGTAGGGTGAGTTGTATTTCTGTGTCCTAGTAGCTACACAAAATAAAATTATAATCTATCTCTGGCTCTACCAAAATCAGTTTGACTTGTCATATGGTGTTTTTGGTCCAGAACTGTATTTAAATACTTGCTTTCAATGGAAGTCGAACCCACAGATAGAGCAAACTCCGTAACTTCTGCCTTCAGTTTGGGGAGAGGGGGAGAAGCCCCCAGACCCAGTGACTCTGGAACAGAAACTTGAAGTAGATCAGTTTGAAATATGAAAGTGCAATTTCAGCTCACAAATTTCCTCTTCTGTGTATGCTATTAAGACTAATGCTTAATTTGATGAGCATTGAAAAATAGTTTCCTCCTTCTGGATGCCATGCACTTTGATGAATTTCGTTTTTTCTCCCTGAACTCTTCTGCATAAAGGTTGAGGTTGTCAGGATACCGTAAAATGGCAAATGATAGCTTGACCTTCTAGTTTTTTCTAGGAGAGGAAGTTGATTTATTTACAGTTATTATCGGACTCGCTGGACCTATTTAAAGTGGAATTGTGGCAGGGGATGATTTTTTAAGAATACTTTTCCAAGTATGTAAAATGATTAGAAATTTCAAGTGTTCCTTCTGCCTGTTTCAGTGTCCGTCTTCCTTCTCTTTCCTCCATCATTTTGCCCCTTAGTTTAATTGGCAAAATCTGTCAGGAAACAGAAAATGCCAGCAACGTGGTAGAAAAAGGTGATTTCACGAAAAAGAATAAACTTCCTTTCAAAGGCCCCTTTCCTTTTTGTAACAGGCTGATCCTAAAACCGTGGAGTGTCCTGGAAACTTTCTGGAAGGATTTGACCTTTTGTCCATTGTCCTGATCATAGCCAGTCGTGCTATTCCTAGATGACCTGAAAGTATGATTAGTATAATGTGTAATTCTCCTCCCTGCTGCGTTTTTGTTAACACTCTTCAGGTGTCTTGTTCAATTTCAGTTGTACCTAGTTTTATAACTTTTTCCAGAGCACTAAAATCCCAGGAAGAGGAGAATAAGGTCTCCTCCAACCAGGTACAGCACTGACAAGGTTTGTCTGTGTATTTTGGTTTTGATATTGTCCTTTGGTTTGACTCTACTGGGTTGAAGTTATGCTTGTAGATGTAAAATGTAAAGTCATGCATCATTACAAAGTATATTTTGACCTACGTTAAATTGTCATGTTCGCATGCATCCATACTGCACGTTAAATACACACAGATGAGAAGCTTGGCCTTGCTCTGAATTGACTAAGGAAAGGTAACGGGTAGTAAACAAGGTTATGGCTTGCATTGTTTTGCTCCTTTCCCATGAGAAACTTGAGATAATGTGAGTCAAAGAGCATTTTAGCATCTGCAGGGTTATTTCATGCTGGTTGTTATTTTAATACGTGATGAACACTGAAGCAGACTTCTCCATTTCACGTGTCAGAGGGCAGGCATATCTTAATCCTCTGAGAAAGTTAAGTGCCTCTGAGTCAGGCGTATCAGGGACTGATATGGTGGGAGTGTTGCACATAACTTGCTAATCAAATGTCTCATTAGGAAAATGTTAATTGCTTTTGTTTGTTTCCTTGGGGTTTCCCTTAGATTTGTCAGGGCTTTTGGATGTTTTCCTTAGTGTAAGAGTTACGGGTTTTGTTTTACAAAGTTTATATCTTTTGAGGGGAGGTGAAGAGAAACCACATCCTGCCCAAGTTTATCTTCTCAGTCAGAAATATGAGCTGGGCTGTTACAAGCTGCTTTTTGGACTCTGCAAAGCTATTCAACACAGAATTCCTGTTGCAGGTCGTGCAGCTTCCCCCTCTGATTTCAGTTCTGATTCAGCACGAGGCAGTTGTGGAAACAATCCTTTTTATATCACTTATAAACGTGTAATATGGGGGTATCTTCAGAAATGGTGTGTCCACTTTCAAGGGAAAAAGTTTTGGAGGGAAAACTAGAAACGTTTTGAAGACTCCTGTTGAAAAAAAGGCAGGTACCTATGATGCATCTCAGCAGAAGAAATCCATAATGGAGAATGGAGGTATGATGTTAAGCTCCTGACATGCAAAATAATTCAGGAAAAGATGTCATTTCTGAAGGACTCATGGCCAAAGCAGCCAGGGTTTTGGTATAAACCTGCCCGGTTACCTGCCCTTGGGAGGGGGAGCCACTGGGAATCCCAGTGATCAGAGCCTGTGGTTTTGGGAAAGCTGTCACGGTGATGACTGGGAGGCTGGAAACCATCTGCTTTCCAGTCTGACCAGTTAGGGCGTCCAATTCCCAGAAGAGAGCTTCATCTGGACCAGGTAGGGTGTCCAGTTCTCAGAAGAGTGCTTGAACTGGACCAGATAGGGCATCGAGTTCTTGGAAAAGAACTAGTATTGGTGGTTGAAAATGACTGAGTGGTCCTGTTCTTGTCCGTGGGTCTCCAAGTCCAGTTTGGAGCCCCTGAAAAGTTTGCAGGAATCTTTTGATCAATTTGGACAATGAAGTCTTGTGGTAAGTCAGTATCTGTGTAGGTGTGACTGGTGTTTCATCTCTTATGAGCTTTTTCCATGCTTTACCCGCCCAAACGACCTTGCTGTTTTGGGGCTTTGCTAGGTTGAGCCGCCCTGTCCGCAGCCAGATAAGAGCACGGAGGTGTAGGATCATTTGACCTCTCCTCATTTGCATGTTCTCAGCATCTAAGAAGTCATTGTCTACCTTTTGAGTCACTGTTTAAATCTAGCACAAGTTGAGCAATTTAGGACCAAGGAAGTGTAGTTGGTACAGCCTGACAGTCCTGTTTGGATAAACAGGTAGACAATGGATGAATATCTTGAAAGCACTGAAGTTCGTTCTTCAGGACACACTGCACGTGTAGTATATGAATAAAATTACATAATTAGGGAGGTCTTCAGGTTTTCATTGCTTTGGCCACTTGTCTATGCCAGCTGTTAGGAAATTGGGTCATGCTACCTGATATTTATTGTCTTCGATTTCAGTGTGGTTGGAAGGTCTTGATATCTGCAAGAAGGTCAGCTAACTGGAGGATGGAGTTTGCAGATAAATCACAAGGTTGGAGAGTGTGTGACCGCTATGCCTGAGCATTTTACTGCAAACCCCACACTCTGTGCAAGGGAGTTCAGGACTTCAGATGCTCCATCTTGTTCTGAAAAATTACTGTTCGTAAATTCCACCCTGAACACCCTGTAGTTTCGGTCTTCAGATAAATTTACTATATATCTTGGGTTTTTCTGTAAGGCTTTAGAGTCACCATATATCTCCATGCCTCCAAGTCTGAGCTTTAGAATGCGGGACTGAATTTAAAAGATTTAAAAACCCAACATTATTAAATAGTCAACTAGGCCTGGAGGGATAATAGTCTTAGCTCCAGAAATGCTTGCAATGAGGGATAACTTCATTCACAGCTGGTGTATGTAGAAGTGCCGACGGAAGGAAGCTGTTTCTCTTCTGAGATAGTGAAAATGAGCAGAAATAGGTTTGACCTGTGAGAGTATCTGCCTGAGGAGCTAGGCGGTTTCAGATGTGCAATGTTAGATGGAGACAGCCCAGATCTTTCTGGTGGTATTGGAAAGTCACCAAAAAGTGACTTTCTTCCTCACCTGCTTGCAATCCTGGAAGAAGGGGATAATACGAATGTAAATGGAGTTATTTTAACTGCCAGACTTTTTTCTGGTCTAGTCCAGAAAATCTGTGCAGCCCTTGTTGTGGGTGATTGGTGGTGCAATGGTCTTATTCAACAGAGCTGATGATATATCCTAGGAAATTTCTTACCATATAGTGCCCCATAAATATACAAACCCTCTTTTGATTTTGTTGGTTCATATTCTCTAACTTTGAAACAGTTCGAATAAGGAGTTTGCAGGCAAACTGATGCAGAACCCCAAAGTGCTTTCTTTCCTTTAACACCTTCCTTCCCAGCTGCTGTAGGTGTCAGCAGTGGGGAGCGGTTGCTGGCTGAAATCCACATTTGGCTGTCGGCTTTGGAGTCAAGCGCTTTTCTGATGTGCTCAATGTGTTGTCACTTGTTGACAGGCATGCATCTGTATTTGTGTGTGCTCTAAGCTCAGCTTGGAGTCAAAAATCCTTACGTATTAGAAATCACAGCAAGCAAACCTCTTCTTTACAATAAAAACACGCATTGGTTTGAAATAGCTGTACTTCAGTTAGTTCTGAAAAGTTCTTAATCTAGATTTTAGTCTGAATTTTACCAGAAAGGCAGCAGCCCAGATAAATGGTCATCTTTGTGGGGTTTTAATGTTTATTAATCATTGCCTTTACACACCTTCTTCACTTGCATGTTGGCAGTGGGATAACTCACATTTTGCTTCAGAAAAACAACTTTTATCTCAGTAAAGAGAGCTCCTGGAAGGACAAGAGGATGGGGGTGGGCGCAGACGTAGAGAAGCCGTGGGGTGTCCTGTCTGTGCCACAGCAGGAGAGGTGGATGTGGAAGGCTGTGGTGGATGTGGAAGGCACGCCCCATCCCTAAACCCAGTCTCCATTTGAAGGGAGATTAAGAAAAAAGGCTCCTCTGGGGTCTGAAAATTAAACCGATACTGGATGTTTTCCTCTGGGACCACATGGCATAGCTTCGATTTCAGAGTCCAATCCCAGGGAATGTTTTAAAAGACCTTTCCTAAAAAGGGACATTCTTCCTACTGGAAAAAATTTGCATGAACTACAGCGGTTCCCATCAATTATCCTCCACTTGCTAATAGTGGTTTTCCCCTTCTTGGTAACGTCAGCTAAGGTGTATCCGCTTCCCCACCACTGTGTTTACAGTAAACTTCCAGGAGTTTTGGGTTGAGGTTGGGCTAAAGCATAGGATTATGACATTGATAACTTATATGAAGTTTTGTGGTGACAATCATGCACAAGAACTTTTCTTGTATGAAAAAATATTTATAAATTGGGGAGAAAAGGGTCAGACTTCTTGTCCCCAGTGAGGACTGCTCCTGCAGTGCCTGTACAAGGAGANAAGCAGATGATGTTTGGACTTTCCCGTTCCCAGTGGGAGAGGAAGGGGCTGAGCACATCCCTGCTTGATGACTTTTCTGCTGAGCCAATGCGAAAGGCTTCATGTTGATTGACTCACAAAAAACACCACTTCAGCTCCCTCAGCCTTCGGGAGACAGTTCTCCAACGCATGGAAGATTTCCACAGAGTGTATCTGGGGTCTCAGCACAACGGCTTCTGCTGGCTGCTCCTGGTCCGTGCAGTGACTGGCTTGGTGACAAATTCAGTAGTGCCGGAGGCATCAGGCTTGCTGACAAGCACCTTCCCCTGCAGACGTGCTCTCTTGATGATCTCTCCAACACGAGGCTTAAATAAAAGGCATTGACTAGAGCCTTTTGGAAATAACCTTCATAATGTGGCATGGGAGAAGTGTGGATTTTGACTGTGAGGATCCTGTGGGAGGCCGATCTGAGGTTCTGTGCCAAGAACAGCCTCTCCGGTTGGGTCTCCCAATGCACGATGCTAGCCTGCGGCTTTTTCAGCCAGGATCAGCCCACAGATTGCCCTCTCTGAGGCCTCTGGGCCTCTTCGACGAGGATGTCTATGACACAGACCATATGACAGCCTGAGCGAGCGGCTGGTGTCGACGCCAGTGCCACTCCTGATGTCCTGCCTCTGCTCGCCATCCTGCGATGGTGCTTTCTGCCCAGCAAAGCCTGACTGCCTCCGCTTGCTTCCCCTGCACACGGCGTGTCAGAGGGTGAAGGAGAGCAGCTCTTTCCTCAACGGGAGTGAGGAAGGCTTGCAAAACCCGGATGGCCCCGGCAAATGCCCCTGTGAGCATGTAGGCATGTAGCGGTGCTCCGCACTGCAAGCAGGCGTGTGATTCCGGCGTCTTGCACCAGCCCCTCGGCTGGCTAAAAATAAATCCTCGCTGCCTGTTGCCCACAGAAATCTAGGGATTCCCCTTTTTCTAGTCACTGCGCACACGCTGTCAGTGTGTCCAGGAACTGTTTGTATTTCCCCGAAATGGTAAAAACATTACCTTTAACTGCTGCTTGATGAAAGCAGATATGATGAACGGAGACTCAGCTCTCCAAAAATCCAGCTAAAATCTGCAGCTGATTTCAGCAAGCTTTCACCTGCCTGTTGATCACTGTCCCGCAGTCCCAGAGGCTGGAAATGGTCAGGTATCTGCACATATTCCCAACAACCTGCTGGAGGGAGGGAAAGTGTACTCTGTCTAATGGCAAACAATAGTGTATAACACATGGAGGGGGCTGGAGGTCTTTAAACCCTGTGAGTTATTCAGTGATTTCCATTTGGAGCACTGGTTGGCTCGTTTATGTTCAGATCCACAGCGGAGTATATGTAAAAGCTGATCCTAACTTGTATTAAGAGACAGAAAAGATTTTTCTGATAAACCCAGCCTGTTGTGCTGCTTTCTGTATAATGTATTAGGAAAACTGAAGTGACGCAGCCTTGGTCGAGCACTGGCTTCTCTGATCGTCAGGCACCAGCAAACACAGAGTTAGAGCAGCTGAAAAGGTCCGGATCGCCGGCACTGCTCTGCACCGTCTGCTCTGGTTCACAACAGAGACAGGGGAAATGGCTTGTTGAACTTTTACTTGTGTGCGGGACTTGCTGTGCAAGTTCGACATTCAATGATATGAAGAACTTGATGGAAATGCAGATATTGGGGAAGGATTGCCTTTAGTGTCTCCTGCCTTGCCTCTGCAAACAAACTTCTCCACTAACTGTACTGAGTAACATGAAGGACCTACTGAAAGATCTGGGTTTTATGAAACACTTCTATCTTATCAAAACCTCAGAAAAGCAAAGTGCAGTTGCAGGGTTCGGAACAACGTGTTCATCAACAAGAGAATACTTCTAGTATTTTATTAGAGAGGCTCTGAGAGGAAGGGCAGGGTGAGGGGTATGATGCAAACCAGCATAATTAAATAGCTTGTTCTCTTGAGTAACTTGAGCTTGATAACAACCCCATGTGGGCTTGATATGACTGCTCGTGAGCCTTGGTGGGGTTGGAATACAGTTGCATCAAGTTCTGTTGGTCTGGTCTGTCTGCTTTAAGCCTATGACCTCAACCCGAGGGAGCTTTTCACAGCAAAGAGAAAGGATGGAAGAATTTCTGGGCCTCAGTGGCACTGCTAGTTGTAGCACGGGCACCCTGTTTCAAAGCATGCTTGCAGCGGGTGATGGAGCCCCATGAGAGCAAACGCCCATTTCAGCTCATGCTGCTCTCCGCAGAGCTGCGCGTTCTCTTGTCAAAGCTTGCTTGTCGGTGCTGGTCTTCCCCTTTTCCCCCAAACCGCAGCACGCCTGACCAGCCCTGTGCTACCTGCTGTGTTCCCATCTGAAATTCAAGCAGTCCTCTTTGTCCTAGCGCCAGGTGAACAGGGGAACTAAATCTAGCTCTGTGTCGCACCGCGGCAGACTGTTCCCTCTGCGCTTGTACCTGAGCCATGCCTTAACGGCCTTGCATTTCCTCTGAGCAAGGATGAGGGCTGGCCATCACCACCACATGTGGAAGGGCAATGGAGCTGAGATGAAGCAGAGAGCATTGCCCCTTTCCCACTGCCTGTTGGAGCCAAGCTGATGTCTGACACCCACGAATGTCACCCTTTGGGATAGATTTCTGCAGGTTTTTGCATGTGCTGGCCAAAAATGCCTCCGCTGCTGAGGTGGATCCCATGAACGTGCATGTACACACTTTCTACACTGACTGCAGGAACCTGGAGATGCAGTTCCTCCCTTCTCTGGCTGTTGCAATGCCACTGGTGGGGACCTACATGCACGGGCCAGTGTACAGTGTGGTACGTGAGAAATCCTGATTTCTCAACTATTGAACCAAAATATTTTTTCTCTCCGTGGATTTAGCTGTTGCAAAGCCAATGTCCACTACCAAATCACAAGGGCTAAGGAAAGAGAGCATCCTTGAAATTATAATAGGCTTTAGTGAGAACAGAAAACTCCTAAGCTATAAAATCAAAACAATTAAGAGTAACTACCCTCAGCCAAAGGAAGTGTCTGTCATCACGCTGGCGTATCTAATCTGTTAGTGGTGTGTATATACACAAACCCAAGCAGCGCATATGTGAGCCCGAAGCTGCTGTCCCTCTGCAGCTCTGCCCTGTTTTGGTGATCAGACAAGTCAGGGTTGTCTCTTCTCTGCTCGCTTCTAACAGGGAGAAGGAGTTTGCTATTTGCAATGAAATAGGGAGCCTCACAGTGAGGAGGAATTTAATAATTTTGAAAAAAATACCCACAAACTCTAACAATCACGTTGAATGTTGAGCAGGGGTTTAGGGCTGAGTGCTAACCCTGGGGCGGGTGAAGGACCTTGGACGAGTTTAACAGTATTGCTCACATATTGTGTTGTCCCTTGCCAAGGTGAGTAGAGATTTTGCAATGGTCGATGTAGGGATGCTCTTTCTGCTCTGAGACCACAGGAATTGTTTGGGTTGAAATTTCAGTATTTCTTTTTCTCCATGATCTTTAAAGCCTTCCCCAGATCACATCCCTGTACAAAGCTAGTTCTGACAATGGCAACAAGTGTCCCTGTTTGGATCTGAGCTGCCTCCTGCTGCAAAACAGTATCTGACCTTTATACAGCTATTTCTTTTTCTCAATTGCAAGGAAAATGGATGCACAATTAACACAACACTAATAACTGCATGACCAACAGTAATGCACTTAGTAATGCAGCACAGGTTAACACATCTAAACAGTGACTACATCTTGTCATGGGAAAAATACAGTAAATCCAAGAATACTGGTATTTCATCCATGAAGATGAAAGAATTTATAGTGCGCAATTCTGTGCTAAGTCACCGGTTGTGTAAGCGTGAGGAAACTGTTCATGCAGTCAGCTTGATGATCCTAATTGATCTCGTGGATCATATCTCCTGCAGTGAAATAGCTTTGCATAAGTGCAGGAAGTCTTAAAAATTGTGTCAAAGATCAGTGACATACAGTGTGCTGACTGATGTATGCAGAAAGTGCCGTCTCCGTGACATCGGGTCAGAGGATAACTCGGGCTGGAGGGGACCTCGGGAGGTCTCTGTCCAACCTCCTGCTCAAAGCCAGGCAGACCAGGCTGCTCAGGGCTTGAACCAGTTGAGTCTGGAAAACTTCCGAGGATGGAGACAGCACAGCGTCCCTGGGCCATGCGAGCACGTGCGGCACGTTGTGCCTTCCCCTGCCCAGAGGAGCAGGTAGAGTCAGTCCCTCCTGTCCAAACCGCCACTGTTAACATCCGCTTCTAAACTCAATTCCTTTGCTGATAAGCCTTGCTCAGATTGGAGATATGACATGTTTTGGCCCCAAATCCATTGCTGTTGCTCTGCTGGTCTCTTAAGTAGATTAAGTAGATTGTTAGGAAACTAAAATTATGTACTAAGATGTGTTTTGTAGAGCAATATGAGGAAACATCCCCCCCAAGATAATCATAGAGCCAGGTCCCGGTGAGTGTATCGACAGTTGGTAGGTGGAGAGGTGGGAAGCATGTCAGGAGCTGCTTTGAGGACGTGGACTTTCCTCTCTGTGCCAGGTAATAGGACCCACGGGCCGAACTCTTCCTTCTTGAGACAAGGCTCTTTTTTTTTGTTTGAGCTTCTTTTCAAGATCGAGTTCTTCTCTGCACACATCTAGTTTATTTTAAGGAGGCTGCAGATTCAGAGGCTGTAACTGCATTACGTTATTCCTATTGTCATGCGAAAGTCTTCAAGGAAAACCACTTGAATGAATTCTTTTTTTTCCCCTGCCCTAGGCAGTATGTAGAAGAAAACAGATTCCCTAAGACTATGGAGATGATTAAAGCCTTTTTATTTACTCCTTTCTCTGGTCAGTTTTATTGTCGTCAGTAACTGTTCCAGGGATAAACTGAAATCCACCTGCTTTCAATGCTATTTGTAGAATTAAGTATGAAAAATGTTGGTTAAGCTCAGTATAAACAATATTGAGGCGATTTACACCGGCTACTGCAACAGGAAGCGTTACAGAGTGAAATGCGTTGCGACACTGCTCCCGGCGATGAAATTAAATTAAAATTCATTCTCCTGTCTGCAACGGCTTTTGATGCTGACATATTGCTTAAGCAAATTGTGAAAGAGTTGGTGAAGTCTCTGGTCTGTTTGAAACCTTTTTTAAAATCAATTAAGTCACTTCAACTGTATATTTAAAATTGCACAGCCAAGAATAAGAGTGTATTTTCTTTGAATTAGTTGGTCTGTTTCAACTGGAGTAACGTTTAAAAGACTGCTGGGCAGCTTTGCTGGAGTGGGTGTTTCAGAGCCCTCGGGATGTTGCCACTGGGAGCGTGCTTGTCAGCACAGCTGTAAGATTTAGAGATTTCTTAAAAGTTGGAAAAAGCTTCAGGTCAATCTGAAAAGCATTTTTCAGGTTTAATGTCAGCGTGACTGAGTTTGATTGAAACACTTTGGACCTGAAATCTTTAATTTCAGTCTTAAGGCTTTTTGTCCTTTAAAATAAAAAGGAGTAAGTTTCACAATGGTGTCCACTGCAATGAAATCCACCACATGTGGAGTGCTGAATGTAGGGACAAGAGGCTTATGTTCCTTGAAGTATTTTGGCTAAAGCCATTTGACACAAGTTCTGGAATTAGACTTGAACAACTTGAAGATCAGTCAGCTTTCATTGCCTCGGAATTGCAAGACAAGCCTACCTTGGAGTCATGAGCAGATAGGTTATACACGGATGGATCCTTGACCTGTGCAAACCAGTTGACCTGTTCTGCAGCGGAAGCGACCTGGGGGTGGAGGATTTGTTGCCCTGATCTCTGCTACTGTCTCCTGCTGCCACTGAGGACAGGTATTTCCAGGATCAGCCTGGGCAGGTTCAGTTTTCAGGGCCTTGAGTGAAATCCTTCCCCCATTCAGGGGCTTGAGCTGCCCATGATGGGGCCAGCTCTGATATGGCACAGCCGTATGGACCAGGTCATGCTGAGAGCAGCTACGGGAGAAAGCTACGAGAAGTGGGAGGTTCCTCCACCTCTGGTGTGGAGCTTGACTTCAGCTCAGGCCCCCACCCATGGTCCTGCATGGACTGCCCTGATCACCACCACAGCGATCATCTCTACCGGCTTGTCTGGTGATCTCCAGGCTGCGTGTGACCCTGGCCACTAGACCTGCTCCACTCAACCTGCTCAGCTGTGGTGGGACAGGACCCTGGTCAGTGGGGATGCTCTGCTGCGCTTGCTTCTACCCTTGAACAGGTGTTTTTTTTTTCTGGTCCACAGTCCCTATGGCTGCCCCTAAATCTAGCTAGATTTTGTATTTCAGATTATTTCAGATGTACGAGGTAGTCAGGCTTACTCTTGGGCCGTAAACTTTTTAAAATAAACTGAAGCAAGGATGATGTCTTAGCTGGTACCATTTGTTCTCCACCTGAAAGAATTAATTTCATTCCCAGCTGTAACTCAGCTGAAACAGCACACTCTTACAGAAGTGCCATACGGAACAAATAGCTCTCGGGCTGACAGGTCATTAGCCAAGTTGTCAATGACTCTCCAGTGCTGCTTAACGCTTCTTCAGCAGCCCTCCAGCAAATTGCTGTTCTGCAAAGATTGCTGATAGAAACGAAATACTGGAAATCTTACTTAAATCTTTTGCGCCTCATTATAGAATATACAAGCAAACAAAAATTCCCTTGAACACGATGGGTCTTTTGCTGGTAGGCAGGTCCGTGGCAGTGAAACACTCTCTGCAGTGTGCTAAACTGTTCAGGCTGTTTCTGCAGCTTTGTGCTGTCAGAGCTTGGCCAGGGCTCTTTGTTCAATGGCTGTTGTGCACTGCAAAATGCTTTGCATTTTTTCTTTTCCTGCTTTTATTCCTCATCATTGTTTTGAGTCAGCTATTATTGGGAGAACAGACAACCTTTCTGTGCTAGTTTGAAATCAAGATTTCCCTAATCAGGGAATCCTAGTCAAGCCATGCTGTTCCTAGTCACCTTGTTCTAGCCCACATGTTCAGAAATGTGCGCCGAGTGGCTCCCTCCGTGGCTTTCCAGGGAAGGAAGAGAGGATGACTGGCCTTTCCTGTCCCCATCCTCCCTTCCCGTGTTGCAGACGGGTATAACATATACTGGGCATTATGTTTGCCTCTTCAGTGATCTGATCACCTTCCCTGATCTCCATGATCTTTCAAAGATGATAGACTGGTGTTGCAAGGACACTGGCCAGCACTTTTGGCACCAGTGCATGCCACCCGTCAGGTCCCATGGACTTGTAAAGGCTAAGATTTCTCAAGAGACCCTGACTTCATTCTCTTCCACCGCTGGTAGATCCTTTCCTTCTGTCTCTGAGCTCAGGAGCCTGGGAGACCTTTGTGGAGAACAACGAGACAAAGGAGGCATTGAGTTCCTCACCGCCATCTGCATCAGCTGCTACCAAACCATCTCTCCCACTCAGCAGCAGGCCCACATTGCCCTTGTTCAGCCCTTTACTGCCCATGTAGGTGTAGAAACTCTCCTCACTGCCCTTGCCATCCCTTGCAAGTCTCAGCTTGAAGTGAGCTGTTGCCTTCGTGATGCCATCCCTGCACGCCCGGGCCATGTTTCCAAGTCCCTCCCGTGCAGCCTGTCCGTGCTCCCAGCTCTGTATGCTGCCTTCTCGGTCTGGAGCTCAGTCTAGCCAAGGCATCCCCCAACCATGCTTTCTATTTTTGTGAGAATTTGCCTTTGATTTTTGAAGAGAGAAAAAGTGCAAAGGCGGAGATTTCCTTCTGTGTTTAGACTCAAGAGCACATTGACTCCTGAATTTCTGTTCTCTTGCGGTGCTGGGAAAGCACAGTGTCTTCCTCTGCTTACCTGGCTGTTACCCCTGTCAAAGAGTCAGGATGACATTCGGATGAGTGTTCACTTGTAAGTAGTGCTACTGAATCATGGGTTGCCAGGAGAGAGTATTTATAGCTGCCATTAATGTTTATAGAAGTGAAGAAACATAGGAAACTTTGCTTACACGTGGGGAAAAAAAAAAGTTTTAAGGAGTGTTTATGCTAGAAGACAGAGTTTAACTCTGATATGATTACATGACGCTGTTGATATTCTGCAGGCCTGGGCAGATCCCTGGACATCTTTTCTAGGGCCATGGTGACCTTTACATGCTGTGTTTTACAGCAAATTAGAGAAAAAGAGACATTATTTGCATACGCTCTGGTATAATGGATTAATCCATGTTTACATACATAATCTGTGAGTCACTAGACAAGTGCAAAAAATTGGAGGAGAACAGATGATCACGGCTTTGCAAAGTTCCTTTTCAAGGTAAACAGTCCGGCTGCTACTCGATCGTGTTATCATTTCCATTGTATGGAAAGAAGGTATATTCGAGCAGGATGTGCTCAAGCGTTGAACAGATTAAAGGATTACAGCATTTTCTGTGCTCTGTTACCTTCCGTCTCTTGGGGCAGGGACTTCCTATAACCGTTTTATTTCAGTTCCTAGGGTTCTTGAGTAGGTGGTGCTCGGACAGAGGATTCATGTGTTTTCATATACTCCTAGGCACTTATTTTTGTTAGCTTCTCTGATACAAAGAACTGAATTTCCATGTGCACAGTTAACCATGTAAATACTGGAAATTGGACATTTTTGTTTACCCATTGATATCTGTTAGGGCTGGGGGCTGGTAGAAGATGGCTCAGTATCTTTGAAAACTTGAAATATATTCCAATCAGAAGACCTGTGAGATACAGACGCTGCGTAATGTTAAATTGTATGTAAAAATATATAGTTTCTTGATCAATGTTAGAACAACTTCCTAAATCTCGCTTTGTGGTTGTGAGTTGTAGGTGGACACATGAATGGGAATAGGAATTTAAATGAAGTAATTTTTTTGTAGCACGTCTTGTTATGGGAGAGTGTAGAGTTGCGTCATTACTGCATGACCATAGCAACAAGATGACGAAATATATCTTTCAGCAGCTACTGATCGCAGCCACTATTATTTCTTGTGTTATTCCTGAAGTTGGTATTCCTGAAAGCACTTTTTACAGAATTTCTGCTCTACAGGAAATCTCGAAAGCCTGTTTTTCTTTGAATTGCAACAAAACCAAGCTGAAAGCAAGTTAAAAATGTTGAAATTCTCTGAAAATTGGAAATGCTGAGATTTGACGTGCCGTATGTGGCAGTCTCTTCTCTCGGCAATACAAGGAGACTGAGTCAATAGTGCGGTTCTGTGACAACAACAGAAAAACAATAGTAAGTGATGGGAAAGATCTTCTTTGGCTATTGGTATGCGTGTGTGTGGCGGGGTGTTGGTCGTTTTTTCCGTCCCAGAAACCAGTAATTCATTTCAAAGGCTTTCTCTATTTCATGACCTCGATGGAGATGACTCAGATGAGAATATTTCTGAAATTTCCCTTGGCAGGTTATTGCACAGTTTTATAGCCCGTCACCATAAACAATACTTCTGCGAACACATTAAGCCCTTAAAAATCTGTATTATTTGAAGTTTTGTGTGAGCTAATGTGAGTTCTGTAATAAGTTGGTGGCATAAAACGGGCTTTCCCCAGGCTGTGGCACCAGGGGCTGCGTTCATTCAGGGAGGGGTTGCTTGCAAACGAGTAGAGCAGCGTCCTGGCAGAATGAAACCGCTGCATGGTGATGGCGTTAGCCCTTGCTTCTCTGCCTTGAAAACAGCTTTCAGGAGATTGGAATAGCTGATGTTGCAAATGCTTCGTTTTGTTCGTTCTTTATCTACGCCAGCAGTTCTTTTTGGCAGGATTTTTCTTTTGTTCACATCCCAGGGTCAATGTTTTGCTGCCACTTGTGTGGCTGGTTTTGCTGGCGCATTGAGGGCTGCACTAGCAGAGTGCTGTATCATAAGGGTGACAATATTGACTTGCTTCTATTTATGGTTACTAATCAACCCTTCTTCCATTAATCTAACAATTAGATCTATTTATACTGTAGGCTTTGCCACTGTACCATGGCAAAATGTTATGTAGTTTTATATGTTGTGTGGGAAAAGTCATCCTCTTGTTTTAAAATTGCATCACATAATTTGAATAGCTCTCTAGCTGGGTAGTGAGAAACAGTGACTACTCCAGTGCTAGTCACCTTCCGAACGCCACCCGGTCATATCCACGTCAGGGATCAAGCCCTAGGCAACCTGGTCTGACCCCGGAGCTGACCTGCTTTGAGCTGGAGGTTGGACCAGAGATCTCCTGAAGTCGCTTCCAGCTTGAGTTTTTCTGTGAGCTTGTTTGGCCCACCAGCCTGCTCTCTTCCAAACTATACTATATTATTTATCATATATCTCCTTCTGTAGCAGGTGTACTGTATATTTTGTTATTCTTGTCTTTCTGCCTTTCCTTTCTTTTTTTAATTCTTTTTATGATGGGAGGGCAACTGGTAAAAAAATCCAAGAGTCTTCGTTGCTTGCATTACTTTTTCCACGGCATGTGTCTTCCATGCAGATCTTTGGCTAGCAGCCAACGGTGAGACTGGGTCTCTTCAGGTGATATCTTGAGTTTTGCTGTTGTATTTGTGCCAGGAGTGCAAGGAAAAACTCTGCTTATGAAAAGAAATTCAGTTGCCAAAGCTTTGCTCTCCTAATAGCACTTGTTCACGCAGATAGTGCTCATGTGGGCAGCTAACCTGGAGAAGTGCAGAGACAGACCAGATAATGGTGCCTGGAAGTAAATTACTTCAGGTCACTAATGGCTTCTCCTGCATTTAAACCGATGAGCCACCAAAGGAATTTTTTTTACTGTCATCACTTTTAAAAGTTAGCCAGTCCCTGGTATTTCATTTAGGGATTTAATCTTAAGAAGCAGTTATAGATTATTTGATTTTAGCATGTTGGATGACTGCACGGATGCAGTGCAAGTACCAGTGACCTAGGATTTCTGGTCAGGAATGAGAGTAGGAATATTTGAATGGGATTCAGGCTTTCAATGCAGACTCACCCCGTTCTGCTGAACTTGCTCACACACACCTAAGCTGTCTGGTGGACAGAACGGATGTCCATTTCTGGTAAAAGGAATAGAATCAGGATTAATGATTCAGACAGATGAATCAGTCGTGAAAGTTAGTTTCTTTTAATTCAGACTTTTAATGTATGCAATGCATAGAAATGAATCGGCTCAGGAACAGTGGATTACATTTACATATGTAATGTAATTACATTACATACGTAATCCCCTATGCTACAGTCTTCAAAAACATTTCAGGTGTCATCGTTAGAAGTCCTTTAGTGCTTGTTTGAATTTTAGTTTATGATGTGTATGTATTCTTTATGATATATACTGTAATGCAGTACTTCTCATTTAGGAAAGAGTATTTCAAATGGGGATGGTAACGGGCGGAAGTATAATAGACAAGTGAGATGGAGCCAGACAGCTACAATTAGTTCAGGTTACTGAAGGCTTTCTTTTTCACGGACTTGAAGGAAAAATACAGGTCTGTCCTAGGTGAGTGCTGGCAGTCCCAGCCAGGTCTGGGTGCCGCTGCATCTCAACAAGCAGGGGAGCAAATGGAAAAACCATTAATCTGTAGAGCTGCATTTGTCTGGAAGTCGTACTTTTCTGCCAACAATTGCCAGACTATGTCAGAGTCCAGGAACTAAAAAAGAAATTGCTGCTTCTGTTCCAAAATGTTGGAACAACTGTGGTGTTAGGCCACGACTCCAGAGCTAGACAAAGACAGACATGGTTGCGGAAAGCTTTTCAGGCGTCGTCATACAGCTCCTGGCTGTCTCAGCCTGCACGTCGTTCCCAAAGCCTTCCTAGCCTCCACTTGGCAGCGCTTTGGCTGCGGACCAGAGGGACTTCACTTTATTGGAGTTCTCACAGCCCTTCTTGCTGGTGATGATGTGATTACACTCTCCTTATTATAAAATGATTTACTCTGGATAGTTTCTTCCTGCCTGAGTGACAGCATTAATGCCTGAGAGAGAAACAGTTTCTGCTCTTACAATTTTTATCCTTTGTGATTATTCTGTACATTCAAATGCCTCTAAGAGACAGGAGAGTTCCTGTTCCACATTAGGTAAGGAGGAATGATGACATTTTCATCGTATTCTGTCACTGTCGAGCGACTCGGTCTGTATTTCTCCCTCCTATGCTTTAGTGCAAGTCATCGATAACTTAGGCAGCCATAGGAAGCTTTACAACTTCAGACAGTTTCGGAAGATTTTCCAGAAATCAAAGGGCTTTAGACCTCCCAGATGCTCTGAATCATTCTCTGTAGGTGCACAGCTCTGTGCACTGGCTGCACTGGGGAGTAAAGGTTCTTTTTTTGGGTCTTCTGAGTCACAGCTCCGTCGGATTCCCAAAGCAGCAGCAGGAGGAGGAGGAGGATCAGACAGGAGGGGGACTGTGGGTTCCCCTCCTTCCTCCGGGAGGAGAAATTTCCAGAGCTTATCAAAAGGAGCCCTGTTGGCCCTGACATTGTGTGGGAACCCAGCGGCCAGCAGTGCAAAGCAGCCCCAAACAGGGCTGGGAACCCAAAAATCTTTCTTGTAGGGCACACGGTCTCTAACAATCAGTAGAAGCCCTCGCAGCTCCTCGGTATAACTCAGAAGGATGTGCTGTTTCAGCCTGAGGGTCCTTCCAGCCCCATACCCCTCTCCTGCGGCAGTGCCTGAGGAAGCACAGCACAAGCCGTTTCCCCCCAGCACTATGTGGTTTCCCACCACTAAACCATAATTAATTTTTTCATGTACTTGTGCAGGCCCCTCTGTAGCACTTCCAGCTGGTTCTGGAGCCCAGAAGGTGACAAACATCTGCTAAAAATCTTGCCACAAACTTCTTTCTGATCCTCAGTATCCCCTTATGGCCTCTCTTGGAGCACAGAGACTCCGAAAGCATGGGTTTGCTTCCAGCAATCCTCTCGCACGTCTCACTCAACTGGTTTGCCAAGGAGTTGCAAAAACAAGAGCTCCTGCTGACGGAGCTGGGGAGCTCCCGGCCCCCAGTGGGATGGAGGGCTCTTCCAGATGTTCCCTGCAGCTGGGAAATCTGCTGCGCGCGTAGGAAAGTGGCTACAGCGCTTGGGGCCCCTCACGTGGTTTTTATCTGAAAGAGATTTGGTTAATCTGTGACAGAAAGGCATCTGTTACGAAGATAAGTTGGCCTTTGCCTTGGAATCCGTTGGCAATCTCGGTTGTGAGCTTGGAGCAGAGCACTCAAACGTGAAGCCGCTCTGTGGGGCGGTGCAGGCACCCCCAGGATCCAAGCTCCATTTAAGACACAGAGCCTGGGGTGTTTCCACTTGCTGTTGGGACAGGCGTTCCTAAATTGTTTCCTCATGGCTGTCACAGTCCAACTTTCCTGCTCAGAGCTGAGCTGTCACCTTCCGGGGTGAAACGTCTTTGGCAGAGCCCTCAACACGTGATCGGGCTCTCCAGTGAAAGGGAAAGAAAAAGAAAATGGGAAGAAGGGGAAAGGGCTGGAAAGCAGGCGCGGAGGAAGGCGGCGGGCGGAAGCGTGGCCCCGTGGACGTGCAGGGCGAGCAGGCCTCCCCTGGGTCTGTCCTTGGACGCGGCCGGAGGTCCACGTCACATCTGCTGCCCCTTCCTGCCCCCGGTCCCGGCACAGCGTGATGCTGGGCTCCTCGCGCAGCTGGGAGCCGGACGCCGAGTGCTGTCCGCCCATGGCTGCTCGCGCCTGGCCTCACGCTACGACTCCTGCCTCTCCCCTTCCTGTGCCTTTCCGTAGCCATCCTTCCTTTGCGATTGCCGTCTCCTTTCTTCTCCTCTTCCTGTGCTGTCTCCTTCATCTTTGCCTTTCTCCTCTTCCTCCCATTACCCCATCCACCATGCTCCATCTTGGACTCTGCCTCCTCATGATGTATTTTTTTCCTGCATGAGGAAATTAATCCACCGTGCTGCTGCTGCTTGGCTTTTCTGCTGCGTTGTGTCTCTCTGAAGAGGAAGCCCTTCACATGAGGGTCTGTTTCTTTGGTTTCTAGGCCACAAAAGCTGCTCCCCGTGTAGGCCTCGGGGCACCATGATGATATAAATAGCGATAATTAATGGGGCACTGCATGTACGGAAGAGGTGGGAGAACTGACGGCATGGGGCTGACGTTTGGGAATGTATATGGTCGTTAACGAAAGGCTGCCGAGATGTTTCTCCTGCAACTGCGGAAGCGTTTACCGCTTCAGACTGCTGTTACCTCCCAGGAGTTACCCATTAACACACAAGCAAGGCGCAGAGCTACAGGCATTTAAATAGAGAAGAAACCTATGCATAAGTGAGTTTAATGAGCGATAGCCACAGGTGGAATTAAACATGTTAGACCAAGTCCTTGCAAGCTCTGTCCACTTGCCATTGGCCAAAGTAAACAACAGCCAAGGCCTTACAGACTCTAAATTGCTTTTCCACACAGCAATGTCTGTCAATGTGTATCTGTTGGCAGTATGTGACAAACAAGCTCACAATGCAACAGCTTTCCCATGTCTTTCTTCCAGAATGTCCCCACCTGAAGAGGTATTTCTGGGTTTCCTTCAGCATGCTGCGGCGATGGGCATTGATGCACCATCAGGGGTGCTCGCGGCACTCTTCAAAAGACACCGAGCCGAGCAGTGAAAGCTGGCCATGAGGACACGTGTCTGCTCTGCACAGCCTTTACAGGAAGCTTCTCAAGATCTTTGTGCCTGCAGAGATTTCTTCTAGAGGAGAGGGGAGTGAGGAGATGTGGGAGAATGGCAGGAGGGAGCAGGGAGCTCTTCCACCCGCATCCGGGAGCAGCCTCCCTTCTCCAGGCTCCTTGGGTAGCAGTCAAAACCCAACGTGTTTACTTTAAATCTACCCCTGCCACACAGTTAGGCTGTCAGTGCGCTGTCTTGCTGCAATGACACCCAAGATCAGCCCCACTGCTATTAGGCAGCAGCAGGACTATTATTTCTGGTTCTCCCCATCTTCCCTGGCGCCCATGTGCCCATTGCCAGACCCTTGGGTGACACGCTGGACTTGGTGTCCTGTATGGATGTCCTTTGAGAGGTGTATGGAAGGTGTCAGGGGTTTCCTTACACTTTGGATGTGCTGGGGTGACCCTCTCATGCGTGTGGTAACACCGTGCTGTTCCCACCACTGACACAGCAGCACTGCCGCTGCCCCACAGCGGTAGCCCCAAGGACCACGGTGTCACATGAAGGGGTTTTTTTTTTTTGTTTATATGACCAAGTTTCTCGTAACTCTGAGATCATTTCCAAGCACTCGGGCCGCCCAAGTCTCCATTTTCTGTCGAACAAAAGGCTGTCCGGTTTCCCACACGGGGGCCGCTCCGTGGCTGAACTTTGCCCGGCAATGGCACAGTTTGGGTCCAGGACCGGCCTGACCTCCCAGCGCTTCAGCGCTCCATTTTCCGCCGGACTCTGGGAATGAGGGGGAGGAGGGAACCCCGATGGCATGCCGAAGCTTCCGCTCCTGCGACCTGCTCCTGTGCGCCCTGGCGTGCGTCAGAAATGCCACATATCGCTAAAATGGGGTTTCTGTGAACAGTTGAGTGGCTGCTCGCTCTCTCCTCACGAGCTTATGTAAGGAAGGCTAGCATAATAGTGTAGAAAAAACAAATACTGTTTTTTTCCCCTAGCTAATTTAAATATGTTTGTTTTGCTTCCCAGAGGCACTTTTGCTGTGCTGCCAGCATGACTTTTTGTGCTTGACAATGACTGTTTTGCTTATAGGGTGAATTTTAAAAGCTTTCTCCTCATCCCAGTTCACTTGAGGGTGGCATAAAATATCCTTAGCCTTTCCTTAGGCTTCCATCTCCCCAGAAAACTTATGCACACAATTTTAAACATATTTTTTTGTGTGATAATTGAAGAAACATCATTCAAGTGGTGCAATCATATTTTGGCCAGGGCTTTTCTTTTTAGAGTGTAATGGGCCTGGGAGTACATTGTCCTGTCCAGACACTGCTGTCTCAGCCAACTGGCCCCAGTAACCCTGACAGGCTTGTTGGCTTTGTTGCCAAAACATTTCCCTGACCTCCTGCAGAACTGGTGCGAGCGCTGCTTCGCTCTGGTGCTGCTGTTCGAAAGGTGGGTTTCTGCACCGGAGGTGGGCAAGCTGGGTTTGGTGACCTGCTGAAATCCCCTGCTCCCTCCCGCAGATCACGAAGGGAGGGGAAGGCTAGGGTACAGCAGGTGGGTCATCAAGACCTACAAGATGGCATAGTTCCTCTCTAGGAAGGATGGGCTCCTTAATATTTATTAACATTAAATACTGACATGAGAAAGACAGGTTCTGGCCACCAGAAGAATAAAAGCAATGTTTAGCTACTTGCCTGCTATCTTCTGCACATGGTTAGCAACTAATCGTGCTACAATTCCGGGGATGGAAAGACTGCGAGAGGTACCGAGAACCAGTGACTCTCCAGAGCATTTCAGCAAGGAACAACCGGTCAGCCATGGCATCTTTTCTATAATTGAAATGTCTCCTTAACTTTCCAATCCCCAAATCAGCGTTCCTGCTGAAGTCAGTTATTCTATACTTTGCTTTTCCAGGAAAGCTGTTTTTGCAGACAAGTTCCTTTCCGTGAAGTATGAGGCCGCTTATGATGCGCAGAACATTTGCATGGACTAGCGGAAGGCAGCAAAAGATTTGTCATTGAACAAAAACTCTCCCATTTCATGGTGGAAGAGAAGGGGAAATTTAAGCTTGTATTTTTTTTAAATGAAAAACCACAGAAGGAATCAGTGGGGAAAGAGTGCTCCTGCAGTAGCAAACTTACTGATAATGTACTTGCCTGGAGGACTAAGGCGTTGCAAAAGCTTATCCTGAGCACTTGTCCGAGAGCCTCCGCAAGCGGGTAAACCTCCCCATCATCTGTCAAACGGAGGGGAGGGAGAAGGTCTCAGCTCTGTGTTGTGACCAAGAAATTCCTTGCTAGACCTGAGAAATGTTTCCCTAGGACGGTTTAGTTGAACTTGGCTTGTTTCCACAAAAATATTACATTCCGACAAAAGACAGAGTCATCCAAAAATTTCCATGGGGCTCAAGTGGAGACGCTTCCTTGCTTCCCAGAATGACAGAGGTGAAAACAACCTCATCTTTTCTATGGCGGGGGGGAAAAAGTGTCTCCGAGTTCCGAATGAATGTGGCTCCACGCGTCCACTCCTTACTCATCATGAGTCCACTCAACAGGCTTAATATTATTAACAAAAATAAACTTCCCATTAAAGCTGCTTTTGTATGAGATCACGAGAAGTCCAGGACCTAGCTTGAAAAAGGTTACGAGCGAGTTCCTGCAGCGCTGGCTGTGGCCCACGACGTCTGCAAAGAGCTACTTTATTATTGTGTCTGCAAACAGTGCTTTTTTGTTTAAGGTCTAAGTTGATGGGAGGGTTAAAAATTGGCCTGCTATTAGGGGTTTTGCAAGTGGATTGGAAATATGTCAAAAAAATGAAAAAAATTGAGGGTGAAATATTGCACTACGTATCCAAATGTTAAACTCAACCACGGGATCCTTAGCTCTGCCCTTTCATGGATTTTTCCGATGGTAGGCCCTTGTTATCATTAATGTATTTTAAAATTAGTTTCATTTCACTTGTTTCAGCTTCTGATATCATTGTGAAGTATGGCTCAAGTCACTTATTACCTAATATGAATTTCTTTATCTTAATTGGTTTATTTCTATTAAACATTAACTTTTATTCATTGCAACATTCCTCTGTTATGCTCCAAATTAAAATTTTTCCTTTTCTTTGAATATATTCTTGTGTAAATACTAAACAAGAAGTTTAAAAGAAATCTTACCATATATTGCTCTGGAGTATTTTAAATTATAAAGAATAAAACTTGGAAGATGTTTATTATAACTTCTACAGTTAGGTTCAGCGATGCATGCCAGTTTTTACCTTACAGAGCAATGAACAGAAAACAGTTAAACTGGTTTTGGAACTGATTGTTATTTTGCCAGAGCAGAAAGTGGCACTAAATATAGCACAAAAATCAGACTTTTCTGCCGCTTGTCCTTTGTAAGTTGTTGCATTCCCCGAAGGCGAACGCACGCTGCTGCCTGCAGGACAGCGTGGCCAGAGCATGCAGGCGCGCGGACATGGAGCCACGTTCTCTGGGACAACATCTGCTGAGGAGCTCTGGATCAATGGGCAGCTTTTCCAGAGGTCGTTTTTGTAGCTCTGGTTTAAATGTGGAAGTTTTTCATCTGTGTCGGTTTGTCTTCTCCCTTTCTCTTCGGAATGGTCATCATATCCCTTCTTAAAAACGGGTCTGATGCCAGGAACTACCTTTAGGGCAGGCTAGTAGTTTTATAGTAGAAATGAAGGTACCCATGAAGCTGACAAAAACAGAGCCACACCTTGGTCAAACCTGTTGTGGACTGAAGATCTGGTGTCTGACCCCAGAGCTGCCCCTGCTTTCCGCCAGAGGTTAGACCAGGGAGCTCCGGAGGTCCCCTCCAGCCCGAGTTATCCTGTGATTCTACCACTGCTAGCTGTCTTCGTTGTCTGTTTTATTACAATCACACATAAAGCATTTATGAATGCCCACAGGAGCTGTGGCTGCCACCTCTCCGGCAGGGTTCAAGGCCAGGTTGGACGGGGCTGGGAGCACCCTGGGCTGGTGGCAGGGGTCCCTGCCTGTGGTAGGGGGGTGGAAGGGGGTGATCTAGAAGGTCCCTGCCAACCCAAAACATTCTGTGATGGTATGATTTGACCCAGTCACTGTTAGCTGCAATACCTACCTGCTGCAAAAATGATCAGATGATGTTTGCTGGTATGTGAAATTTGAGCAGTTGTTCTGGTAAGTGAGCAGTAGCAGGAGATTTTTACTTCAGGCAGGCACGTGCAAAATGCGAACCTTCTACAGAACAAGAATATGCCGTACGCAAAGAAAGTGCTGCATGGTTATTAGCACTTCCAGCAAAAGCTGAGCTGCTGTCTGCTTGACAGCTTTCCACCACTCAGGAAAGATGTCTGCCCGCTTTGCAGTGAAGCAAATTAAAATCTGCATTTTTCTACTCCTATTACTGTGGTGGGAAACTCGTCCGGGTCCCTCTGCCCAACCAACACCATGGTCGTCCGTGCTGTGAGATTTGCAGATTGAGGTAGCAAGCCCCAAGTCCGAATCCCTACAGAAGACCCCAGCTGATCACCTTCACCTTCTGGTAATAAATGTGACTTGGACATTGTTAGACCAATCTGGATCCAAATTTCCACATTGCTTACAATCCAGCAGTACGCTTGCGTCAGTGGGGCAGTGCTGAATAAAAATCTGTGCTCAGCCTTGGCTTCAGTCCTTGTCTGGTTGTCAGATCTCTATAGATTGTCTCCTCCTAGTAGAGGACAAAATCCGGAACAGTTATGGACTGCAGCTAAAAGCAGAAAATGCAGGCTTTTAGCTAGGTTTAGACTGGTGAAAACTGGCTGAACAAAATAAGCTAAAACGCAAAATGTTCAGAAAAAAATTACTTTTATGCAGCTTGTTTTTCAGGTACTTTAGTTCTTCTCATCTTGGAGTTTGTTGCCCTAAGGGTTATGAGAAACAGGGAGTGCAGCAGGGAAATGAGGAGGGGATTTTGTTGAGGAACTGAAACCGTGCATTTAATCATATGAAGAGGAGCCAGCAGTGTGCCCAGGTGGCCAAGAAGGCCAGCGGCATCCTGGCTTGGATCAGGAATGGTGTGGCCAGCAGGAGTAGGGAGGGGATCGTGCCCCTGTACTGGCACTGGTGAGGCCGCACCTGGAGTACTGTGTTCAACTTTGGGCCCCTCACTGCAAGAAGGACATTGAGGTGCTGGAGCGTGTCCAGAGAAGGGCAACGAGGCTGGTGAGCGGGCTGGAGAACAAGTCTGCTGAGGAGCAACTGAGGGAGCTGGGGGTGTTCAGGCTGGAGAAGAGGAGGCAGAGGGAGGACCTTATCGCTCTCTACAGCTACCTGAAAGGAGGTTGTAGCGAGGTGGGTGTTGGTCACTTCTCCCAAAGTAACCAGTGATAGGACAAGAGGAAATGGCCTCAAGCTGCACCAGGGGAGCTTTAAATCAGATGTTAGGAAAAATTTCCTCATTAAAAATGTTATCAAGCACTGGAACAGGCTGCCCAGGGAGGTGATTGAGTCACCATCCCCAGAGGTATTTAAAAGACGTGGAGATGTGGCACTTATGGACATGGTTTAGTAGTGGACTTGGCAGTGTTTGGTTTATGGTTGGACTTGATGATCTTAAGGGTCTTTTCCAACTTAATGATTCTATGATTCTATGATTAAATTCTTTTTTATTCAACATCAATAGTGGAGTAAGGAGAGCTTGACACAATTTGAGAAGAACCGAGCATGACTGTGAACCGGAAGGTGGGGCTGGCTTTGTGCAAGTCACACAGATCTAGACTAGTCTAAAATCTGATGACAGATTGCTCTTTCAAGGCTTTATTGAAGTGGGCGCATTTATGGCCATTTAATAATAAGGAATCTTATTCATAATCTCCCATGTTGCCTACCCATTCATGTGCTGAATCATAAGTACTGTAACTTATTTTCTAAAGGAAGTACCTTCCTGTGAAAATGGAGCTAGAGGCAAATAAATAAAAATGTTGTTAGTCACTCAAGAAAATTTACATCTTTTTCTGAATTCCAGTTCTCCCAGTAAATTTTACAGTCACTCAGAATGAGCAAGCAGATTTAGCGTGGTGGGGAGTAGTACACCCTTTTCTCTAACCGTCATGAAAGTGCTGAAGCAAATAGTTCCTCAGTCTGTCTTCTGGTTCCTGGTATGTAAGGGAAAAAAGAAAATGTTTAAAAGACAAAATTCTGTATCAGAGGCTGGTCTTGTGCTGTCTCACTCTGACTGAAAGCAGAAGTGACAGAGATGTCATGGGAAGCTTTTCTGGTGAGCTTCCCTGTCCATTTTTGCAAAGCCAGGAGATGAAGATCAGCTTTTCAGTTTTTCAGAGCTCAGTTCTAAATCCGACATGCAGTTACAGATTACTTTTTTTCAAATTGTTTCGTCCCAAGGTGCTGTTTTTTGTTTAGTGACGCCTGCAGTTTTTCAGTTTCCTAACAAATTCTGCAGGACAATGGCTTTGTGCCTGTCTTTCCATCGCATCCCACGGAGGATGGAGGCCAGAAAGTACTGCTAAAGCAGCTGCCCCTTGTTCCTAGGAAAGGACACGAACTTTGCAAGTTGTGTCTGCAGCAGAACAACGTCATTCCAATCATGTGCAACTCCACCAATGTCAGATTTGGTGGGATAGCTGAAGTCGTTGTAAACCTGACTATCAAATATTTAAGACTGTGGTAAATGTTCACCTGTTTGCATAGAAGGTTTAAAGGGAATTATGAGAAATATTTGCAACCAAGGGTGACCGAGGAAGTGACTTTAAAGAGGAAATCATCTTCCTAAAAAAATGAGGAACCTTGGGGCTTTTAATTCTCTGTTCACCAAGTCTTCATTTGAGAAAGGGATGGTCTGGTTGTTTCTATTTTTGCTGTTGCTTTTAAAAATTAGTCTCCGAAACACTATTGATTTTGGCTTACTGGTAAACCATCGCCTGCTCTTATTTTCTCTGTACCTTATTTGAAGTAATATTTTAGCTGAAAAGCCTGACGCATTTGGCATCTACTCACTAAGTGATGTGGAGCAGTTGCTGGCACTCTGGGGGAGCCCTCGACTTCAGCGTCAAAGAGGAGGTCTCCAGAGATGCCTTCAGAAGTGCCAAAGAGTTGCAGACACCAAAACCCCAAGCTCTGCGAAGTCAGAGTCATTTTTTGAAGTCTCATCTCTTGTTAAATGTTCTGACGTTTGTCTTGCAGTTATCGGAGACACTGCCTTGGTCTTCGTGGGGGGGTGCTCATGCGCTGCTTGAATTGTCCTCAGCATGAGGCAAGCGTTCCTATTCTGTCTTCAGATTGTGGAAGAAGGAGTGGGAAATTCAGCACAGTGTTTTATTCATCTCCCTCTACTAAGTAGGACAGCTTTTATGACTGAATGAAAAACGCATCTGATACAGAGTGAGATTATCAAGAACATCCAAGCTTATTGACTACAGTGATGCCAGCTTGCTTTTTGATTGTTCTATATACTTTGCTTGATCCGTAAAAGGACCTTCCAGTTCATGGTCAGGTTGGGAAACATTTTGTTTCCCATTAAGACTGGGCCAGTTACGATGACAAACACTGAAACATCTCACCTACCAAGCAGTGAAAAGAAGCTGGTTTTATTGTTCTGGGGACAAAATGATGCCCTGGATTTGTCTGAAATTCTACCAATTTATTGGACACTGTGAGTCCATTTCTCATTTAGAAATGCACTTTTTTTCTGTTTTCAATGAAGTGCTCTGTGCTATAAAAATCTCAGCCCGTCAGGGAATGGTCTCTACTTCCCGGCCTCACTGGACATAATACCTTTTTAGGTGTGATTGGATCATCTGGTGTTACATCTCAGCCTTATGTAAGAACTAGTATCTCGCAGCTGAGCAAGCTCAACGCAGTTTTGTTTTAATTATTACTTACGACTGCTACTTAGCAACTCTGCCATTATTTGTTAGGCAGGATTAATGAACATTGTCTAGGCAACAGGCTCGAAAGCCACAGCTGAAAGGATATCAAGTTGTGTCAGTTCTCAGGGTAAGGTTTTGAAGGTGCTGGGGAACCTATCTGGAGTCAGTGTCATGGCTTTTAGCCGTATTTTGTTGCTCTGCCACTGTTCGCTGAAGCTTTTCAGGGCTTAAAATCATCCTGTGCGACTGATGCTTTCGCAATCTCACAGAGCTGGGTTTTTACGTGAAAGCTGTGTTGCTTCTCAGGGTCTTGGTCTCACCTCCAGTCTCTGAGGACCTGCCAGCATAAATTCAGAAATATCCTTATTAGCAGCCACACGTTATGGCATTACATGAAGGCCGGTAGGACTTGCACAACGTTTCCTTGATGAACGCATATGAAAATATTTCCTTTGGGTAGATCTTCATGGTATAGGGGAAAGCAAGGTGAGACGACGTGCCGTTTGGGGAACGTGCCTTCTCCAGCTGCCACCCGGCTGCTCCACGGTGCTCAGTGTGGTGGGCATTGCTTCCACCTTTTTGCCCATTTTGGGGTGTGTGTGTTTAAAAAGTTTCGTGTGCTCTCATGGAACAGTCTACCACAAACGCAGTCCTTTTGCGGAAAATGAATGGGTGTTAAAATTCCCTGTCAGCAGGGCAGGTTTGAACAAGGATGCTTGCACACACCTAAATCCACTACTGTGTAAGCCTGAAGTAATGAGCTGCACCTGGTTACCATGAAAAAATAAAGTGCGGAGCAAGAATGCATTTCCCACAAGATCCTCCTTCTTTACTTTTTGCGAGTATTTTTGGTTTTATCCTGAGACAGAAGCATGACCTACTACTTCACTACTGTATTAAGTAAAGATCTGGTCCTTGCAAGCAGGATGCTCCTCATTATGTGGCACACTGTATTTTCCCAGTGCCCTTCTAGTAACAGCCTCTAATTAACAGAAAAAAAGGCTATTAGGATTACAGTGAGTTGGAAGATGCAATGTATTTTCAGCTTTCTGTAGACATGCCCCACAATGAGCTGGATCCTCAGCTGGTGTGCAGTGGGTTGGTTTGAAAGGAGATGCTTTGAGCTTTATTTGCCTTCTTCCTCCAGATTTGGGGTTGCTGTGCTTTGCTCCCTGTCTGATCGCTAATATCCGCTGGTAAAATGGCTCGGCTTGCCCAGAACTGAGGACGAGCAACCAGCATGAGTCAAACCTCGAGTGCTTTGTACCCTGCCCTCTCCCTGTGAAGTACTGAGATCTCGCAAGCTTTCACATCCTCTCTCTGCTGATGGTGCTCAGCTCCCAGCTCGCCCAGGCCACCTCTGACTGTCTGGTTTCTCAAGCTTTAGCGTGGCTGTAAGGCAACGCTGAGATTTTTCAGTGCGGTCTCGGGACTTTTAGCCAAGAAAATCCCAGAAAGGAAAATTTGTGGGTTTCTTGTGCTACCTTTTTCCTTATTACTTTCTTGTCTGCCTCACTCCCGAACGGCAGAGGAGGACTGTGGTGGTTGTAGTGGTTGGGGTTTGTTTTTTTGGTTGTGATCAGCCTCTTGCCAATATTAATGAAAATGTCTGGACTTACAGAGTAAGTAAGTGCAGGAGTCACGAGAGATTTTATACTCATTTTAAAGAGTAAGTGTCAGAAAAAAAGTAGTTTGAAACCAATGATGTTGCCTCTCAGTATAATCTTATTTCACACAGAATCACAGAATGGTAGGGGTTGGAAGGGACGTCTGTGGGTCATCTAGTCCAACCCCAAACTCCAGATTAAAGGAAGAGGAGCATTCAGCTCTTTCCAAGGAGAGATTTTTCCATATGTTTCTTTGTGATGCCACTGCATTTCTGCCTTTCGTGGCTCTTTTCATGCCTTTTAGCAAAAAGGTTGATTTCTCCATTCATTTCCTCTTCCATATTTAGAGTATATAGCTGCAGCCTGCTCCTTTCTGTCCTGTACATGTATTCTTACCGCTTGCCCGTTTTTTCCTTTCTGGCCTTCCATAGGAAACGGCACATCTTTGCAATAAGCTTTTCCAGAGCTGTGCACCTATTTCAGCAGCTGTGAAGAGGCAAGGAACCAGTGTTGTGCCTGTCCTCCTCTACCCAGGTTCTCTCTCTGCTTCCTACCCTTCCTGCAGCCTGGTCAAACTGCCTTTGCCTTCTCTGCATTGATGTCGGAAGCTGAAGGGGTATTTTCTTGCAAAGCAGAAGCTGCTTGTGACAGAAACGTCTCCCAAAACCAGGGTGAAGCAGCTGCCTTAGGAGCATGAGGATGTGCTCCAGTGTGAAGGCCAGCGCACCTCCAGCCAGTGTATCAGAAGTAATGAACCTGGTCAGATGCCCGCGGGGCTCCGACTCAGCGCCCATAAAGACCTCTTACGCAGCGGGCAAGCGACGAAGGACATGTGGCACAAGCCCTTGGTAAAGGTGATGGCGTACAGTGAGCTGCTCCCAAAGCACGGAGCTCTTGTGCTCCTTGGTGAACTTCCCTCCAAGGGTATGACTTCAACGCTGAGCCCCCCTGCTTTACAGCATTGCCTTGGGTGAAACAGTTACCTCAACCCAGGCTGGAGAGCAAGTATTCTGCAGGGCAGGTTTCCTCCGAGGAACATTCTTGCCCTTTGTATCATCAGGACATGCCCCTGCTCAGAGGGAAGGAGGAGCTCCTCCATGATCAAGCTATCTCATCCATCGTGCACCGAATCCATCCGGACTGGCCCTTCCCTAATTAGGGCAGCAGTCACCCGAAAGACCTTCTCCGTGGATAACCTTGCCGCCACACTGCCCCGTGCAGCGCCTCGCTGTCCCGGTGGCAGCAGCCAAGCTCATCCTCTTCCCACTGCAGCAACCAGCCTCATCTTTGCTTGCTCCCTCACTCAACTTTTCCTCAAAATAGAAACTTGTCAGAAATGAATGAACTTGTAGAGCAAATGAGTTGACTGGTTATTAAAGCAAAAACCCCACATTGCTCATACATGGTCTACATGGGCCTCAGTTCACCCACAGCCTCCTTGTGTGGCCAGGAGAGGGACTGGAGTGATGCTCTTGGAAGGGGCTTCAGGATGTTGTGTTTTTGGGGCTGAAGGGTGGTCACTGGAGTGATGAGGACTGAGCTTTAAGATGCTGGAAGTGGACTTGATGATCTTAAAGGTCTTTTCCAACCTATGATTCTATGAAGGAAGGTGACTCTAAGTTGAAGGCCTGAGGCTGTGGGGTTGGTCACTAGAACAAGAGCTGGGGTGGGGAGGACTAGAGACAGCAGTGGGATCATAGCAGTGATCTAGTACCAGGGATCTCCTCGTGAAATCCCCTTTCACTGGGGACCAAAGGGAAAAACCAACCACCTTGGGATGATCCGAGTCAGAGGCATCTCGGGTTTGAGATGGGGGAGGAGCTAATGCTGTTCATAATTCCCTGGAATTCTCCCTTTAATTGTGAACAGCAAATAAGATGAAAGAACTGTTTGACACTAAATATTGCTGAAGGAAGTCACAAACGAGCCCATACAGGTAATACTTTCAATTTATTTATATAAACATTTGCATTTTAAAAGTGTCCTACAAAAATAAAGTCCAAAACAATTCACAGAATTTTAAATAAATAATCTCAGTCATTTATCACAAGCAACCTGAACCCAGCAGGTTGGGTCCCAGATGAGCAACTGTTGAAAGGCGGCTGCAGCATACAAAATGCAGAGCGAACACGATTCCTTTCTGAAGCAGCTTATAACTTAACTCAGGTGACACGGTCTGAGGAATTCCTTTTTACCTACCCAAAAATAACTAGATCTGTCCAGACTTGTCTGCCTTTGACTCTCAGCTACACGCTTTTCCTTAGTAGCGGCAGCAGGGTGCTGATCTGAAGGGCAGTTACATGTTTAATGGGCGTCCAAGCAGTTCTCACTTACTTGCACAGGCAGCACTGACCACCCTTTAATACAGCGTTATGGAGGTTTTTCCCTTCTTCATGCTTTGAGTAGAAAAGGAAAACAAATGCTGCCCTTTCCCCCAAAGCATTCGCAACAGAGACCACCTCAAATCAGGCCCTGGTAGTGCTTGCTGCAGGAGATCTCGATTCAGCTATTCACGCTGACCATTACAAGCTCACACAGCATAAGGCAATGGGTGCTTATACCAACCACCAGAAACACAGGTCACAGTCAAACTGCAGTACTGCCACAGCCATGGCAATGCCCGCGCCTCTACCGACGCCGGAGAGAGTCAGATGAAATACAAAACTCAAGTCCTTCTCCACCAGTAGTCAAGGAATTTTGGGCAGGGGCACAGAATAGCAGGTTGCTGCTCTGTTCCAGTCTGAAGTGACTTTTTACCTATAGTTCCCCAAGTGTTTTTACGGGAAGATCATCATCTGCATTTCCTCTCTAGAAATTAAAAAAGATACCCTTATATGCAAAGCTTGAAGTGCTGGTACAAGACCCTGTGTAACTTCTGACGTGCCCAGATGAGGCTAGAGATGTTAGTGCTGATCAGGACCAATGTGCCTAGCAGATTGTGCTAGCTAGCCCCTTTCAGTTAAGCTTAAGCCACTTGCTTAAAATGCCTCTGTTGATAAGCTATAAACGAAACGTTATCCCTCCTCCCCCCAATAAAAGAGCTGTAAGTCACCAGGATGGCTTGTGTACACAGATGCAAGCTACCTTCAAGGCTTGGGGCCGTGAAGTTTTGCTAGATCTATTCCCTATTCCTGTCTCTGCTGCACCTGCTTACGCAGCTTCGCGGGTTTCACTCTTCCCCAGTAATCTCCCTGGTTTGGATACACAAAGCTATATCACAGTCACATCCTTAACTAAAGCTATACTGTCCGTTTGTCCTTCAAGTGACAGAGATTAAAATATTCTCAAGTAGAGCAGAGAACTACAGCTAGAAAAAGAATACCAGTATTTTCAACTAAGTCTATGACCTCCCCAAACTTGCACAATAAAACATCTGTATCGGAATACAAGCAGCCTCGTATCGCAGCCTCTGAGGCAGCTAGTACTAAGCGCAGTACCTTCCTATCGTCCTCTCATACAAATAATACTTCTGTGACATATGTTTCAAAACCAAGCAGAATCCAAGAGTTTTTTCTTTAAATAGTTAAATTAAAAAAAAAAATATAATGCCACATGAAAGTAGGATTTACACATAAAACGAACACATAAGTTACTATACAAAGTGCCTTATTTGCAGTGAGGGAGAGGTAGTATCAACGATCGATGCAATGCATTTTCTGACTTTACAGAAATAAGCGAGTCTCAAGTATGCATATCTTAGAGTGCTCATACTGAATTCATAATCTTTTCTGGCAGTCTTCATTGAGTCAGACTTTTTTCTTGTACTTTTAGTTCAAGGGCCTGTTTTCAAGTTTAAGAAGTTGCTGAGGCAGCTTGCTTTTGTAGTGTTATGTGACCTATCAAGCGAAAGACAAAAACCCCACCGCCACCCTTTGTCAAGTCTTAAAACAACATTAAAAAAAGTTGGAACCTTTGTCCACTTTGGAATACGTAGTTCTGTTACAGAAGACTTTAACCAAGGGATTCACCACTGCAGAGCTCAAATACAGAAAATCCCTTTTGTAAATGGAAGCCTTACCTGAGTAAGGAATCTAGGGCAACCCCCACCACGAACACGCTCAAGTTTTTTGTTTTGTTTTTAAACACTTTAAGCCATAAATAGAATAAATTATATAGTTAAATAAATAAATAGGTGGATTTTTACAACTCAGCAGATCGCTCTTTCAGTAGTAGTGTGGGGTTGATGTCTTCCATTGCTGTTTTTGAGGTACTAACATTAATAGTGGCCTCTGTGGGTTCAGGATTTAAGATGTGGAAAGCAGTGAAAGGACAGCCTTTCACGTTGTTGCAGATGAGCTTCTGTAAGGAGGCAGTATTGATTATTTCAAAGCCCACTTTTCCACCGAAGGTGCTAGGCTTCCAGTACTCCGGGGAACAGATTGTGTTTCCCATCAGTCCTTTCAGAGAGAATGGTGCTCCAATCTCCACCATCGTCTCGCCGAAGATGGCACCTGGGCGCGGCTTTTCTACGAGCAGGCCTGGGTACAGCTCCATAGCATCAATGTCTCCGTACAGCTCTTCAAGTTCAGCTGCCATTTCTTTTTCTCCTGTAATTATTGATGAGAACAAACCGTAAGCGCAAGAAAGTCCCACTTTCATTGCAAGACAATCCTGTTCAAGTCCAACAACAGCACTGCAGGATTCACGTTAGCCGTTTTAAGAAGAGGGCCCTCATTTGTTAGAAAGGATGAAAACTGTTACCTGTAAGTTCTTCAAATGACTTGAACGGTTTCAACATGAAGCGTTTCCTGTACTCGTTCAAGGACTGGTATCTCATTTGTCTGCTCTGGTCAATCGAAGCCTTTGCTACTTTCTGTACCGCAGCAGGAACGTTTTTCCCACCAGCAACCTATTTAATAAAGATGAAATGCAGTGAGATCTCCTGAGAAGAGTCATGAGGCAGCTGTGCCTTTACAGCACATCATTAGTTTTGGATAGCTTTATTCCACCCCCTTGTCCCACCCCCAGTTTGGGTCTCTGATTCACTAGCAACTTGAGAAAGCACCTACCCTGCCAGCACTTTGCTTGGAGAAAGACTTCACCATATGGGAAAGGCCATGTTCCAGCATTATAGAGTTGTTGTAGAGGAACTGCTGGAAAGTGTACTCCTGGTCGTGTATCTGGAAGGTGTCAGGCAGCAGTGGGTGCCAGTGGTAGAGCGTATTGAACTCGGCTGCAATGCGGTTCTGGTACTGAAATCGCTGGTTGAACAGCAGCTCGGGATCAAACTTGAGTTTGAAGTGGTAGCCGCTCAAGTGTTGCACATAGTCCTCAATAACAATCTTGATTGTCTCTCCTGTTGGTCAGGGAAACAGAAGAGAATATTGGTACTGACTCCTTAGGAAGCCGTAGGTGGTTACCCTGCTCCGAGAGAAAATACCATTTCCAAACTGCTCTCAAAAAACACTATGGTGATTGGGATAACAAACACTCCAACATTCTGTGAACTCTTCTAGAAAATAGTTCCAGTATTTCACGTGAGCAGGGGGTGGAACAGTACTTAAAGGTGCCAAGGGTTTTTGGCTGTGGTAGAGAAGTGTTTCCTACAGCCTGCTTCCCCACCCTGAGACACGCTCACACACTCCACAGAGCACACATCGGTATCCACACTGTGCTCAGTTACACAGTACTCCCTAGGGTAGAGGGAGGGGATAGTGCAGAAAGTCGGCATCTGAAAGCAACTCTCAGTTCCGAGCTGCTTACTACAATTGTTCTGTTTTACTGCTACAGTCACTTTGGGCAAGGTATCTTCGAGCTTAGTGTACATCACTATTTATATGATATGAAACACCACTGAACAGAGAGTTAGACAGGAGAAGTATGTAGAACTATGTTTTACATAAGGCTTCCTGAACTTTATACTTAACCACAGCTTTTCTTTTAAAGCATACCTGAACAGACCCAACCCTAGGGGGAAAAAAAACCCGTAAAACCCCCCATGGGACCTGAGGTCATCTAGCCTCACATGCTTTCTCCTGAGAAATGAACCTTAGCTTCCTGCCTTTTCACTGCTTTCAGTTCTGCTTCCCTTAGATAAGGGAATTCGGTATCACTTAGCTCTACTTTCTTCAGCTCCGCCTTTAGCATAGCTGGGAGGAAGCTGTCTCTCCGTACAGCCCCAGTGGCAGGTCAGAAGGCTCAGATGTATGCCCTCACATGCCCGTTTCAGCAATAGCTTTCCCCCTCGCTACACCCGCTGCAGCAGGTAACGGGCTGAAGCCTCACACTCCAGAGGAGGTGAGAGCTGCATCTAGCAGAAGCGACACCCACCTATCAGTATGAGTCGGGTAGTTTGGAACAGCTGCTCATCATCCCACTCCGGATGCTCCCGTTTCAGGACATCGCAGACCCGGTTGTGTTCCCTCAGCCATATTGTCGCATACATCATCAGGCCTGGGACCAAACCGAACACCTCCTGCCCGACGGAAAACTGCAAGTGTTCGGGGACGTGAGGCGGGTAGATCATCTCTGCCTGCGTGTCCTTCACCGTCGGCGGATACATTTCTCCATCGATCATCTGCCAGGGGGAGAGAGAAAAACAAGGGTCATTAGGTACGACGCTTCTGAGTTCAGCTGTATCGACTCTGCTAGCACTGACTTTAGGCTTACACTTCAGATCAACCACGCCATGCACAGAGCACCAGTTTTAGGAGGCATCTGCCATCCAGTGAGCAGGCAGGAATTTCGAGATGAGACATACCTGGTATTTCAGCTTCCCATCCTTTAGCAGTCTCAGTTTAAGTTGTCTCTCCAGAGTCTCTCCATAAATATGGTTCAGGTCAACCTATAAAATAAAAGCATTTGGAACATGAAGCCAACTTGCATTTTTTGCTATTTTAGGATATGTCCCACTTCTATGCATGCCAGTAGGAGTTCATCCCTTGGATGTTTACCTTTTAATTATATTATTGTTGCCTTAGAAATATCATGCACTGATATTTAAGATGAAGCCAATTTACTTCCTGGCAACTGGAGCCATCTCTGTGTGAGAGCTCGTTGTTAAATGGACAGGCAATTTAAAAAGACTTTTCAAGTGCCAGCAGCTTTCTATTATGCAGACAGCTCTTTGTATATACACACACACAGATGTATTTTATAGCTTTGTTTTAGACATACACATTACACTGAAGAACTTTGTCCAATGGCTGCCTGTTTTGTAGATAAAGATCCTAAATACAAGTCTGCTTTTGAAGTTCTTTTTAAACTAAGTCTCTGCAGTAAGCAGCACACAAGCTACTTTACAGGGCTGGATACAGCTCCTTGCGACTGACAGAAGGATGCCAGAGAATTCCAGATACTCTCTAAATCTAACACGCCTTAGGTGAAGGCAGATTCTTGGGAATAAAAAATTTGGAGAGCCCTGTGCAGGTATTTTACACAGAACCACGGGCTCTGCACAAGCAAATCTGACCCAGGAAGAGATGCTATCAAGCGCTGGAATGTTGCCCAAGGAGAAGTTACCGAAAGGGCAAGCCCATCGGTTTGTGGCACACAGCGTGGCACAGTACGCGCACTGGTGCCGGCGTGCCCTGACAGCCCGTACGACACCTTCTAGCACCATTCCAGCAGCCCAGTAGTGCCCAAGAACCAAGCGCTGCATTCAAGTCAGAGCTACGATCGTACCCCATGGCCGAGAGCCTTGGTGAAGCCAGGTCCTTTCTTGTGGTCCGTCTTAAAGAATTGATGAGTGAAGTGCTGGGCAAAGAACGTGAACATCACATTTGTGCCTTGTGGGTCAGGAATAAACTTCTTCCTTAGCAAAAACTTCTCCACAATCAGCTTTGAATCTGGGAGCTCTTTCTTTCCTGCGAGAGAAAGAGCACGATATTCAACACAACTATGTTTACACAGTGATTAGTTTTGTTCCTAAGAAAAAGGCATAAGACTTTCCATATATTATTGAAGGATAGCAGCACACAACTAAGGGGAATTACCTGCTTTTCTATGCTCACTTTCTTGATTTTATTAGAAACTTTTAAATCCCCCGTTTTTAGCATGTAACTTCATAATGAGAACTAGAACAGTTATCTTTTCAATCTTTACACAGTGTATCCAAACCATGGCTATTCTTCAAGTCAACTACACTGAAAAAAGGTTACAGACAAGCAGGTCTCATGGTATTTGCTAAGAGGATACACAAAAATTCCTGGAAGTGAACACTGCACACCTGGTTTATTCCTCACCTTTAACACCCATTGGTGTTGGACAGTCAAGTCCTACTGGTGGAAGGGTTCTTGTGTAGTACGAGAGATTGGAATAAGCTTCCCAGCTTTTGTAACTGTAATCACTATTGAAAGTTGGTGGGCTGTCAATCAAGTGTGATCTTGCTGAAAAAGATAAAAAGTATTTGATTTTTGTTAACTGTACATTTTAGTCTCAAAAAGTAAATCACAAGGCCAGATCTCTTCCATATGCTTTGGCAGCAGTTGCATGGACAAATTCCACATATATCAGCTACCGATGTTAAATGGTATTACGGCTACTGAATGACAGGACTGGGTCCTGGATTATCAACCAGATCCAACTACTAACATGAGCAATCTGGTGCAAAGTTTACGCTAGCAAAATCCTGGATTCTATTGGAGATTAAAGCAAGATGCATTTCCATTTCAAAGCATGTCACACAAGTCTGCATCACGCAGAAATCTTAAGTTTTGGTTAGAGTGTTTTTCCCCGAGTGCATTTTAGCTTGCTAACTTGATATCCGGACCAATCAAGTGCAATGTTCTGGAGTGCTACAAGTGGCTTCTGCCAGTTACGAGGCCCAGGAGAGAGAGCTCATACTTACACATCAACACGTATCTCATAATAGCATCTCGTAAGAAGGGGATGTTGTTGACGATATTCCAGGCTCCTTCGAAGTGGGTGAGGATGTAGTGGACAGTATTCGGCGAGGGTTTCAACGTCAGCTTCAGCCATGTGAAGAATTCCGCTGCGAGCGTCAATGGAAAGATTCTTGTCAGTTAGCTATCGAGAATAACCTGCAGCTGAACTCTCAGATTTCGTTTCCAGGAGAGATTTACGGTACTCACGTGTCGTGCAGTTTTCCCCGTAATACCCAGTCCTGGTGCAGTCACACTCATAGCGGTCAGACCCCGTGGTCACGCACACTCCTCTGTTCTGGCAGGGGTTGGAGCAGCAAGGGTTGGCTGGAAGGAGACCAAAGGCCCCGGTTAGCACCTGCTACATGGCGCTGGCACTCCTGCCTCACCCAGCCAGCCTTCCGGGGTCGGGCAGGCAGGGCCCGGGAGCTCGGTGGGAGCGAGCACCCATCCGCGCCAGCCGACACCGGCACCGACCAGAGCCCAGGCACTGGCCCGCATCTCCGTCAGCAGCGAGCCCCCTCGCAGGGCCGGGGTGCCTGGCATCCTCCCCACTGCACATTCCAGAAACCACAGCAGAATATAGCATAGTAAAATATATATATATGTATTTTTAAGGCATTCCGCGGCTGGAAAGCAGCGGGCAGCGATGGGCCCGCTCCTGTCACGGAGGGGCCAGGGCTCACCTGTGTGGGCGGCGGCCAGGAGCGCGGCCACCAGGGCGCAAGGCAGGAGCATGTCCCGGCGGGCTGCGACGCGGCTCTCGGCTCCCTCTCGCTTCAGCTCGGCTCGGCTCCGCTCGGCGCCGAGGACCCAGTGCCGCTCCCAGGTAGGCGCCCGCCTATTTATCCCCGGCGTGTGAGTCACCCTCTCCGCCCCCCGGAAACGCGCGGAGCGGGGGACCGGGGCTCGGCGCGGCCCGCCCCGCCGCCCGCCC
>Ga0065711_1027304_pt1 | contig 51118 bp, 47 predicted proteins | sample Hoacrofraction12_FD_59098 | JGI IMG/M metagenome (GOLD analysis project Ga0065711, IMG submission 59098) | Hoatzin crop microbial communities from Cojedes, Venezuela - Epithelial fraction 12 v2 (version 2) | ecosystem: Host-associated > Birds > Digestive system > Esophagus > Crop | place... | reverse complement strand
TCTTGAATATCTCCAGAGAAGGAGACTCCACAACCTCCCTGGGCAGCCTGTTCCAGTGCTCCGTCACCCTCAGAGGGAAGAAGTTCTTCCTCATGTTCAGACGGAAATTTCTGTTACAGATCTCTACAAGAGGCACTGAGCAAAAACCAAGGAGTCCCTCTGGTGTTGCTGGTAACAGCTGTCCGCAACAACATGGGACACATTTATGTCAGTGGTTTCTGAAGAGCAGCTGGCTGTCCTGGTCTGCCTGGGAGTGCCAGTATTGGGCAGTACTCTTTCTGTTACCAGACAGAAACCTCCTTTGAAAAAGATCATTTTTTGGATTTCTGTATTGCCTACAGTCTGCGAGTTGTTTCTGCGAGTGAACTACAGAAGCCCTCTACATTTTAAGGACACTAATAACCATCTATTCACCATGGATGCAGAGGAGTTTTGTGTCAGGCTAACATCTAGCGTAAATTCAAGTGCTGTTAATGAAGATTATTCATAAGTTTTGTGCCCTTGGAGATCTCCTTTCCTCCTAGTATTCCTCCCCTATGTTTTGTAGCCATCACCGGTCATCTTCATACTGGTTTTCTGTGTTGCCATAGACACATTCTTGCTTTCCTGTCTCATCATAAAAATACCATTTGCTATTCACACACATCTACCACCATTTAAATAGGAGAAAAACATTCGCAGCAAATTTGAGCAGTGCTTTAGAAGATCAGACAGGCTTCAAAAATGCCTGCTCCCTGAATCCCCTCACCCTCTTCAAAGCTCTCTTGTCAGGAGTTAGGCATCACATTTTCCACTGGTTTTGTTTTTATCCTGACACGAGTCTAAAAACTGTAGGGTTTTTAAAGTGAGTAGTAGGGGAAGACTTTGCCAGCAGTTCTAGTTAGCTCAGAAACTCTTTTATTCATTAAAGTCGTATTTCTTTCTGAGCTTTTTCTCAGGTTTGTGGTGTTTCTTCAAAACGCATCTTCAGAAGAACATGGCCCTCTCTCGCGCATCAGAGACGATACCAAAGGTTGGGGCAAACACGGTGTGGGGCTGGCAGGCACTGCCAGAGCATGGTGTGTGGCTTTAGGCTGAAGCAGGCACACGGGATTCATTTCTCACAAGGGACCCAGCAAGGCACCTGCCTTACAGAACCCTTTTTTCTGCTGATTTAACGGGAAAACCACAGATCCCTTTCCTGCCAGGGCCTGGGCCTCAGCCCTGGGCCAGACTTGCAGATGACAATGCCAGTGCTGTGGATCAGCACATTGCAGATCACGAGAGGCCTCCCGTACCGGTGCCTGGAGCTGCACTGATCAGGGGACTCAGCCCCAACAAGGCTTTAGAAACAGAGCGCTGAACATTACAGTTCTGTTGGATGCAGACAAGTCTGGTTAGGATCTCACTCTTCAAAGTCCTCAGGTATTAGGGACCTTCAATCCACATACTTGGAAGGACAGACGGCTGAAGCAGCTTCTCTCATGTTAATTACTCTTGACCCATTTTGTCTGTTCCCAGCAAAGTGACTTTCAAAACAAGCCAAGTACCAATTTTCCTGGTGGCTGAACATTAAGAATTATGAAGTAAAGTTATGAAACATGCCATGAAAGGAGATTTCAGTACCATAATTACACACAGGGACAGTAACTCAGAGACAGGCAGACTATGCACTGAACTATTAGCAAGCTATAGACACTGTCAGTAAATCCCAGTGGGACATGAGCCGCTTTCTTGTTTCCATTTCCTACCACAGCAAGCCTCCCAGGGATGCAGGAGGTGTTGCTGTGTGAATGGTTTAGCCCCCTCGATTCTGTACTTGCACCAGTGCACATGGCCATCGGAAAAAAACAGGGCCGAGCACCCAGGCAGTGAGTGTCATGTGTAATAAACAGTTAAGCCTTATGATTAATTAGAGCTTTGGTATGCAAGAACTAAAGTCATGTAACACTTCAGCAATCCTGCTGCTCGGGCAGATGATGCGTTGCTACATTCATTAGGGAGTAATGAAAGGTGCTGAAAAGTCCTTGTAGTGACAGTACCAAGGCAGATCAACAGAAAATACTGAACCAGCCCCAGCCTGCTGTGTGGATAGAGCTTGTGTATGGGAACATAACCAAGAAGACATTACTTTTGTGATGAGGTCCTTGTTGCTAACAAAGGAAGCTTCCAGTCCCCTTGAAGGGGAGGTGGTTTCAGGAGGATAACCTCGTTTTTTCTGTGTACACAGAACTGACAGAATCTGGATCGAGTCTCGTATTCTGCTCATGCAGACAAGTGGATTGCAATTTCTTCCCCCCTGCATGAGCTCACACACAAAGTGACTTTTCCAAGGCTCCCAAATGTTTTCCAGCTCTTGCACACATCCTGCATTTTGCCATTCAGTAGCACCCGCAGCTGTGATGCTGCTGGCCTGACTCTCGCATGCATATGCAGGGTTTGCCCAGTTCTTGTCTTTCTCCCACTCCTCTGGGAAGTCATGAGTGGCACAAGGGAGAAATCTGCAGAGCCATGTGATGGGGCAGGCTCTCAGAGCAGGCTGTTACAGGGTGATGGCAGGGAAGGCACTTTCAGCATGTTCCCAAAATCCTTAGAGCCAAAGGGTCAAGTAGGTCATTCTTGTGACATCTTCATTCTTGAGCGTCGTTACTAGAGGTTTTAATTGCGACACTCCAAATGCACATGGTGCTGTGCACACCTGAGTAACACAAGAGCCATTTTCCCCTGCCTTTCCCAAAAGCCTTTTACAGAGGCACGGCAGGAGTCCAGGCTGGCAGGAAGGTGATAGAGCTGCTGTAGTGGAGAATGGGCTCTGGGGCCTGGCTCTGGCTGTAAATCCAACCAGACTACTTCAATTCCTACCTCTGTGTATTGCAGAGGGGAGCTCGATGTTGCCTGCAAGTAGGATGGAACAGCATGTGATAAATTATTTAGTTCCTGTAGTACCTCTGGATACCAGCCACCTCTTCTCATGCAGCCCAGAGGAGCCTGGGAGGCCATACAAGTATTCAGAGGCATCTTTCTGCAGGAGTATGAGCTCCAGAAGGTCTAGCTCTGACTACTGACTAGTTCTTTCCATTGCAGTGTTCAAAATTCTATTCAAGTCAGTTTCTGGATGTGTTTGAAGCCCATCACACGGCTGTGGATTCAGTCAGCTGGAATCCCTACCACTCAAAAGTCTTCATTTCCTGCAGCTCTGACTGGACAGTCAAGATCTGGGATCACACCATCAAGTAGGTCCTGCTGGGTCCTGGTGTGGGTGGGGAGGTGCAGCCTGACATGCCAGCTGCACAAATTGACTCTACTCATACCTCCGTCTCAGTTTCCCTCTTAGGTGTTGATATTGCTAATTGCTCTCTTATCTCTGTTTTGGGGGCTGATGACTCAGATTTGTACTCCCTAGGTACAAGATAAAAGATTTAGTGTCAGCTGCCCCAGGAATTTGACTGTCTTTCTTCAGGCAGGACCTACTGTGGCAGGGTTGTTCTTCTGGAGCAATGCTAAGAGAAATGTCAGGGGCTGGCTTATGGCCCCAGGGGCCAGACACCTCCTAAAAGTCAAAAAGGCCAAAAAAAAAAAAGAAATTGGAACATTTAAAAATACATAATGAAGTTCAGGGTTAGTGGTTGAGGAATGTCTGGTTTCAATCAGGAAATTGATTTTGTTGTAAATCAGTCAGAGTCAAATATCTCCTGTTGCCAAATCTGCTCTAATATTCAGTATGGTTGTCAGAAGTCCAGAGAGGGAAAAATCACTTTTTCCCATATGATTATTAACCAGAGAGACTCCATCTTGCTCTGTGTGTTGGGGAGAAACTTTCAAAATGCTTTCAGAAAGAAAGAAACATGCTACCTTTCTTCTCATCACAGCTGGACCAACCCTGACCCTTTTGGGTTGATGCTCGGCTTTGCTTTGCCTTTGGCTCAGACCCTGGCTGGTATCTGACATATAGAAACACTCCATGTCCCACCCACTTCTGCGGCTGGCCTTGAACAACACAGGCTGCAGCATCAACCTGTTTATAGCTCAATGTTTCACTTCCAGAGCGGCATGTGCTTAAATGAGTTCTTCTCACTGAGTCTTTTTTTTCAGGACTCCGATGTTTATTTATGACCTGAATTCTGCTGTAGGGGACGTTGCGTGGTCCCCTTACTCCTCCACGGTCTTTGCTGCAGTCACCACTGATGGAAAGGTAAGAGGCTGGGAGAAACACCGCTCTGATTTGAGCCAAGAGAAGGTCAAGGGAGATTAGGGTTGAGTGTGGGAACAGGTCAGCCCAAACCTGGCCAAGCATGTCAGGGAGCTGCAGATCCCCCACCGGCAGGAATCCACCACGGTGATGGGCTGAGTTGGCTGCAGCACGCCTGACCTGCTTGCCCCAGGATGGCAGGCTCATTTTGGTAGCTGAAGGCCCTAAAACTATTAATTCCTTTTTGCTCAGTTTGATTATAGAGGATACAGAAGTCATAAAGCAACAGAGATGAGGAAACCTGGGCTGCAGCATTTCTTACTCTTACTCTTACTCTTACTCTTCCTCCTCCTCCTCCTCCTCCTCCTCCTCAGGTCTGCCACACCCTTACTAGCAACAAGGCCAGAAATCCCTCAGCTGCAGCCCAATCATACAAACAGCTGATGTTAAATCACAACTTAGAGAGCTTTTAGCAGAGCTTTTAGCAGATGCTGAGGATCAGCTGCACATCTCACTGCAGCTTTGACAAACCCATCAGAAATGCATGTGGGCCCTCTCCTCTAAGCACAGGTGCCTCAAACACTTAACTCCCTCTATGTGAAATCAGCTTATTAGCCAGTGATCCTTGGGGATGGAGAGATAACGCTCCAGATCACAGCACCCCTAATATGAGCTGACATCAGGCCATAGGTTCTGAGCCTCCAAGATACAGAGAAGTGGTAGAATAAAGTGTTTATATACTTACATTGATATTAAAAAATCAATTATAGTAATATACCCAGGGTCAGCCAATAGAACTTTGTTCCGATTAAATAAAATCAACATTTTCACACAGTGTGAGGCTGTCTCCAAGAGTAATGATTTGGTAATGAAGTACTTAGACCAGTCCTAATATTGAGATGATAGCAGTTATATTTTTGCCCCTAGCCATCCATCTTAGTAGCTCAGATGGTTCATTTGGGCCAGGCAAGTAGCCAGGGCATGTAGCTATCCATCAATGCTGGTTTTGTACCGTAAGACCACATTGCTCTGTCACCATGGGCTGTATGTTTTGCCGGTACAGATTGGAAAGTCTGTGCAGTTTGGCCAAATTACTCTAGGAAAAAGATGGCCTTTATATATCTCTATCATTGAATTGATGCCTTGGCAACTTTATTGCAGTTTAACCTTTATGTTATAGCAAAAAATTCATTTCACTGATACACTGGCTCAGGCTGTGAATTTGTCTCTCCCAAGCTAAGCAATAGAAATCTCTTAGCTGGGGCACGTAGCCTCCCCTGGAAGCTCAGGATGCCACAGCCTACAGACAGCAGCATTGATGCTTTTCCCTCGCAGGCAATGTCAGGATCGGGCCCTTTCTTCATGGGTCTGTCTGTCTGCATTCTCCCATATACCAAATGAAGGGCCTGCATGAATGAAATCAATGCAATGTTACACATTCTCTGACTTGTTTTCCACAAGTAAAGTTGTGTGTGCCTTCAATCCTGGCAAGGGTCCTGCTGACATTAACAGCTTCAGTTGAGGGCTGGGGTGAGCAGTGCAGAGAACTGTGGGTACCCCAGCTGTGTCCTGGTGCCTAACTGTGAGGAAGAGGATGGAGATGTCTGCAGGCTATGATACATCCTGGGCAGCATGAGCAGATGGAGGGTAAACACTGGGTGTACTTGGATTTCTTATTCACGTCGTCATGTTTCTGCAGTGATAGCTCAGCTCTGCGGAGGCTTTGTGCTACTCGCTGGGCCAGGTTCTTTGTCAGAGATTTACCTGATGCAGAGATGCTCTTAAGGACTTGGCAAGAGTTTGTGCAATGGGATCTTTCCATCCCACCACTGGCTTGTCCTACCCACTGCTGCAGTGACTCTCGTGTTGTTGCAGGGTCACGTTAGCTGCAGCATCCATGAGCCTGGAATTTGTATGAGGCTATGGGTAAGACAGAGGACCATCTGACTTGGCAGCACTGCATCTAGGATATCTCACCTTGGCTGTCCTACCTTGGATCTAATTCAGTAATCCTAATTAGATCCTAATCTAGTAGGGTCTAATTCTGCCTTATGCCTTTAATCCCAAACTCCGAGAAGACTAGCCATCAGCCAGGAGCAGCCCAGAACTGGGCTGCCTAGCAGGAAAGGTCCAGGCAAGAGCTACCTTCCCATTGCATTTAGGCTGGACAGGACTGATGCTGATAGAAATCCTGGGCCTCTGTGTTAGCCACTAACCACGCTGGCTGCAGCAGGGTGTGTCTGAAACATGGTTTAGTTTCTATTTTGAACAGAACCTTCTAGGTCTGCAGTGGAAGTGGAATAAATAGTTGTTTACAGCCTTTTCGTTCCTGGACATATTCCACTTTGTAGCAGAGTGCACTTCTTGGGAATAACTCAGCGCCTCACAAAGGGCAGTCGCCATTAATGCTGGGAAAAAGTCTACATTAACAGGATACAGAAAACTACCGGACGTGCAGCCAGAAAATAAAACATTAAAGCCTCCTGTTCATAAACAGCCTCTAGCTTTGCATCCGCACATAATTATGCCTGCAAAACTTGAAGGTTGCCTGGAGGTGGTTTTAAAATCAAGCCCTAATTGCAGTCTTAAAGGGATACCTGGCTTATTTTGAAAAACACGTTTCCTTATTCAAAGCTGTATGTGTCCAAAATGTGTGTATCAGCCCCCTAACTCCTGACACTGACTTGGAAACTGGGAGCATTTTAGCATCTAAAAATCTTTCGGTCCCCATGAATCCAGGAGGTGGAGATTTAAGAAAGGCTGTAAATATCAGGGGTATTATGATAAAATGTGTGTGTTGGCAGCTGGGCATCTGCTTCGAACAGCACCACCTCTGCATAAATAACCTGAGTGTGCGCGTCCTACTGCTGGTGCAGTGGATACTAACTGCTACTATTGCTCTTTATCATGTTCTGGGTAATTTCCGTAGTCTCCTTCTCTGCCTGATGGCCATTTTATTTTGGACTGAGCATAAATGATTTGCACTGAAAATTGAAGTAAAATAAAATGATCACTGAGACATGCACAGCCATGCCAACACTGCCTGGGAAAAAACCTCCCAATTCTATAACTAGATACCTAAATAAATGGCCTGATTTTAAAAAGACTGGACAGCCCGTTGCTTTTATGGAGGCTAGTCTCCGCTGGATGCGCTCAGAGTCGTTGCTATAGAACATTCAGTTTTGGTTTCAATCAGTGTGGTAAGTCCACTGCAGTTTTGCTCTGTGATTTCATTTCAGATGACACTTAAATTCCTTGAAGACTCCACAGTGGTTGCTAAAGCAGACAGGTGGAGAGATCTGTTATTTCTAAACATGAGTCCTGCAGCTCAGTTGGCTGGCAGCAGCTCTGTGGTCCCTCCAGGCCATCTCCTACAGGGACCTGGGTGCAGATACTGATGTGATTAGCACTGAAATAAAATGAGGTTAGAGAACGCCTAGTTTAGTTTAGGTTGTAAATGGTAAAAGCCTTACAGGAAGAAAAAGGCTACGTGGGATGAGACCTGCTTTGGAAGCAAAAAGGTGGATTTGGATACCTGGACCCTTACACTTAGGGTGCAGAAAATCTGGGGATGTTCGTCAGCTTATTGTAAGGACAGGGGCCAGAGAAACAAGGAGGGGTGGAATTCAATCCCTGCAGCATTCAACGGGATTTGCCTTTGGGAGTTTGCTTTAAGCTCATCTCAAATTTACACTTAAAGCAGGAACTAAAAATTGAAACTTGTAAATGCAAGAATCACACCTGAAATTTCATTCTTGAGCTTCTTTTACTTACTTTCCTTAAATAATGAAATGGTGTTGGCAGGTTGTGCTGTGCAGGGGCAATGCCACAAACCTCTATGTCTGGCTCACTCCGGGCATGCAGATGCGTTCTTGTGCAGAATTCATGTACGAATTGTTACCCCTGTTAAAAAGGCCAAAGACATCCATGTCACAAGTGTCTCCAGATGGCTGGATCACAGGCTGTGAGCCACAGCTGCCCCATGCAGTGGCTGTAATGGCATGGTCAAGCTGGGTGTGTTCAGCCTAGAGAAGAAATGCAGCAGCCTGCCAGTGCCTGCAAGGAGGTCATCAAGAAGTTAGAGCCAAAATATTCATAGAAATGTGCAAAGGGATGATAAGACACAACAGCTGAAATTGTTGAAATGAGATGTTTGGACCGGATATAAGGAAAAACTTTCTCTGTGAAGGCAGTCAAGTAGTGGAACAGCTTGCCCAAAGAGGTTGTGCCATCTCTGTCCATGGAGGTTTTCAAGACCAGATTGAGCAGGTCCCTGAGCAGCCGCATCTGACCTCAGAGCTGACCCTGCTTTGGGCAGGAGGTTGGAACAGAGACTTCTAGGGGTCTCTTCCAACCTGAATTACCTTCTAGCCCTGTGACACTATGAAATGTCCTTGTGTGAGAAGGACCTCAGGGGTTTTACAACAGGCTTGGGAGCATCCCATAAGTACAAGTCCATTTGCTCTCATGTTTTTGTGGTCTGCGTCTTTCATGACTAATGCAGCAAAAGCAAGGTGATGTTATAGCCATCTTTAGTAAATATTGATAGCCTCAAGATAAATGCTGTCCAAATGTGCACTCTGCAGAGAAAGCTGCTCAGACATACGCTCCAGGGCTTTTCCCCATTACTGAAGCTGTTGACCTTTCAATATGTGAAATACCTGAAACAACCCAAACCTTCAGGAAACTAGCTAATGCTTTGTGCTGCTCAGGAAGTGAGTGTGCTTATCCTGCTTATATAAACATATTTTACTGAATAACTGTTTTGTATGAGAAGTCTTGAAGACCAGGTTCCTGTTGTATCTCACTTGAGGGATAAGATGACAAAGAAATGCCTGTTGTCTCGATACCCATCCTTTCCCAGCTAGGAGAGAAGCATTTGTTTAGCACTGGTGTGTGTGTGTGTGTTCATAGAGCAATTTGCAGAGACTTGCTGCCCATCTAGCATTGACCAGCAGCAAAAGCCAATCTCCTGTCTTTAAAACCATAAACAATTTTGCAGATAAGAGGCTTGCTACACCTTTCAGGTTTGCAAATATTTCACTGGGTATTTTGACCTAATCCTGCCTCTCCTTGTAAGCCTTGAATCAGGGAACCCAGCAGACCTCGTCACATCAGTTGATATTTTTGCCCAGCGGAGTCAGGACTGTGAACCCCTCATGCCTACAGATGTCCCTGCCGTATCTGAGTCTTCCCTCCTACCCTTCTGCAAGAGTCCATGGAGTCTGTCCGTGCCTTACAGGGCCACTGCTAGCTCTGTAGGGCTGGGGCGAGGCGTCTCCTGGCTCTCTGCACCATGTCTGGGGGAATTACTGAGGTGTGAAAACACTGAATGAGTGCAGATCTCTTTGCTGTCACCCAGGAGGACCTTTGAGTAGGCTGAAGTGGGCAGGGGCTTTCTTAAAATGGCTTTGAAATTGCATTCACAGCATAAGCGGATGTTTTCCAGTAAAACTGTTCATTTTCTTCTGCCACAAAACCTAAAAGGCTCTTTCTTATTCCCTGCTGAATCTTCAAGATTGATGTGGACTGCTGGGCAGACTTATGTCTGCTTTAAAACAAGTCCCTGGAATTAATGCTGCCTCCACTTTGTGCCAGTCGGGCTGTCTTCCCTTCTCCCCCAGCCACCAGGCTCTCTGTGTGCTGGCATTTCTTTCCCCTAGCAGCTGCTTGTAGGGAATAAAGCTGGCCTGGAAGACTTCGGTTTGCCCTGCAGGGTCTGAGCTCTCACCTTTATCCAGCTGCAGCTCCCATCCCATCACAGGGTGCTCTGGTGGGCTCGAAGCCTCAAGACATGCATCAGGCACCTCAGGACACTACTGCTCACTCACATCCCTTAGCTACTGAGTTGCAGGTGAGGTGACTTTGTCAGCACAGTAGTTGGTTTCAGTGCAATGTCAAACTGATAAATTGAAACCACTTTTGTCAGTGGCTTTGCAGGAATGGTTTCTTACACAGATGCTCGCAGACCAGTTTTTAATTACTAGAGCTATTGCTCTTTCAGATTATGAAATATAGCATTTTGACAAAACCCCTCTGCTGAGATTAACTAGTTCAGCCAAATTTGCTAAATTTGCCTTTTTCTGCTTGCGTGGACACATGTAAGTGAAAAAATAACTTGGGCAGCATCTCCAAAGATTTTGTTGATTCACCTGTTAGACTTTACATAAAAACCTACCAGGGGCACAACGCCTATCAGGAGTATCTGTGAGAGTTTAGAAAGCTGCTCCTAAGTGCCTCTCTGCTCTGCGTTGTCAGCTGCTGGAAAGAATGGCCCCTCACTTAGTTTTCAGTTTGGAAGTGGGAACAATTGGCATTTAGGACCACTGAGAGTCTCCAGCTCCAGTACAGAGGCAGCAGCTCCTGAACCTTGATGTTTATTGCTTGGCATTTTGTAATGACCTGAAATCTGTGCTGGTTAGTTTTAAATGCCAGTCTACAAAACGTGACAATTCGATATCTGCCTTACGAATAGATTGGCTGTCCTGCCGCGTGTGAAGGGCTGGAGCTTGGTGCTAGTCTATGAGGACATAGTTTCAGCCTGACACCAGGGGCTGGGCTGTGGGTCACAGTAGAGGGAGCGCAGGGGGACTGGCACAGCTGGGATGTGTTCGTGTAGCACAGCCTTGGAAGCTTTGCCCTCATGCACATAAGGGACTGGTTGAAACAGTCTCCCTGTTCTTCACCAGGTATCTGAGATGGCATGGTAGAGTGAGAAAGTGTCAGAGGACTGGAGGAAAGACTGCGCAGTATTCAGGAGCATGGCAGTGCAGCAGAAATTAGGCAGCCTAAACAAGGCTATCCAGAAAGGTCCTGGTACAAGCGATTGAATGGTCTATTTGTAAGCACAAGTAGATCAAGGAACAGCCAGCCTAGTAAGGCTTTAGTAAGGCCATATCACGTAAAACTGATCTAATATTGTTCTTGAGAGTAACAGCCCTGGTGGATAAGAGGAAGGAGATGTAATACATGCTTAGCAGTTGACTTCGGGAACACTGTTGGCACAAGCCCGTAAGGAAACTACAAGGCAGGTGAAAAGGTGGATGTGGCACGATGGCAGTCATCCTCAGCAGAGTGTGCAGTGCAGCTGGGGGTGCTTCGGGGACTGGGGCTGGCACTGAAACCCAGCAGGGATGGAGGCGGCACTAAGTGGACAGGACTTACAAGTGCTTTGGTGCCAGAGCTGAAATTGTAAATGAGCTCGACAACCTCAGCAGCAATTTGCAATCTGTGAGATGAAATTCAATAAAGACACAAATGTGCAAAGTGAAATGAGCGCTAACTGGGGAAGCAGCAGAACTGTAAAGGAGGCTGGGGCCAGGGACTGCCTGTGCTGCCTTGCTCTCGCAAACGCTCTGCTGCTGACCCGGACCCTGGGAGATGCAGGGCAGAGTCACCCTGTGAGCACAACCAGGGCTCAGGCTGGACTTTGGGTGCTGGTCTCCAAGGAAGGGCCATCTCCGCTGTTGCAGAAGGGATTGCAGTGTAGTGCAGAGGTGCTGGCTGCTATCATCAGCCTAGCTGTTGCAGAAGTTCAGCACAGATTAGTTTCTCTGTTTGACTTTCACCGTTCAGAGGTGATTTGGAAAGTAACATTAAATTTAGTGCAAAAGTGAAGAGCAGAAGGAGGCTTTGTGATTCATTCCAAAGCATGTTACTAATGTTAGAGAGGGAAAAAAGAATAGTCACAGGCAACATGAGAGAATCGTATTAGACAAACTGAAGTGCATCCAGCTCAGGGGTAGGATGTATCAGCTACTTAGCACCAGATAACGGCATTCAGAAGTGTGCAGGACCGAGAAGTGAAGGAGATTATCCAGATCACTAAGACTCTGAGAGCAGAGCCGGGTTGGCAGAAGTGGTGACTGACAAGTTAGCTCGGATAAACAAGCACTTTCTTGTAAAACAAAGTAACAGGGTTTTCAGAAGACGTCAAGTGGTCCTCACAGCCTGTCTGAATGAATAGCAGCTCTTCTGCATGCTGAGGCTTTGATTTCTTACTGACTCGTGGGAGCTGAGTCAAATCAGCTGAAGCTGATGCTGTTTTCCTACCATGTTGAACTGGGAGTGACCCCGTTCTTACTGAATGAGGGAAAGCTGAGAGATGCAGCCCGAAAGTGAAGCAGCTCCTACAGTTAAGCCAGGTGACACAGAGGTTCGCTTCCCCACTGCATCACGCACCCTGGAGCAGCGGGCTGGAATCCTGCAGGGCAGAAGGATGTGCTTAGCCCTCTCCCGTACATGGGGCCATGCAACCAGCTCCCAGCTGCGAAAGCTCACCCAGCTCAGCCCAGAAAGCAGCTTTCACAGATGCCTGCTCATCCTCCTGAGCTCAAAGGTACCTCTGAACATATCTGTAACAGAGCTGGGGTCCGACCTTTTGCTGGTAGCATGAAAGTGCTGTGTTAGCCCATGAGTGTTAAGGTCTGTCTGGTGCTGGTATTGGGGCAGCCACCAACCAGCATTCCTGTGTTGTCATTGCAGAAGCAGGGAGGCAGTGAATGTTTTCTGAGTTGGGTCTCGTTTCCTCCTGCCAAACCCCTGACTGCCTTGGATGTCAGAAGAACCAAGGACTGTGTTACAACCTTTATTTGTAACTCGAAAGTGTCCTTCTAGAGAAAATTAACTGTGTTGGAGGCTGTTCTAGCTGTTCTAGGGTGTATAGAAATCATGCAAAGTAAGGCCTCCACTGCATGGCAGCTTGGCTTTGAGGCAAGGTGGGTCTGCCTTGCCTGCCCAGTGCCTTTAGGATACTCCAGCAGCTGTCTTGGTGCTAGACAGGGGCTGGGGGTGGCCTACCCACTTGTTAAATATATTACCTCAGAGTTTGAAATAACTCATCTGCAGAGTTTGCAAATGGGCAAGGTACCATGATTCCATCAAGAAAATGAGGTAAATCGATCACAAGGACAGTGAAAGCCAAGCAGTGAAAGAGGTGTCAGCTGGTAAAGGGCAGCATGATATTAAATTATCCCTCACCTTTTGCTCTTGCACTGATTTTATTCTTTGTTGCCAAGTTACCAGCTACATCTGCCTTGTTCTTACAAGCATGTATATATCCCCCCCAGCCTTGGTTCTGCTTGCTGTCAGGTTGATTTTGAGCGTGCTAGCATTGCCTAGACCACTGCTGGGGAATGAAAGCTTGTATACCTGGAAGAAAAGGACAGCAAAGGCTGCATCCACTGCAGACCCAGCAAGTGTTCAACGCATGCAATAAAGGGAGGGTAGGTCAAAACAGCTCTTCAGTTCCCTTTTTTATGGGCCACAGAAGTCTCATAGTTTGTTCTGCTGGCAGAGAGGTTGGTTGCTTTCAGGTGGTGCCATCTGGAGGGTCCAGGTCTCCCCCGGATCCTGTGGCATTTCCCTCTCTGGGCTTGCCAGGCTGCTGTGCTGCAGGGCAGCGGGTGACAGCTGAGTGTAAGGACAGAGGAGTCCAGCTCATCTTGGAGATGCTAAGCAGATGACAGCCTGGGCTAACTTTTGGGCTGGAAGTGTGGTCTGCAGGGTGAGTGGGGAGAAATGGGATGTTCAAAACTCTAAACGTGATGCTGGAGCTATGGTAATAGCCTTGGACATTCACTGTGCCACGCTTACAGAGCAGCTGTTGGGAGCCTCAGTGGGGAACCATTGGATTTTGGGAGGTGGAATACATTTGCATGACTCATAGACAGAGGAATTGTTGGTCTGGATGCAACTGAGCTGGATTTCTTCTCTGGCTGTTTGAGACTCAGGCATCAAAGCAGCCCATTTATATCAAATATTTTTCTGCAAATGTAGCACAGCAGAGTTAGATCGTTATTGCCCGTACATCAAGCATGATGGCTCTGTCATTACCCTGATTGTAATTTTACAATGTTCTATTTGAATAAAAAACATCAGAGACTACAGGATTCACCTGATCCCATCTCAGAGATAACTGGGCATCTGCTTAAATTCAGTGCGCCTTTTCAGGGGCCACTGAGTTACCAGAGTTACTGTCCTTCCATCAAGGAGAAGTTTGCTTTGAGCATCTTCCTGGCTTAGCTACCATCAAACTGTCCAGCACTTTGGTGTTGTGAATTTAGGTTTCTTTTTATGGTTGTTGATACCAACTCATAAATCCCCATGCTGCAAGGAAATGCTTGGCCCAACAGCTTGGCTTCGTTTGGAGGGTGGTACATGTCTTCCTGCACTTCCCTGGGGTGGGCACACAAGTTGAAGAGGACCAGAAATAAAATGGCTGTTGGATTCACTGGTTACTGCTCAATGCTTTATTCTCCCTGAGGATCTGCAGCTGAGCTGGCGAAAGCAGAGAAGAGTTCTTGCACTTTCCTCATTCAGGCATTTTCAGTTTCTTTTACCTCCCTCTCTGTCCCTCTCTCCAGGTTTCTTATTCTTGGAGTCTGATTTAAGTCCCCCTAAGGAAGTGGCCACACATTGTTCCTAAGGGCTCTATAACAAAAGAACTGAAATGCCCTTTCCCATTATCTGAATGCTTATTAGCAGAAAGAATGAAGGTGTCTGCCGCGGTCTGCAAGCAGCCCAGGCGCTGCAGGTCGCTGGTTTGTTTTTACAGGATCTGCAGAAGGTATCTGATAAAAGCAAGTTTATTGTCAGGAGGCTTCAGCTTCCTCTCTGGGGACATGTACCACAGTGGAAACACTTTTTGAGGGCTGAGAAGCAGAGGTTTGAAACCTTCAGCCTGTAGTTTCTAAACTGCTGATGGTTGAGCGTGGGTGAGTGATTGTGGTGGCCCCAGGTCTCAGCACCTGCAGGGGAGGGAAGTGGTGGGACCAGCCTAGACAGCATGAGAACAAGTGGCATGCAGAGCTGGCAGGGAAGAGTGGGCTGTTCACGGGGGGGACCCACACTGGTTTGTAAGCTCTGACAAGGATGCTACCTTGACATGTTTTTTGTTCCTACACAGTTCTCAGTACCATTAAAACTCAAGCTGATGTCCCAGCACAGGGCACTGCACTGCCGTGTTGCTATACGCTGTCTTCCCATCAAAGTTACTCTTTCTGCTTTAGGGACCCTGAGCAATTTACTGTGTTTCCCATGGATTCATTGAACTATGAAGTGTCACATTCTGACAAGCATCACCGCCTTGCTGTGTTGCTGGAGATTAAAGTCTGGGTGATGCTATGGTACTGAGTGAGGCATGGGGGGGGCAGACAGGTGGAAGCAGGCCTGCCCTGTGAGCTGTAGGAGCCCAGGATGACGTTGCACGTTGTATGTCAATGAATATGTAAATGTGCTCGTCTGCCACATGTGGAAAGTTAAACAACTGTCAGCCCTCATCAAAAATGCCAGTTTGCACCAGCTGCCTGACACTGTCTGGCTGGCAGCTCTCATCTGGGAGGAAGGGTGCCCTGTGGAGACACCTGCTCTCCAAGGTGAATGTTTGGATGTGGCTCTGGCCATCCTGGCTCCCCATAAGCCTGATACTCAAGTCACACGTGGGGTTGGGTGGCACTTCTATGGGTCACGGTTGCACTTCTCTGGGTCGCATACTCAGAGAGGGCTCATCCTGCAAGACCTGAGAGGCTGTCTTTGCATGTAAGCAATGATCTGTAGTCTGGAGGGACAAGGCCTGCCAGGGCAGTGGAATGGAGAGAAGCTGTGTGCTGTTAGTGAGTCTCTGGGGTGGGAGATGCAGCTGGAGCCTACTCCATAATGCTTATTCCAGGACCTGAGGCAGCAGGGCAGCTCACGGGACTAGGAACCACAAGGGAGAGCTGCACGTTCTCAATCTCCTGTTCTTTGGGCAGGAAGTCCCAGGTCGCAGGCAGATCTGCAGATGGTGCTGGTCACATGCAGCTCTGCTGCTTTACAGCACTGTTAAGCTGCCTCAAGTGTTGTGGGAAGCCCTGTGCCCCTTTTACGTTACTCTCAAAGCACTGATAGCACTATTGGTCTGACCCCATTTCCCTCTCTCCTGAGAGTGCCTGTAAACATCTAAATCAAAGCCTCTGAAGTCCTTCCTAATGCCTGTGGCCCACCCCTCCATCTGGAGTGTCTGGCAGCTGATAGGAGGCTGATGTTTCCAGCTGAAGAACTGAAATAGTTCGTTCTTTTCCATGATTCGCTTGGCAAAGAAAAACAAGGCTGTTTGTTTCAAAGCTCGTGAAAGAGGAACTTTATAGTAGGAACATTCATAAACTTGTTTGCTTTTGACCTTCTCCACATTGCTGATGGTTTCGAGTTCTTGTCCCAGGCATTGTGCTTGTCTGGGCTGTCAGTGACATTTTTGAAAAGCAGCCTCACACAGAGTAATTTGCGTTGCTCAGCACTCCATCACTGAGCCTTCAGACATGCCATCTTTCTCCACCTCAGTGCTGGGTAGGGTGTGCAGGTGTGATACACTGACAGTCTTCTAGAACAGCAGTGCAGACGTGGCCGCTGAAAAGAAACCTGGCCACTACTTACATGTTGCTTTTTTTTTCTCGATTAATTGATGGTACTCAAGCGGTGGGCGTTTCCCAGGCTCTTACATTACTAAGCACTGAGCTTGCACCATTGCAAGGGGTGGAGGGGTGAATCATGCACTTAAGTTAATAAAAATGTATTCTGTGCAGGCAAGCAATTAAATCTTCAGTGAGTGTGGGTCATGGGGGGCTGATAGTCTTGAAGGAGAGCTTGTTCCTTTTCAGAGATTGTAAGACAGCAGGTATAAAGCACAAGCCAGGACAGATAACTTTGTTTATGCCTAGAGGTACAAAATTGGGATTACCTTGGCTGTGGGACCTCAAGTGTCAGATTTTGAATTCAGAATTTAATGCTGGCATCTGATAGTTTGAGCAGATGAGAATGAAATCTTTTTTTCCACCTATGCTTCTGCTGACTGGAGAATGACTCTCCAAACTGCAGATCCTCATCCGTGGCTGATGCTTTGGATTCCTTTCCTGAGTTATACTGTTGTGGATTTCTTCAAACTATGTCTGAGGACCCTGACCACTTTTCAAGCTCTTCCCCATCTGGAAAAGTCTTATTTCACCTCAGTCTGGAGGGAGTTTTCCTCACCTTGTTTTCTGCATCTATAAAACTTTTGCATGGTTCTCCTGCCCAGACCAAGGACATCACAAATTGCTAGATGTTGAGTCCTGCAAAGACACAGAGGCTCATGAGACTGCCTGGGATGTGTGCTTGCACATTGCCCAGCTCTTTGCTATACACGGTTTCAGATAAAATTCACCAACTCATTGGCGTGTGATAGGAAAGTACATGTACTGATTTGATACAAAACCTTCTGCGCTCTTTGGAATAGGCTTTTATAGGCTAAGACTGTCCGATTTCAGATAATTCCTAGATTCAAATTGTGAGCATGGCATAATGTTGAAATAATATGTCTCATCTGTCTCCCTAAGTGCTGGTAAACAAGGCACAGCTGGCAGGAGATGTGCAAGTAGTTCAGCCCTAATTTCCCCCATATTCTCACTGTACATGTTAGCATAAAATAGTCCCTTCCTGAGTTTTTCTGAAGACAGAAAAGGGAAAAGAAGCATAAGGCTGAAAGTCTCCACGGTGGATTCAAGGTAGGAGTCCAGCATGCTGGAGACTGCTCACTTCAGCACCAGGGAAGAGAGGAATGTCATGTTTTATTAGCCTTTTCAGGCTGTGTCAATGACAGGAGCTAATTGCAATTATTGGGAGATAATGTTAACACATTTTCTCCAGTAACTACCACTGTTCCCTGTGGAGTCACGATGAAATGTGCATTATCGTGCAGTTGGTGATGTGGCAGGTCTGTGTCACTGCTGGTCTGGGGCATAGGTCTGAGGTCTGTGCCAGTGGGAATCCCACCTGAGCGGGGCCTTGGGTCTGTCTCCCTATGTCCTCACCTTTCCCGTTTGGCCAGTCTTTACTAGGCGCTTCTCTTGATGCTGTGGGAGAAGGACATGTGTGCAGGCACAGCATCCGAAGCAGCTGGACTGGAGTGGGCTGCCAGCACCAGGCTGTCTTGTGCTGTGCATTTGCCTGTGCTTCCCTGGCATTACGCCAGGGTACACCCTTAATCATACCATCCATGTTCCCATCACTTCCCTGTTAATTACTGGTTTGAGTCTTTAATGTTATTATTAAGCTGGAAATGTTGGAAAGCTCTGCAATAAGGGGTAATAAGTATTTCTGACAGCATTCCCTGCTTTGTGCATCAATCTGTGTTAGACTCTGATTTAACACCTGGTTGTCTCATCACTTGCAGCACTGTAAGACCTGTGGGGTTAGCAATGCTGGCTCTGAGCCTGCTCCAGTCTGGATCAGCTGGGATCTTGCCAAGGGTCTTGGAAAAGAGCTTGCACCCACAGCAGGGAACTCGTCCTCACTCCATGAGTCCCTGCAGGAGGGGGACAGCCCCTCAAAAGTAGCAGGCAGCTTCTGCACACTGGTTACTTAAAAGAGGACAAAGGCCCTGACTGCAGATGGTAATTGTGTGCTGAGGCTGCCTTTCTGTGGGACCTTTTCTCTCTGATTTCTTCAGCCATCGTTCTGCTGGTGAGGGACGTTCTTGCCTGATTAATCCCTTTTGTGTGCTTTGCTTTTTTCTCCCCAGGCCCATGTGTTTGATCTGAGCGTTAACAAGTATGAAGCTCTATGCACCCAGCTAGTGGTGGCCAAGAAGAAAAATAAAATAACCCATATCCAGTTTAACCCTGTCTACCCTATTGTCATCATTGGAGATGAACGAGGCCACGTTACCTCCTTGAAGCTCTCTCCCAATCTGCGCAGGATGCCTAAGGTAAGGATGATCTGCATTCTCCTAATGGAGGTACCAGACCACAGCAAGTCTCTTTGTGCCTCATCACTGTCCCCTCTCTTTCTGTACAATGTTGTTGGCAAAGCTGCTCTCTCTAGCAACATGTTTAAGATTACCTCAAGAATTTTGTGTAGGATGTCTGGGATGTTGGATCCCTGACTCTGTTCCTGTATGAGTAAAAAGGCTCAGTTCGCTCCTGGGCGGGAGCAGGGACCGGTGGGAAGGGGGCTTGCTGTCTGTGGGCACTTTCTCACCACAGTCCAGACAAGCCCAGCAGCTCTGCAGAGGTTCGTTTGTTTCCCAAAACTCACACCTTTTCTGAGCTGTGGGTTTTATTTGCAGAACTCCTTGAAACCAAGTAAAGGAGGTCCCAACTCCTTGCCCAGTCCTCCCACAGAGCCTGTGCTGCCTGTCTTGCACTCCTGGACCATCAGAGCCTGTCCCCTGACCACCATGTCATCTGTCATGTAAATGAGCAAGCGCTGTCTTTAATTTGTGAGGAGACTTGGGATCCTTGTCTCAAGTGACACCAAGGAGATAGATGCATGTGCCTCTGTGAGCTGGTGAAGCCCCTTTTCCCACCCAGCAGTGAGGACTGGTTGTGGAAGATGATGACCTCTCCCACATGGATGCTTTAGTACGCTTTCTTTCTGGGTTTCATCCAGCCATGAGCTGAATGGCTGTAAATGCAGTGTCCTTTCTGAGCCTGCATAATTCTTATATCCAGTTGGCTCTTGTTTAGTGGAGCTTTTTCAGTTTCAGGCTTTTTAGAACTGATCCAAGAAAGCAATCTCTCAAGATTATCATATTTTATTTATATACCCCCAAAAGTTTTGTATACTTTACTAACCCACTGTATTAGGTAGGGTCTTTGGCCAGAAAGTAATCACCCTGGTGTCACTCCAGAGTATTCTGAGTGATTTTTAAAAAGTGCCTTCAGCCGGACACCACTGGAAATGTGAATCTTCTCTCTGCTGAGAGGGCATAGAAAACACAGTAGTGTGGCAGTTGTTTGGCCCTGGGCACGGGAGCTGTGGCAGAGAATGTCTTGTATGCTTCACACTTTGCTGTTTCCATTGAAACCACAACCTGAGACCATCCGAGCTCCCAGGGCTGTCCTCAGCTTGGTTCAGCACAAGTTTCCTGGTTGCTTTATAAGTCCTTCCTGGGCGTGGGCAAGCACCATGACGGCCATGGATCCTGGCTGCACAAGGATTCAGCAGTGGAGGTGGGTCACACACATAGAAACACGGCTGCTCTCCTCTACACCCCAGCTGCGTAGCACCCACCAGCTGAGTGGGCTGAGTAGCACCCGCCAATACTGCGCTGTGGATCAGAATGAATTTGAATGTCTCCTGCCGCTCCTGGTGGCCAGCAGCTGCCCTCTACGCAGGTGTGAATGTCGTCATCTCCCTTTGCCAACTTTCTTTGGAACCAAATTGCATGTTGTTGATAAAGCAGTTTAAACTGTGAGTTCAGGAGTGGCTCAATCACTTATTGCTGACCTTAAACCAAGAGGTACCATATCCTGGACAACATATAAATGGGATGGAAATGGAGTCTGCTGCTCTGATGTTATTAAGCTATCTGTCTTCTGCTTGCTTGGTTAGGTGTGAAAGGACACTGAACACTGAACTAAATGTTTCCTGCAGATGCAGAGAAGAAGAAGGGACGTTCAGGCATGGCTGGTGATGTGTGCAGGTCTGCTGGCTACAGCCAGCTCTTCTCTGAAAGAGATGAGAATTTAAAACAGATGACATGCAGTGTGGTGGCAAAGTGGTGGATCTGGCCCAGCCAGCTCAGCGGCCTTTCTGTGCCGCAAGCGGACAAGTGAGCTGGTTTGCTGAGCCCATTTTCCTGGCTGATGTGGCATCTGCTGCACCAAATGCACATGTCCAGGACCCTGTGGTGAGGAGATTTAGCTGCTGTGAGAGGGTGCTTTAACAGAGGGAGGTCAAGTCCTGGCAGAAGAGAAAGTGCCATCCACTGCATCCTCCTGTCCACGTCCTTCCTCTGCCAGCACCAGCCTTCATGTCCTCAGTTAGAAGCAAGCCTCCAGCCAAGTTTGCAAGAGTGTTGTCTCACTGGGGTGAATCACATGTACTTCCAGAGTATCGATCCTGGCTCCTGTGGAAAACAAGTCAGCGTGCTGTTAGCTTTCCTCTGTAAAATGACTTAGCTTCTCCCTCTTTTCTCGGTGTCCACAGAGCCGAGTTAGCAGTTGTGGAATATCCATAGATTTTTGTAAGTGGAGAGGATCCAAAACTGTGCAGAGGAGTCCTGGCATCTCAGCTGTCTCCTTGCAGATAGAGAAACTTGTCTGTGCCTGGCTTGGTACCTGGGTACCCCAGTCTATTCTCTTCAACACTTGATCCATAGCCAGAGCTTTTGGAGACTGAGGCCTCCACACCAACCCCAGCATCTGCAAGCTCAGCTGCCTGGTCTTGTTTCTGTCAACTCCTTTGGAGATGGGAAAGTTCCTGCTGAGGTCTGGCAGAACTCAGGGTGCCAATGGGACAGGGCAGCCAGGGGCTCATCCAGGTCCCCCTGCCTCTCTTTTTCACACAAGTGTCACAGGGGTTTGCCTGTGAAGCTTCCCCACCAGCTTCCCACACAGCTGGGACAGCTGCTTTTGACAGGTATGACTAGCAGACTACTCACCCTTTTTTGAAAGAGCTTTTAATAGCCACATGTCATTCCAAACCCTGTTCTTCCCTAAAAATAGAAGTGGTGCTGTCTGCTCCAGGTTCTGTGGATTCCTTGGCTGTTGCTGGGCTTCCAAGATAGGGCTCACCGGGAGAGACTGAGCTAACTTCATGCCAGTGGGATTTCAGCTGTTCTGAATTTATTCTGGTTTGCCTGTTCGTTAAAACCAGTGCGGTGGATGAGTGGAAACAGGGAGGGTAAGGAATCCTGGGTTCTTGTCAGACCCTGGTTCATTCTTCTCTTCATGTCCTTGAGTGAGGAGCATAGGTTCAAGAGCTCTTTAAATAATTTGCAGGGTTGCTCTGCAGCTTAATTAATTCATGTTTGTAAAACACTTTGGGATCTTTAAGAAGTGTTATTTAATACTCCAAGTTTTGCTGTCAGTATTGTTAGTGCAACCTCATTTATGAACACTTGGCAGAACAAATATGCCAAGGGAGGAACTTCTCAAAAGCACTCAGGTGATGTTTTCAGAAGTGACTTTCACCAAGACACACAGTAAACGCTTCAAAAAGTACCTAAAACTCCCTATGAGTTTTGGCCTCCTCAGTCATTTAGTGGCACATGGGAAAAGGTTGCATTTGTTGTTGAGAGGAAGCTGGGGAAAGAGGCTCTGCCACCTATCAGGCACTTGTGTCAAGGGCAGATCTGTGTGCACAGAGGGTACGGAGGTCCCTGTGCTTGTGCCAAGCACAGCGAGCATCGCTGTGTCTTTGCCCTGGTGATTTGGGCCCTGGAGCCCTCCCTAGCGCCACAGGCTGAAGCCTGTGGGGTGGGACAGAGACATCCCCTTGCCCCAAGGTGGTGAGCTGTATTTATTTCCGTGAGGGGTGTTCCTGGTGGAGGTTTTCTATGCCTGTTGCTGTTGTCTTTGGATTGTACAAGTCCTCTGGGAGTCCTGGGAGTCCTCTGGGAGCACACTACCCAACTGCTAATCACCAGCTCTAAGAGCCTGGGGACCATGGAGGCTGGGGGGGAGGGTGGCAAAGACGGCTGAACCCAAATCTTGTGTGAAGAGCAACCACAAAGCAGAGAGCAGAGCTTGCTGAAGGTGGGTTTGCAGTCAAACCACCACCAGTATGGTCCTGTGTTGGCCATGCAGAACACTCATCTCCCTCAGCACCCAACCCTGCTTGGGCGGAAACTCATGCCAACAGATATTGTCCTGTGCAAGGAGGCCTGGTGAAGCTAGTTTGGGTTCTTCTGCTCAGAGCTCAGAGGAGGGGCAGAAATGCTTGAGGTATTTTAAGATGTAGCAGTAGGAACAAGTGGCTCTCTGCTGTCATCCAAGCCACTTTTGGACTCCAAGTGCTCCTTAAATATTGCAGTGGTTGTCAGGCAGGAATTGTTTAACTAATAAAGTATCGTTCCTAATTTGTAATGACCTTGGTGGTTGAGTTCACACAAGGGAAACATTGCTGTAAGAAGAATCAGTTTGGGGCAGAGTTGTTTAATTAGTAAGCCTTCTGGGATTCATTCGAGAGTTGGAAGAAATTAAAGCATTTTGTCATCACAGTCAGAAGAATGTAGCTGCTCATGGGCTCTGGTTTGTTTTTAAAAAACTGCTAAAATTGACTGCCTAGCACAACGCTGTCAATGCCAAAAGTAAGCAGAAGCTAGTCAAAAAACGTGTGAAGAGTTTTTAGAAACACTGGAAGACCACAGCAGAGTGGGAAAAGAAAGCAGGTCAAAGAAAGGTTACAATACAGCATTTGCTGAGGCTAAGGCAAATTTCTTGGCCAGTACCCAGGCTGACAGCCAGGGAGGCAGCCAGCTGCTTGACATGGTGCTTGTCTTGGATATTTATTTTGGATTATCTGGGATGATTATCTTGGTCTCTCTTCCTGCTACTGGTTTCTTCATGTGCAAGTCACCTCTTTCTCTGCCTCTCGAGGACAACCAAGTTACTTCCCAGGCAGTAGATCCTGGCTGGCAGAATCTAGCTGGGCATGAGCGGAGTGGGAAGGGGACAAGACTGCTCGCTCCCAGAATGCAATGGCAGGGCTGCTTGTGGGTCAGAAGCTGCAGGCACATGCCTACGAGTCCAGTGCTGGGTGTCTGCGAGCAGCTTGTTGTCTGGAGACAAGCGAGGGGTGCGGGGTGGCTCTGAGCCCTCCTATCCATGCACGCATGCTGGGCCGATGCTCTGCTCCCTCTGTGCCTCTTATCACACCAGCCAGTGTCACCTCCGGACTCCATGTGCCTCTCTGCCTCTTCGCAGCCTGGAGGATTTTGTCTTTGGCCCAAGGCTGCTCAGCCAAGGCAGGGACTGTTAAATTTGGCTGCCTGAAGCACTTTGACCGTAAATGGTGGCAGAGTCAGTCAGGGTTTGGGGGGCTGTGATGAACAGTGGGAGGATGTTTGTGTTTTCAGGAGGTGAAGGAGATAAGGGGATTTGGGGAACATTAATGGAACTGTGCGAAGTTTTAGGGAGACAGCAGGAGAGTGGCTGAAATCTCTTCTTCAGCCTATCCCCCTCTCCAGCACTGCCTCCTTCACTGTCTCCTGGGGCTTGAGGCTGCTCCCTCCTCCTACACTGCACACAGAGCGTTCTCGACAACGGACCCTGGTTTTGTCCCTGTGCCCAGCCTTGTTGGGATGCAGCTCAGGTCCAGAGCTGCTACTGAGCTAGGACAGCATGAAGGGATGGTGGGATGCTTGCTCCTGAGCCTTCACTGCTTTGTAGCCTTGCATTGCTGTGACCTAGGGTGAGGGTGATGGAGAGCAACTTGAAAGAGGTAAGGGCCAGGAGATTGTTTCTGTTCTTAGTGTTTTCCTGCAGCTGTGGGAGGTGTGTCAGTAGCTGTGAGAGATGAACTGACTGGCACAGCGAGACAACCTGAACTTCCTCCTGCTGTCGCTGGACATACAGTACATCTGCACATGGGACTGTCTGTATTTACAGGAGGAAGCTATAGACTAGATACAATTTCCAAGGTCACATCAGTCCTGGACCGGTGAGTGGTTTAGCACTGAGGGAGGTACATTGTGTCCCCAGACGTTCTATTTCAACGGCTCTTATGTGATATCATCCTGTCTTAGAGAAAAGCACTCTCCTCTCCAAATGGCTTGAGTCTTGCTCTTCTTGTGGTGTAATTCCTAGTCCCTCTGCTTTCATGAAAATGCTCCTGTCTCATTGAGATTCCTGCAGCCACTTCTGTGCAGTTCGAGCAATGGACGGATTTCCTTGTGTCTCTTCAGCACTGGCTGATTGTGCAGTGACCCAAAAGCGCAGAGCGCAAGCAGCGCCGGAGGAATTTGGCGTTGAGTGTTGCTGTGCATTGCCTACATCAGGACTGCCTCCTCCAGATGCAGCTTGGCCCCCTGATAAGGAGGCACACACAAATAAGCTTGAGTCTCATAAAAACTGACCTGCAGCTTGACGGCTTTGCTTCCTCTGAGATTTGCAAATGCTTTTTGATTTCCTTTCAGTCCCTCTCCTGTTATTTAGGCTTGTTGCAGATAGCCGCTCTCTGTACTATTAGGGGAAGAGCTGAGCACTATGGGGTGGATCCAGGGACTCATGAAACCGTATTTCTGCCTGTTCACAGCTTTCTGTGTCACTTGTGTAGGCCGGGTAAGGACATATGCACCGACAGTGACTCCTTGGTGCAGGAAGGACACCCAGTGCTGGAGGCTTTCAAGAAGAGTAGGTTAGAGACACATCTGTAGGGACAGGAGGACAGGTCGCTCTGAGCCTGCCTTAGAGCTGGAGGGGCTGGAGGTGGTTGCTGTGACAGTCCCCGATGTTGGTGTGTGCTGGTTCTAGCACATGCCGAGGCCAGCAAGATGCTGTACTGCCGGTGTGTGGCTTGCCAGTGTGTCAGCAGCACTGCTTGTGACCTGTGGCTGTTTTGCTATGCAGATCTGTGACTCATAACTGTAAATCAACATCTGCCAAAAGGAACTAAAGTGCACCGACAAAAGCAGGCTCCCATGCCCCTTCCGCCTGCTCCTTGCCCGCCATGCTTTCCTGCCCTGCCACTGTACTGGGAAACCCATTAGCAGGAAGACCTTCACAGCCCCCCAGGGTCCCTTCTTCCTCCACTGTCCCACATCAGGATATCTCCCAATCTGTGATAAAATGAGGGGACTGTTTAGTCCTGGGAGGTTGTTTCTTGGGAAAGGAGATAGTCCATGTGCCAGCAGGCTCCAGTCTTTCTTGGGCAGAACTGAAGCCCTTGGATATTTATCTCGAGACCCTGGACCTATCCACTGTGCACAGGAGAGTGGCTCTATGGCACAAATCCACATGTCCAAGAGTGTCACACCACAGGTAGAATGAGTTCTGAATCCCAGACAGAGATGTGTCTAACACTAGACACTAGCACTGTTTGGAGAGCTAGCCCAAAGAAGCCGGCAGTAGATCTAAAGGACTTGAATCTTCTCTCGTCAGTTTTCTCTGTTTTTGTGGAAACAACTTTTGGGCTGCATCAGATTATGTGAAGGGAGAAGAGAGCTCTGTGTAACTGCAGGAATGCTGAACCCCAAGGTCAAAGAGCTGGGGATTTTCTTCTTTTCACTGTTCCTGGCCACGTGTCTTCAACCTTGTTTCTGTTGTGTAATGTCACTTTCTCTGATCACTCTGTTTGGCAGTTGGTGGAGAGACAACATCAGTGTCTTTACAAGTTATTTTAGGCTGAAGTAAATTCCCAGTGGTCAGGATGAATTGTGTTTAGTACATTAAATGGAAACATTGGCAAATGGAGCAAGAAAAGGTCCCATTTTAAGAAAATTCAATAGTACTTATAAATTATTTCTAAAGTGCAATTCTCATCCTGTGAGGTGCTGAATGCTGTCAGGGGGACACTGACAAAGCAAGGAGGACTGGCTTTGACTTTCTAGTTTCCTCTTTGAAGATCTGGGTAATAAAAAATGTTGCCCACATTTGAAAGTGATGCAGACTACTCTGTTTTGCAATATGAGGGATTTGGAGAAAAATGCTGGGGGAATTTGTCTTTGTAATCAGTAATAGTTAAGTCACTGAGCTAAACACACCTGTCTAGACATAAATCTGGTATGTGTCCATTGGATTTGCTGTCCTCTGGGTATTCAAGAGTAACTGAAATCTGAATCTGGGCAAGCAAAATGGCTTGTAGTGGGGCCTTATTTTACTCGTTCCCTTGCATTTCTCCACGCCGGCACAGTTATATAGCTACAGGAACTGTTTTAGCTGCAGGCTTTGCATCCTATTCCTTGTGAACAGATTGTGTCTGTACTTCGGTGCCCACCATCCCAGAGGTCCCCAAGCCCCAGCAGCCTCAGCTTTGCTCCTCTGCAGCCCGATGAGCCCTTTGCTGCCGGTCCTGGGAAATGACTAGTGCATGAGAAGCAGCCCTGCTCCACGTCTTCAAAGGACTTCCATTTTGGCTAGATCTGCGATTGCCAGAATATGCCTGTTCAGCTTGCACAGTACCTCTTTGAGCCAGAGCCTCTGCTCTCTCCAGTGCCCTGGCAGAAAGCCGTCGCAGCACAGGAGTGGTCACAGCATAACGTTATGGCAAGACAGGCACTGCCCAGCCTCGCGGGCCGCTTGGCTCGCCTTTCCTCCCTGTTTTTTTCTTTAGCTGTCCTCTGCGAATTCATTTCTATGCACATGACTTAAATCCCCTCCAGAAAATTGGGGGATCCGGAGAAATCAACAGTTCTTTTTCTGAATAGCAGACCAAGTACAAAGGCGGAGGGACCCGTGGGGGAACAAGCAGTTTCCAAAGCCTGCCTTTGGCACAGCCAGCAAGGGAGACCTTTTGGGAGACTCTTCTTCTCCCAGCAATGGCTGAGTGTGAGAGCAAGTCTGCCAGCCCACAGCCCCTCCTGCAGAGGCTATTCAGTGCTCAGCCCCCTGCCATAACTGATTACGGCTGCCTGCTGATGGAGGCAATGTGGATGCTTAATCTCCAGGTCATCTGAGGGTGAGCCGCTTTTTTGCCAGAGAGCCCCAAGCAGCTCTCAGGGTTGCAGCTCATCCTGAGCGCATGCTCTGGTGCAGGGGTGTGGAGGAGGAAAGCTTGTTAGCTCAGCCCTCAGCTGTGGGGTGTGTTTGAAGGGCAAGGCAATGGCTCGCTGTGAGGATGTGGTGCAGAGCAGTGGCCGGGGCCTGGGACACGCAGCCCTGGTCTTGGACCTGGTCTCTGCATGTCCTTGGATGAAATGCAGCTCCTTTCCATGTTGAAGTGGGATGAGGACACCTGTGTCCCTACGAGCCGCAACGGCTAAGTGAGAGGTTTCCGTAGACACCATGGATCTGCTCTTCTGCAGCCTTTCTTCTCTATGTGTCCCTTCTGCTGAGTGCTTTTGAGACACATCCAATACAGTCATACCTCAGGAGAGGAGCAGATGTTGGGGTGTGCTGATGGACGACCCTGTCCCACCAGGCCCCAGTGCCTGGCAGGCTCTCCTGCCTCCCTGCCTTGTCCATCACAGGAAGACAGTTCGATGTCACAGGCTGTCAAGCTCAAAATTTCAAGCTGGGGCAGCCAGGTCCCTGGAGAACTGGTGAAAATTAGGAAGTGGGACGGGGCACCGAGTGATGCTAGCCCACAACCGGCAGACACAGCGGTGATGTGCACACTGTTATGATTCCAGCCCAGCAATCCCATCTTGGCCCTGTTTGGCCCCTTGGCTGTCTGTTCTGGCAGACAGAGGGGAAAGAAGGGGAGAATGAGAGTGCAGGTCCTGGTGTGGGTCAGAAGGAAGAGGTAGCAGCAGTATGAGAGGAAGGATGAGGATCATGCCACAAGCTGGGAGGAGCAGGCGCCCCACGGGTGTCCTGGTCAGCAAAGCACACAAAGCCCCAGGACGCAGGTGAGCAGCTCCCTGTTGGCTTTGCACCTCTGTAGGGGTTGGTTTGGCCTCCATTTGTGCTGTTAGTGCAGTTTAGGTGGGAAAATGTAACTAATTCTGTCTGACTCATGGCTGTGAAGTGTCCTGGGCACCTGAGGACTCACTCAGCAGGGATGGCAAATGCGACACTGGTCTTCATTTGCAAGGCCCATCCCAGTCATGTTTTTGCATTGCCCCACTGAACCCAGCAATGCCCCAGAGCTCAGAGAAGGTGGGCTTTTACTCTTCTTCAAGCTCTTCAGCTTTTTCTTGCTTGTGATATTACATGCCTAGTTCCTGGGCATCATCTGAGCACCCTGGGACAGTGTCCCTCGTTGCAGAACCCGGTGGCATTTGCTGTAGTGACCAAGGTGGGAAATTTGGCATGACCTGGAATAGGAAGAGATGCGACTATAAGGGCCAGAGGAACAGCTTGAGATCTGACATATCCATGTAGCTCTTCCTGAGCTGCTGCCAGAGCCTGACACAGCCTTCCCCAAACAGCCGGCCTGGGCTGGCAAGGGCTGAGGCTGCCAGCGGACACACGCAGGGCAGCTCCCTGCCTGGGAGATTGTGTCTGTGCCGTTGTAAAACACATCCCAAATGCATTGCTGTAAAAATCCCTTCACTTGCAGGCTTTGCCTGCATGTTTCCTGACACTGAGTGCATCGATCTACAGATCTCTGTGCCCCTGCACGCCCCGATCAAAACCATTGCACTGCTTCCAGCCCTTGCCAAGCCACTCCATGGCGCAGACTCGTGGCACCTACCAGCCTTCTCCAAAAGAAAGGCAGACATCTGCGCCGGCAGGCAGGCCAAATAAATGGCCCTTGCTCAAATTAATTTGATGGGCTCAATGGGGAATTGTTTAAATGAGAGAAGGGAAGGAATTGGTGATGAATAAAATCTCTTGCTGCTCACCATGATGGAGCTGACGCAAAAGGATTATTTTTATCCTGTGGAGAAAAGGAAGAGAAGAGCCCTGTGAAGCAGAGGAGAAGAGGGGCTGCCTTGCAGTCCCGCTGGCTGTGGGAGATGCAGCGATGGCTGCAATCAAAGCAGCTCCCAGGTTCTTCTGGAGGGAAGCTGTTACGCTCCAATTCACTGACTGTTTCTGTGAGATGGGATGCCAGATACCCACCGCGTGAGGCTGTCTTAGGGCGAACATCGCATGTCCCACCCGGGAGCTGCCTGTGATCCCACTGCTCCTGACCCGGAGTGCGTTTGAGCTCCTCACCCTGCAAGCGGTCTGGTCAGTGCAGAGACCTGTCCTGCCTGGGCAGAGTTGTGTTTCCCACCTCCAGCCCCTTGGGGTGAAATCCCTTTCTCGTTATCCCTGAGGCGACATCCCATGAGCTGTGTCCTTGCTGCGTGGTGTCCTACGGGTGCAGCTCTCCCGCTGCCCTCCCCGGCACAGAGGGATCCTTCCACGTGCCTGGCTGTGATGCTCCTGTTTCTCTGCAGTGGAACAGCTGACTGTTTCACAGCAGCGCAGGAGTGCCAGGTCCCATCCAGGTGATCATCCCTCTGACCCCAGCCCTGATGGCAGTACACTCCCTCCTCGCAATCCTGTATTTGTGCAGGGAATTGTCCCTCCTCACACACAATATCTTGCATTTGTTCCTGTTAAATCGCATATGGTTTTTCCAGGCCATGTCTCCAGTGCAATAAAATAATCTCCAGTTCCAGTCCTGCCTTCCTGGACACCTGCAGGCCTTCCCATCTGTCCCGGTGTCCATGCACTAACAGAAATGCTGACCAGATCCTCTCCAAACCACAGAGCTGAGTGCATTGCACACAACTCATCTCTGTGCGGACAGCTCTGGGTGTAGCTATTCAGCTGGGTCTTACCAGCTTTTACCCTCTTTATGTAGGTCTTTTGCCTCACTTGAGGATCAGAATATCAAGGTAGGCAATGGCAAAATCCTCCTGAGGTCGAGATTAATGACTTCTGTGTCTTTCCTGTCCACAAGGTCTATTATCTTCTTGGCGAATGAAATCAGATTAGTTCAGTGTGACTTCTTTGGTACAAACCTGTGTTAGCTGTGATGCATCTCCTCGCAGGAGCTTACGGATCGTTGGCTTGTTCCACTCATCTCCTGAAAAGTGAGGTTAAACTGAAGGGTCTGTGATTCTCTTTTGTTAGGACAGTTACTGCATTTAACTTTTTCAGCTTTCTGATCCCTGTCATCCTCTGAAATTCCCCAAGATAAATGCTTCAGATTAAGGCCGTTAGGTTGAGCTGACGTGAAGACAGCTGCCTTCCCGAGGGGCTGAGGCTGTTGTGGCCAGGATGGTCTAAAACACCATAAGCAAGCCAAAGCGTATAGGCACAGATAATACCCTTTATTAGGCACACAAACACACCTGGGAAGTAGAGAGAAGTGCATGTGCCCTAAAGCTTGTCTTTTATTCTCCACATTTATATTAGTTGAGCTAATAAAAGGCATTGCATCTCCCTGCCAGCATGTGCTGTCTGGGCACATGCTAACCCATGCCTTGCTCAGCCAGAGCAGATGTGTCCCCTTTAGTTGCTGGTATCGACTGTGATATCCTGAGGACAGGGGACTGCAGGAAAGGGGAAAGGTGCCTTCTCAGGAGCGCAGAGGGAGCATGGATGTGAGCGCTGCTCGGTCTCTGCTATCTTGTTTGCCTCCTCTGACTTTCTGATGATTATATTGACTTGCTGTCAAAAGTCAGGCGCTGAAACCAGAATGACCAGAAACTGCTTTTGCAAATGCAGCTGTGAGACTGGAGGATGCCCATCCCCTTTCAGGATTAGGCCTCCTGCTTTGATCTGCACTTAAGGGACCTTGCTAAGCCAGGAAAAGGAACACAAAGGCTCTCATTCTACCTGGCCTGGGCAACCAAAGGGCATCCAGTGGGAGTGCAGGAGATTAATAATTTAATGTCTTGAATGTCATTAAAAAAAAAAAGCGCCAGGCTTCGCTGCACGGTTAGAGTTTGTAACAGAGCAGAGCAAAACGCTGATGGATTGGGTTTCAGTTACAACTGCTTGTTCAAGAGGAAAAGCTGTGCTATGAAAACACTGCAGCCCAAATGGCTCCTGCAGCCTGGGGGCTGGGAAGCTCAGGCTGCAGAAGGAAAAGGTAAGCCCAGCCTGAGAAATCTCTGCTCATCCACTGCCGCAGGGCCAAGGGCAGGGCTGTGGAGGTGACGTCTCACTCAGCCCAGCCTCATAAGGTTTCTCAGCCTAAAGCACCAGTGAAGGAGAGGGGTCTGGGTGCTGCTCCAACACTCGGGGAGCTCAGGCCTGAAGAGCAGTTCCTGTGGATGGAAATCCTCGGGTGGGTGTAGGGTACAAAGTCTTGCAGAGGGGTCTGTCATTGCTTCTGCAGTGGTGGTGGAAATTCTAAGTCACTTCCCTCTTGCCTGTGTAGGGAAATTTGGTTTGTCAGGGTGTTTTCACCCTGCTCATAGCTAGGGATGTGCTGCCAGGCATGATTTTCAGAGGCTGATGCTGTAGGCAAAGTCTTCTGCAAACAGTCAGAGCTTCATTTTGAGTTAAGATTAGTCAGAGCTTTAACTCAGAAAAGCAACAAGAAAACTGGGCAGCATCATTGCCTACCTGCAAAGGAAGAAAGAGAGAGGGCTTGGCAGAGGAAGCCCTGGCCCTCGGTTCCTTTATCTCTGAAATAGTCATAACAGTTGTGGTCTCAAGCTGAGCAGGGTTTCCCAACAGCAAGGCAATTGGCTTCTCCCCTCAGCTCTATCCCTGCCGCTCAGCCAGCTTGGAGTCAGTGTCAGGGGCTCACTGGAGAAGGTACAGGGTAGTTTTAGATTAGATATTAGGAATAAATTATTCACCATGAGGGTGGTGAAGCACTGGAACAGGTTGCCCAGAGAAGCTGTGGCTGCCCCCTCCCTGGCAGTGTTCAAGGCCAGGTTGGATGAAGCTCTGAGCAACCTGGTCTGGTGGAATATGTCCCTGCTCATGGCAGGAGGGTTGGAACTAGATGATCTCTAAGGTCCCTTCCAACCCTTACCATTCTATGATTCTATGATTTTTTGCTTTCTGCAGGCTGCAGTAAAACCACTGGCTATACCTCCCTCCACGTGAGTAAGACCTGAGTTGGTAAAAGGCTTGGGCAGACTGGGCTGAAAGGTGCTACAAAAGTGCCACACTTTATGTGATGGGGCTGAGGGAATTAGAGGAAACAAACATTGCAATGGAGCTGTTTCCCCTGCTTCAGAAAGAATTGCTTGTCTATCAGCGTGAGACCTCTTAAACACCACCAGCCACCCTTTACACTTACTGCTCACTCTGTGGGCTTTCAGCCTTGCTTGGCAAATGCTGTTTGACTCAGGCCTGTGATAAACCCCTTGCAAGACATTATTTATAACCTGAAATTATTGTTCAACATGCACTTTCTCTTAAAAATAAATACCCTGTTTAAAGAAAAAGCACCACACAAAACCTGCATAGATTCAGCTAAAGGTAGCTGGGACCAGCAGATCTTTAAAGGTGCAACAGGTTGCCCAGCGAGGTGGTTGATGCCCCATCCCTGGAAACATTCAAGGTCAGGCTGGACGGGGCACTGAGCAACCTGGTCTAGTTGAAGTTGTCCCTGCTCACTGCAGGGAGGGTGGACCAGATGACTTTGAAAGGTCCCTCCCAACCCAAACCGTTCTATGATTCTATGGTCTTTCAAGGAACTGAAGGCAGGGGTCTCTGCCTGCTAGAGTCAAGTCTGGCAAGGTTCAGCAGGGTGTTTTTGTGACCTAGCTCCTGTTGATTGTGCTGTCAGTGTCACATGTGAGTGTTGCTGCTTAATAAATAGTGCCAGTCTCAGAGGCCAACCCAGATGACTCAGTATCATGGTGGTGTTTTAGCAACGCCCATCAGAGCACAGCCAGAAGCCAGGTAGCACAGGGTGGGTGTAAATCCCATGCAAATCACCCTCGCAGCTCTGGGGTTGCACCCGTGAACTGCAGGTGCTGAAAGAGGCTTGAAGGTTGCAGAGCAACGCATGAACTCCCAGCGTGACACTGAAATACTGAGCCAAACATGGAGTCTGGCTGCCTCACTGGGGTAGTTCAGAGCAGGAATGAAACCAGGGACCCACGTTTGGGAGTGGCCTTAGCAAATCCATCGCCAGCTGCAGTGCACATCCAGGGCTGACACTTCAGTGGAGGTGATTGATAAAAAATGCAAACTACATCTGGAGAGTGCAAGAGGGTTGACTGAAGGCCTGGGAAACATTACTTTGAGGAGCTTTTTAGGGCGTCACAAATGAATTAAGCCATAACTTCATCTCAGCCTAAAAGCACCTGTGTGGGACGGGATTCGCAACGGTGAAAGGCTCTTTAAATTAGCAGAAAGAGATATAATGGGATTTGGCAGCTGACCAAACTCAAAGAAGGACTACAGCACACACATTTAGAGTGGCGCTATCTTGTCTGCATCCCTCAGACTCCTTCAGGTCAGAACTCCTTGTCTTTTACTCAAAGATGTGCTTTAGCTCCAAGAGGAGTCATTGGTGTGATGAGTTTACCAACTGAGGCTGTGTGAATCATAATGATTCCTTCTGGGCTTAAAATCTAGTAAATCTACTTCTGCTTTTGATCTTCTCGAAATGATCTGGGATTGATGGGCAGCATTATAGAGAGAGATTCACAGCTTTTGTAAGGACATAATCACAACTTGGAACGGACCATGTAGCTGTATGTGAAGAGATTTACAGACTCCTGAACTCTTTAATTCTCTTGATTCTAGCTTATTTATTAGCTCATGTGTTAAGCAATCAGACTGTAAGCGCTCGGGCACAACAAGGTGTTATAATAACAGGGAGCATGGGTCGACATTAAATCAATGTTATCCCTTTTCTGCCATGGAAATAAGCCTAGTGGTAAAAGATATACTTGCCTTACATGCCTGGGATCATATAAGCTCCCCTCTTAGTTCAGGCTGGCGCTTTCCCACTTGTGAGTAATCATGGGGGAGCAGTCCTCACTTTCTGATCCCCAGGATCCCAGCTCTCAAAGACTCTTAGTCCAGCTTGCTCTGTGGTCTTCTAGCCTCTGAATCAGGGTCCTGCTCTCCATGGGTTTTCTCCAGTGCTTCTTGGTCATCATTTGTCACTGGGAGAGCTGCTTCCACTCTTTACACATCTAATAACAACATTCAAACCAGTCTGTACAGCATCCTCGACCTATGGATACAGTGGGACGAGACTGCTGGGAGCTTGTACCCACTGACAGTGTGTTAGCATTCCCCAGCAGCTGGGAATTGCCCCACTGAGGGCTGGGTTGCTCCGCACCCCTTCTGACACTGTGTGCAATATATGGTTAAGAGAACATTTGCTTAGAAATGCTGTCTGCAATAGAAGTCCAACAATGGAGCAGGGTAGAGCTGCAAAACTCATCCTTCAGTTTACACTTGGTGCTGAAGAGCATCCTGTGATCACTGAGCCAAAGGCACGTTCAGCTTGGGAGCTTTTAGTCCAATCTCCAGCTTGAAGCAGGGTCAGCCCTGAGATCAGGGCTTAGGCTCATCTTGATAACTTTCAAGGCTGGAGGTCCCACAGCCTCTCTAAAGCCCTGTTTCAGTGGCTGACTGTCACTCTGGAGAAAAATATTCCTTATGTCACGCTGGAGGCTTCCCTGTTTTGGTTTATGGCTGCTGTGCCTCATTCTCCTGCTGCACACATCTGTAAAGAGCCTGGCTCTGTCTTCTTCAAATCCTCCTCTTTGTTGGTAGCAGGTTCCTACTAGGTCACCCAAAAACATCTCTTCTCCAGGCTGAACAAGCCCAGCTCCCTTAAAATCTCCTCAGTTCAAGTCCTCCAGCTCCCAGCAGTCTTGGCAGTAGGCTCTGCTGGATGCAGTCTGGTTTACCAACATTTCAGTTCAGCCTTGAACTACCTTCTGCCTCTCTTTCCATAGGTGAAACTGGAATTCTTCTATCCATTAGCTGAAAATTAAGACTTCTTGCAGTCTGTTTTTCATCACCAGGGGCAAAGAACAGAAGCACTGAACCAGCACAGCTGTCATCTCCTTATCTTATTTCTTTCCTCCCTAGAAAGCTCTTTTCCTTTTTTCCAGTGACTGAGGATGTAGCACCGCATAGCACTGGGGACAGGAGGTGAGGGGTTCACCCTCTTCGCTTCCTCTCACCTCCAAAAGCTTCTTTCATTAACATTTACCTAGTGTTTCTTAATTAGCTCGTCCTGGCTTGGAGCTACCTGCCTGTGTCGCAGCCTTCTGGAGAAAATCTGTTAAAGCTTTATCCATTGTAAGGCAGGAAATATCAAACACTTAAGCTTCTTACTAGAGTGACAGCTACACCTATGCCATAGCATTACACAGGGGCTGAGTGTGGTTCTCACCTTCAGCCTCTGTAGCTCTCTTTGGCTTTACCTGTCTTTCCTGAAGGAACCTTGTCCTGTGGTTGTGTACTTGCCTTTCCTCAGAATTTTGATGCCAGTCCACATGACAAGTGCGTGGCTGAGCTAAGCCAGGAGATTGCAAAGGTTACACCAGACGTGGGAAGAGTAACAGGCTGAGAAATCACCCCAAAAGATCAGTTATCAGTGGGATGACTGGGATGATATCTTAGAGCAATCTGCAGTTTTATTTTGGGGGGTTGGTTGGTGTCCTCACTGACATTTCAAATATCCCATTCATTCCTTGGATGATCTAGCAGAGTCCACTTGTAAAGTCTTGACAGGGCCTGGTGACATGGACGGTCACAAGAGCTTCAACAGACTTTGCATTAGGTCTCCACATGACCTTGAAACATTGGAAAGAGAGGCTGAAATCAAGGAGATGAATTCAGTGAAGACCTTCACAAAGTACCAAAAACATCTGCCAGGGCTGGTCTCAGCTGTGCTAGATCCTGCTTCATTGCAGAGCCCAGACAAAGTTCTGGTGGTCTAAGGTCTCAGAATTACATTAATGAGCCCAGCCCAATCCCATGCCTGCAGCATGGTGTAATTTCAGCAGGGAGTAAGGTGGGCGTTTGGCTCATGCTGTGTTCGCCACTATAGCATCCAAGCCCCAGATGGTCATATAGGAAACATTGCATTTGTCTATGGTTAAATCAGGGGTTGCTGGAATAAATCAGCTCTGTTACAGGTTCTCTGCGGCTCTTGCTGGATTTCTAGATCATTTACAGATGGTTGCTGGGGAAGTTAAATTACTAACAATAACCATTGATCCAGGCTTCTTCAGGATTTTACGGGCTAGGGAGAGGCTGGTACTATTTCCCTAGTTACCTTCTTCTCACCTTTGGAGCAATTGCAGCTCCCACTTAGGGATTTTCTGCATCTTTATGGCAAATAGGGTGGTAATGAAAGTATAATTACTGGAATTAAATTTGGATTTAATTTTCTGAGCACAAGTGGCCCCTTTCTGTCTTTCTTTTGTTTCCTGCTTGGTTGCCAGCTGTGAAAATATCTCTTTTCAGGATTATTCTTGATGCCAAGGCACTTGCGCAGTGCCAGGCATGCAGCAGCGCAGTGGGCTCGTCTCCTGCTGGGCTGCGTGTCGCACAGCTCTCAAATGGTGCTGAGCACTCCCCAGCAGTGAGGGGGAAGAGCAGGATCAGCAAAGTGCCTGGAGAAACCACCGTGTCTTGGCATTCATGGTGTCTCACAGCACTTTCCACACAGGATCCACACGGTTAACTGTTTTGCAGGAGAAGCAGCGGGATATAGAGGGGTGAGGCAACATTATTGCTCCAAAGCAATTGCTTCCACCATTCCTCTAGGTCATTTTAGGCATCCTCTCTGTGCTGGGTTGAGAAGAACAGTTTTGGTTATCCTTTTGGGGACTCTTAAAACATCACCAGGTTCTTGTTCAGTCTTTATTACTTCCTCCCAGACCTGCAGCCTGACAACACATCTGGGTTTCTGGGAGTTCCTCACACCAGGACAATACCAGGAGGATCCGTGCATAGGCTCAGATCAAAACGGAAACAGGAGAGCCTGGGAAGAAGAGACCCCTCCCAAGACGATGATCTGACCATGCTGGGGCAATCTGCAGCCAGAACTGGTGTCTAGATGTGGCAAGATCTCTGCCATCCCCATCAAGGAGACACGTCCGCCAAGGGCCCTCCAGGACAAACGCTGGCTGTTTGCCTGGCAGCATTGCCGCAGCCGTGTCCCTCTGTCCCAGCTGCAGTGGGGCGAGGATCAGGCCATGTTTCCTGATGTGTTGAGGCTTTCAACCTCAGTAAGGTGGCAGGCTTTGTACCACTGTTGTTCTCTTACTGTAGCAGATCTGTCTGCTTAGTGTTAGGCGTGTGCATCAGCTTCAGTTAACCTCAGCTAACATGTTCCCTCTGGTCCTTAAATCTGCAATTAATTGTCAGATAGTTGCTTCTGCCAGCTTGGCCACTGTCTTGCTGAAGCCGTCAGCTGCTGGTTAAACTTGTTCCGTCTTTGGCACTGGTGGGACTTGCTGAGCAATGGAGAGATTGCTTTGGAAAGTGCTTACCTGAAGGACCTGAATGACTTCTACATTGTTTTCTTCCCAGGCTTGCTTGGTTTTGCAAAGAAGCTCCGTTAGTTTCAGCGGCCAGCTGAGCACATGGGTTTAACTGGTCTGTGGCACTGAAGTAATTACATTTTTGTACAGCAGAGACACAGCAGAGACATGTAAAATTAATTCAGGTGCAGCATCCTGGTCAGTGACTGAAGAGCAGTTTAGGGAGGCCACTCCTGGCCACACTGTGACTGTGCTGTTGGCAGGATGATAATCACTAGGAATATATCCCTCCGGTTTCCTTAGATGATGCTGGGCTGGCTTTTCTGATGGTCAGTTCCTTCTTCAGATGTGTATTTGCATCAGAGAGATTGATTACTGCTTGCATCTCTCTTCTGCTTCTGTTATAATTAAAACAGCAATATATGCATGAAGAAATTAGATTTTAATAATGCTTTTCTAAGCAGGATGTCAAGAAGCTGAGTACAAAGACTTGGGCTGGAGCCAGATCAGCATTTTAAGGCTGGATTGTCATTAAAATAACTGCTTTCCACCTGCTTACCAGAACACAGGCTCTAGATCTGCTTGCTAGTCAGAGCACACCTCATCTTTGTCTGCCGACAGGACCTAGAAAACCCCGTGCTCCTGTGTGGCAGGGCCAGACTGAGACATAGATAGGGACAGGTCACCGGTCCATGTGGAGTCTGGGTCTGCTGATGGAACAGGAGCATCCCTGAATCCAGCCCCATTGGCATCCCCATCACTGCGTGCCAGGGAGCCCTGGGCTCTCCCCACAAAGCAGTTGTTGATCGGGTCAGGGCAGATCTGCTCATGGCTGGCAGTGTCCTCCAGAAGGAAGCAAGGTGCTCCACGTGTGCCTGTGCCCCAGAGGAGCACTCTCTGAGCTGCCTCCCAGCACGTCACTGGCTTTCTCCTGTGTTGTTTTACCCTGCCTGCTTCTGGCTGATACACAGTCCTTGGGCCCTGCATTTGCAGCCGGGCCAGGATAAATCCTCTTCTCTGTACAGCTCTTAGTCAGACCCTGATGGACAGTCCAGTGCTGTTGGGTCACTGTGAACACAAAAAGGGAGTGTGCAACACAGCCTCAACATCGCTGCGGGCTGCGTGGGCTCAGAGAGGAGACAGCCCAACAGGCAGCGACGAGCATCCTCCACCAAGCAGCACTGCGCCAAGCCCAGCTTCAGGAGAGGACTGACACCAGCAGAGCTGCTAACCAGGAGCTCGCAGGGCAAAGGGGCACTGCGGTGGGTTACAGCTGAGCCTGGTCTGTCTGTGGGGCAGGAAGGGATTTCTCAGCTGCTGTAACAGGTCAGATCCTGGGGAAGAGCAACAGCTCTAGCTGCAGGATTTCCCATGCTCGTCCTGGGTCCAGCTTCTTGCTGACACCTTTTAAGCCCCGATTTGCATGCTGCAGTGTAGCTCAGTCATAGCTGATGCGATTTAGCGTGACGTCCCACATAGTTCAGACTAATGGCGTATCTGGTTTCCAGACCTGGGAGTGTTTGTGTGACATTTATCATTTGCCTGGCCGTTTCCTGTGCAGCAAGTGGAGAGGAGCTGTGCAAGTCATTTAATTTGTGGCAAATGGGAGACACAGTCTGAAGTAAACAGGATGCACTTCAGTAAGGACGGAGGCAAAACAGGAGGACAGGGAAAGGAGGTGGGAATAATCGACCAAGGAGGTGGACAGATGAAGATCTTGCTTGCCAGCAGTGCCCTGCCGTAGTAGAGGTGTTGTGCTGGAGAGCACAGGCAAGAGAGGAGTGAGCAGGACACGTGAGCTGATCCTGCCACCTCACGTAGCAGTGCAAAGGCTTCATCTACAGTCTGGGGTACCAGGCTTGAAGGATGTGCAGAGCAGGAAAGCAGCAAGGACAATGTGGCCAGCTGAGGGGCTGGAAGCAGGGAGACGCAGAGAGATGCACACCCCTAAAGAGGTCCTGGGCTGGGAAGGTAAGGAAGGCAGTGCTCTGAGGTTATAAGATGGCAGCAAAAGGCTTAGGGAAAGGGTTTTAGTGGGTGTGAGAGGGACATGCTGGCAGCCATCAACAGGAGATGGGCTGGCAGCACCGTCCCTGGGGGTTTTCAAAAGAAATGGCCATGCAGGTGATGGGAGCAGAGTGTGACAATCCACTGCTTGGGGCACGTTGTGGTGGGCACCCCAAGGACAGGGTCAAGTGCTGGACAAGCATCTGTCAGAAGCAATTTAAAAGTAGCTACTCCCACCATGGGTCGAGACGCACTGGTGGACTAACCCCTCCTAGCCCCGCTCTAGGTGACACTGTGATTTAAATGAAATCTACACGCAAGAATGTGTTGTCGAGACGACACAATTGTTCACATAGTTGAAATATCTCGTGTTATTTCTGGAGCATCCCTGAGTTCAAAGTGCAGTCATGGAGAGCAGCAGAGAGGAAGAGAGCACTGTGGCCTGACATTAAATTGCAAACTGAGCTCTTTCAGTAAGCGGAACAGTATCAGTTGTAATACAGCTTTCATGCCACTGGCATTTAATGTTATTAAATATGTGGCATCTGTGAGTGAAGACATTTATTTTCACTTTTATTTATAGCAAAACTCAGTTTCCAGTGTACTTGTATTTATCCAGAGTGAAGTATATTCACACGCTGACATGTTAGTAGCAAACAAAAATACATTTCCTATGCAGATATTTTTAGGAGCTGTATTAAAAAATTCACATGACAAAAGTTTTAAAGAAGGTGCCATGTCAGGAGAGAAAGAGCAGCTGGGCTTTTTTAAGGCAGTTAAAATGTGATTGCAGAGGATATATATATATATATATATATATAAACGGTGGCTGGAGAAAAAGATATTGGAAAAATTGCAACTTTTAAAAATACAGTGTTCATACAACTGCAAATGATCTCTCATGAGATGCTATGCTCTGTGAGATAACAGCAGTACCAAAGTATTGCAGGAGCTGCATATTCACATCCGTGTTTGGCTGCTTTTATTAAACTCTAATCCGTAACAGTTTACTGAGCTGTCATGCAAAAATGTGAAAGTGAAGCTGAAGGAAGAAAAAAAAAAAGAAGATGCTGAGTGATAAAGAAATGTTGCTGGGTGGCTGACGGTGCTACCTGCCAGCTGGCATCAAGGGCTGCAGCTTAGGTCTGCCGGAGTCCCTGTGCACTGCAGGACGTCTCCTTGATTTTGCCCCTTTGGATGGGTTTGATGTACATGCCTGTGGGTGCAGTGTCTGCCCCAGCCTCTCGCTGCCGGGCTGCCAGCCCGAGTAAAGAGGTGCTGCAGATGTGGCTCTTCGTGGTAGGCACAAGAGCTAAGGAAGCCTGGGCATCTTTAGGATGGCTTAGGCTGCATTGAGGCTTGGTGTCTGAGTTTCACTGGAATTGCGGCGATGTCTGAGGTCAAGCTAGAAGCCAAGGTATTGTCTGTCTAGTGGTTTGTATGGACAATCTCAACAAAAACCCACTTCTCACCTCGTTCCTCCTCACTGCTTGGGTCTGAGAGATCCCGCAGCTAAAACATTGTGCACCAATGCCCCCACCAGCCTTTCCATCCGATGCCATTGCAACACGCGGCATGTGGGCAGGCTTTGGGTAACGGGGCTTCCCATGAACGGTGCTAAGACCTAATTACAGTAATCCATCCCATCCAGAAGAGCCGGATAGCGCTGCAGAAAGTCTAAACCCAGCAGGGCTGGATCCAGGGTTTGAGGACGGTGGACCCTGTACCCCACAGAGGTGAAGGAAAGTGTATCCCATCCTTCTGTCCTTATCTCAGTGAGGGTTTGCACCACCAGGACTCCCTGGGCCGGAGCCAAAAGCTTTTGGGCTTTTAACTCTGCTCCAGCCCTTTTACAAAGCCCTGCTCCATTCGAGGCAGCTTCTGTTTGCTTGTCTCAGTGACCGAGGGTAACGATGCCCGAAGGCAAAGCTGTTCTCCACCTCACACACACACTGCTCACAGTTAGAGTGTGGCCAAATTGTCCCCAGGGCTGGCAAAACCCGGTGTGACATCTTGCAGGAGCAGAGAGCCTGCTGCTGACGCTTCCTAATCACAGCACCTGTGCAGGGCGGAGTTAAAGGTATTTGCTCATTTGGCCTGTTCCAGATCATAATATCTTTGGATAACTTCAAAATTTATCCTTCACTTTAAAAATGTTTTTTTTTTTGGTGGTGCATGAACCGAGGATCATGGCCACATCCCTGTTTTGAACTTGTCATATGCCACAAAAGCAGAAGACTGTTTTAAATTACTTTGGTGGGTTTCTGCAGCTGGTACTGGGATAAATTGAGAAGGAGTTAATGAGCCATTGTAAAGCCCAGTTCACAGGAGCTGTGGGGACCGCCACGGGCCCTGCGTGCGCTCGGCTTCGCCTTGCTCACTGAAGTTTTCATGCATGGCTGCTAAATGTGGTCTTCTTATGGCTATATTTAGGTGCCTAAATTAGTGGTGTGTAAGAGACGTCGCTTGTGGCTCTGGAGTTCTCAAGAACAGGGAACGTTCAGCATGGCTGGAAGCCAAATCGCTTTGTCGGCAGCCCATGCAGAAGAGCTCAGCGCTAAGCCTTGCTTAGCCCTGAGGTGGGCACGGTCCAGAGTCTGTCCTCCAGCCTGCTGTGCCCACCGGCACCCTCCTCGTGCTCCCCCGTGCCCGGGGCCGGTGAGCCCGTGCTCCGCGCTGCGGTCGCTGCGAGATGGGCCATGCCGCTCCGCAGCCTGCCGTGATCAGCCGGGGTGTGCAGCGGGATCAGGCCAGCCAGCAAGTGCTTGCAGAGGGCACTGCCGATGCTTCATCAAATCCTGTTAGCACAGTTTGCCACAACCTGCTTCAGAGGCTCGCTGCTCGGTGTGTCTTGACCTCCTTGCTGAGGGTCAGTAGGGATTGCACCGTGGCACCGCTCGCCACGAAAGCGAAAGCCAAGCTCCTCCACGGCTTTGCCGGAGGCTGCCGAAAGCCACGGGGAAGGGTTTGGCTCTTCCTGTGTGCAAGTCTTTTGCTTGGCCAGAGAACGCTGCAAGGAGGGTGAGCAAGGGTGCGGGGTCCCAGCCGGCCTCCGGCAGAGCAGACGCGGAGCGGTGGTGACGGCTGTCCTCCCTCGCAGCTGTGGGTGAGGGTTTGGCCTTGCTGTCAGCTCTCTGCTGCTGCAGAGCCCGTCCACTCCATCAGACGATCTCTCCCCTCTCCCACGGGTGTTTGTGAGCCAGCCAGCCCCGTGGCGTGCTGCGGGCAGGTACCCACCATTTAGATACAGGTGACCCCTGCCCACATCCCCTGAGTGTCACCCAATTCACTCTGGCTTATTCCCAGTGAAGGCTGCGAGGGGACCTAATAAATGTTTATAAATATCTGAAGGGTGGGTGTCAGGAGGACGGGACCAGACTCTTTTCAGTGGTGCCCAGCGACAGGACAAGGGGCAATGGGCACAAACTGAAGCCTGGGAAGTTCCGTCTGAACATGAGGAAGAACTTCTTCCCTCTGAGGGCGACGGAGCACTGGAACAGGCTGCCCAGGGAGGTTGTGGAGTCTCCTTCTCTGGAGATATTCAAGACCCCCCTGGACAAGGTTCTGTGCAGGCTGCTCTGGGTGACCCTGCTTCGGCCGGGGGTTGGACTATATGACCCACAGAGGTCCCTTCCAAAGCTGAACATTCTGTGATTCTGTGATTCTGTGATCCCACCCCCTTCTGGGTCTGATCCAATTTTGTTTGCACCTCCTGCCTGTCAGGTATCACTCACCTTCACTCCTGTACCTTTACTGGCAGATGTGTGCCGCTGGGCCACAGACTGGTCCCAGCGCTGTGTCTTCGCTGGTTCCAGTGGCTTCACTGGGGACTTCCAGCAAGCAAGAGCAGGTCACCTGGGGCCACGAGACCTGTCTGCCCTGCTGTGCCTTGGTGTGGTTCGGTGCAGATGCTAGCAGTGGTCTCTCGAGTCAAACATGTGAGCTGGAGCAAGGAGAGGTGCTCGCCCTGAACAGCACAGGCTTTAGCTTGGAGCTGGAGGGATCAGCATCTTTGAGGCCAATGATCCTGTGTGTTGCTGATGCCTGAATGACCCAGTCATCCCCTGGGCTTTTCTGCCGGTTTCATTCCCTGCAAGCAGTACATTTCCTGCGTCATTTATTTCCAAACAGTAGCAAAAAAAGCCTAAATCCTTATCGCCAGTCTGTCAGCTAATCCTGCTGTGGGCCAGGAGCAACATTGTCAAATCAGGCTGTGAGTGTGACTTGAGGCTCTCCGTGGTTGATAAGCACGTTGCTGCTGTATGTAAACAGCCTTCTGGAGAGCCCAAAAGTGGTGCTGGCACAGGCTTCATCCCAGCTTCACCCGCTATATGACAGCATCGGGTTGCAAGAGGACCATGATGGGGTAGGTTTTGGAAGGCTTCAGGGCAGAGGCCATATCACACCCCTGTCCATGCATGTTAGGTTGGTGGCCCTGGGAGACAGTGAGGAAAATTTTGCTGTGTTCGTGAAAGTGTTTGAGTTTCCTTGGTCTTCCCAACAGAAATGCTCTAAGGAAGTCTCTTCTGTGCTTTCGTTCATTGAATTCACCAGACCTGTCATTGGCATGTTTTACTCATACCCCTGAGCAGGATAGAAGGAGCAAGAAAAAGCCTTCTCCAGAAGCACCACACTTCTGAAGTCCTGGCAGGCTCTATGCCCCTTGCCACTGCGGATAATAAGGATGGGAGTTTTGGGCAGCCCCGTCGGTGGCTTCTTGGAGCTTCTCACCCCCTTCAAAGTCAGCCTGTAAAAGCTCAGACTGCTTTTGCACGGGAAGGTGGTGTCCTAGGTCACTGGGCTGCTTCGTAAAGTGGACAGATCCTGTCCCAGCACAGCTGTGCCCAGAAATCCCATTCTGCCAGGACTGGCAGGGAGAGCCAGGCCTGTGCCTCTTGGCTAGCTCAGCAGGGGGAAGGGTCTTCTCTACTCCTGCAGAATTTATGGGGACTTTTCTGTCAATGTGTGTCCCAGCATGGTGACTTTCTTGCTACTTTAAAACAAAAACATGTTTTGCTTTGTTTAATCGAAACCTTACAGCAGATGTTTTATGATTATTCCACCAATGGGAGGAAAAATAAAAGGATGCTGAAAAGTGCCAACATCATGGCTTTTATGGGAGCGTTTTATTAACTCGGCAGTTTACTGTTCAGCTAGGGAAGGAAGGCATCAGCCAAGACGCAGGGAATTCAGTTTAAATGACTTCCATATCCTGGGTGTAGACTTCAGTGTGTGCTAGGATGGGGAGGGCTGGCTCTGGGGCCCCCAGGGCGATTGATCTGGGGTCTTCAAACAGCCAGTCCTCATCTTCATCCTCATCCTCATCCTTGTCCTTGTCCTCATCCTCATCCTCATCCTCATCCTCATCCTCATCCTTACCCTTGTCCTCACTCTGCCCTCACCCCTGGGGCGCCACTTCAGTCATCTTCCACCTCCTGCTTTGCTTCCAGTGTCAGTATTCACCTTTGGGGATGAGAGGACCATCAAGGCTCCTGCAGCAGTTGTGCCCGCACTGCGGATTGGGCCAGGAGCCCTGTGCCTCAGTTTCCCTGCCTGGAGAGCCAGAGCGGGGCCCAGGCATAGGGCAAAGGGAGCCTGAGGGCAGTGGGGGACTTGGCCATGCACACAGCAGTGTGGGGGTATGTAGGGAGTCTGCTCCCCATCTCACCTCCCTGGGGTCATGCTCCATCGGTGGGGCAGGGTCCATCCCCCTGCAGCCCCTTTTCTGCCCCTGCCATGAGTTTTCCCAACACACCCCTCATCACCATTTCAGACAAGAGCATTTTGCTCTCCTGCTGGGAACAGTTAGCAATAAAATCGATGCAAACACTGCTGTGAGTGGCTCTGGTACTGGTTTGATGAGCTCCTCAGGGACAGGCCTCCCATGTAAGCTCAGTTCTGCATCTGTCAGCTCCGGGGGGGGGATGCTCTGCCCCAGCTCCCTCTCAGCTCCCGACGAGCCCCATGGATGCGGTGTGAGCAGGGATGCAGGCGGAGGACGGGCTCTGCCACACGCCAGGTGGGAGCCCCATAAGTGCCCTTTCCACGCCTGGCCGTGGCATCCGTCGGGAGGGAGAGCCCGCTGGCAGCCGCACATGGCGGTGATGCTTCCCTGCACTGTGCGTGCTCCAAGGAACTGCAACAGCTCTGCTCCGAGAAGGGCTGCTCCTCGGAGGCCTGACACAGACCAAGCCCCTGGATTTGTAGGAAGCTGCTGCGTGCACCCAGGCAGATGCTGTGGTGCAGTGGTCGTGCCGGCAGCCAGCCGGCAGCAGCCTGGCCAGCTCACATGCACAGCCACCCCGGGAAGAGCAGATGGAGGAATAAAGGGAAACTTTCCATTCCAGTGCCCCCAAAAGGACATTATAATTTTCCTTCCCTGTTGTCATCTTTCTTGCCTGGTTATGTGGTGTTAAATTAGGGCTCTGGTTCAGTTATGGCTCATTACAGTCTTGCGCGTGGCTTTGTTGCAGCTTGCTTAGAAATATCAAAGAGCCAAGCCAGTGAGAAAGTTGAGGTTTTAGGGACAGCTCAACGACTAGGAGCTGAGCCTTGCCTGTGCTCGGTGACTTCAACAAGGCTCAGACACAGTCTCCATGGATCCAGTGTTACTACCTGGAGGGCATCAGTCAGGCACCCTCCCCGACCCTACCAGTGGGGAGAACGAAGGGGTTGGAATGGAGGTAGGTTGATGGGAGATGGCCTCAGCATCTCCTTTTCCCAGACAAGCAAAGCAGTTGCCTCTTTAGCCTGTCCCAAGGTCCTGTGTGTGGTGCTGTGTGCGATGCAGGGTGCCGAAGGGAGTATTTTGAATGCCATCAGACAGCAAAGCAGCTTTTCTGCAGAAATAGCTAAGTCCCGAAATACGCCGAGCAGCTGTGTTTATCTCAACACCCTCACTCAGAGAGCTGCTCGGCTGTGACGTGGGCCATTAGCACAAACATCGTTCCTAGCGCCCGGGCCAGAGCCACGAAGGGTGTTGCTCACTTGGCAGCGTTCATACAAATGGGCGCTGTCCCGGCATGCAGTCCGTGGACACGGTAAATAAAAACAACCCTAGCTTGTCCCAGCGCTTGGATGAGCAGCCGGTCCGTCTTCTTGGGAGCCGAGGGGTTTCCGAATGTCCCTGTTCTGCCTCCCCCAGGGCTGCTTTCACCCCAGCCATGCCCTCCGGCAGCTGAGGAAACCTCTGTGCTGTCAGGGTTGTGCTGGGCTGGGACAAGGCAGCAGCCCGGGGGTCCCCTGGGGACTTCCTTCCCCGCAGTCATCATCTTCAGCAATGCCCACATTTGCTGGAGAAACGTAGCACGATCCGTGCAGCCCTACGACTTTCTCTCTGCTGTGCCCCCGCGTTTCTTTCCGGCGCGGAAGGAAAGGTGTGCGTTTGCAGCTGCTGCACCCGGGGCCGTTAGAGTAGCTGATTCGGTGGGAGGAGAACTGAGCTTTTCTGAGTGGGGAAAGAAAGCAGGTGGCCTCCTTGCTCAGATGCTGCGTGCTGCTCCCTTGGCCTCCTGACAGAATCCCCATGCAGAAGCTGTGCTTTGGGGATGCCAGGAGGAGCCGGCACGGTGGTTTTCCATGGGCTGCCTCCAAGACCGGTTGGTGATGTTCCCTCTTGCTGTGCCACAGGGTGGGGGACCCACTGCCACCTCTCCTGAGCCCACCTGCCAGGCTGGGTGCCAGCCTTCCTCCTCACCTGTGCTTGGCATCTCCTTTTGGGGGGGGCCCGGAACCATGCCGGGCATAGCGGAGCTTCCCAGCCCCGGAGCAGGCCCCCTCCCCAAATCCAGAGGCACGGCGAGAGCTGGCGCAGGGGATGGCTGCGAGCGGAAGGCAGCACTGAGCGGCAGAACGCGGAGTCTGGGTGGGTGTTGTCCGGGAGGAACCCCGCGGGGTAGATGCTCAGCTGCAGGAGGGCTCGGTGGGCTGAATGCAGGCTGGAAAATTGCTTTGCTGCAGCTGTGTCTGCCGTGAGAGGCACCTGGAGAGCCCAAACCAGGTTATCACTTTCCCAAAGGCCCTGAGCTCGGACGAGAGCAACACGCTGCAGCCCCACAGTGGGGGGGACATGCTCCGCCCGAAGCATTGGGTGGCACTGGTACCTGTAGCAGGGACGTCGTCCGCCCCACCAGGCCTGGCAGCTCCTGCTGATCCCAAGCAAGCGAGGACTGAACCGGGCAGGTTTATCTCCATCATGCTACGTGGCTTCCCCCCAGACACTGGTGTTTGCTCTAGCACCTGGGGAGCACCAACATAGGGTGGGCATGGTGGAACCATTCTGGGGAGGTGTGGACATCTGCATCACTGTCGCTGCCCTGGGAGTTGTGCGTGCCTGGCGCATCCCCGGGGCCTGGGGGAAAAGGTGGGGGGCTCAGAGGTGGTCCACTCCCACAGGGCTGAGAAGGGCTGGGAAGAGAGAGGCAGAAGAGGGTTTGTGTCGCTGTGGATCAACAGATTGACTCCCATCCCCACTCAAATGCTTCCTTACAGCCCTTCCCCAGCCCATGGGGGCTTTCACACATCTCATGGCACCTTGGGCTTGAAATATGGGGACAGGCAGGCACATCCCCCAGTGGATCAGCCCCCGGCGAGGGCTGAGAGCTGGGACACGGCAGCCCAGCAGCCATCCCTGTGCCGGACCCCTTCCCATCCCTGTGGTCCTCCCTGCTCACAGCTCTGCCCCGTTGGCTCTCTTTGCAGGAGAAGAAAGGCCAGGAGGTGAAGAAGGGCCCCGAGGTGGAAATTGCGAAGCTGGACAAGCTGCTTAACCTGGTGAGAGAGCCGGAGAGCAAGGCAGGGAAGTGAGCGGAGGGGGGGGCAAAACGATGGCTCTGCCTGGGGCCGCCAGCTGAACAAGCCCGGCTTTGATGGCGGCTGCTTGGCATGCGGACCGCGGGCCCGGTGCCGCCCGCTCTTTGCATAGCGGGAACGCTTCGCCTCCGTGCCCTGACAAATAAACGGAGGTGCTGGGGGAGCCGCCGCGTGCAGTCATCTCCGGGGTCAGGCAGACCTCACCGTGCTCGGCCCTCAGAGCCGCACGGCCCTCAGCTCTCCCCCACCCTTGGCCAGGCTTGCACCGGGCGACAGCCCCACGGAGGGCGGGTGAGGGCTGGTGCCGCCAGCCCTGAGGAAACCTCTGGGCTGCCGCTCCGCCGCAGCCTGTCCCACCATCCCACCGTCAGCGGTGTCCAGCGAGACTGAGCACTGAGCTGCAGCCCCACAGCCGTTCGTGGGGTCACCCAAGCACAGCCCCTTGGGCTTTGGGGTGGCAGAGGGCAGCTGGGGGCCTGGGCTGGCCGCCACGACTGTGGGAGAGCAACACGCCATCACTGCAAGCGGGGTGCCATCGCAGCAGCTGCCGGCTGTGAGCATCCCACAGCTCCCCTCGGCCCAGGGGGGTCGGTGGGGGGCTCGGCCGCCTCCGCCCAGCCGGCGGCTGCGGGAACAGCTGGGTGCCCGGGTTTGCAGAGCCTTCCCACCGCTCCGGCACGTTGCGGCAGAAGGATTAGCTGCTACGTGGCTGTGGTGGCAGCAGGAGCCGCGGTGGCCTCGCCGCATGCTGATGAGCAGGGACGGGCTGTCACCGCTGGAGCCTTGCACACAGCTGCCAGGACTGGGCACCAGAGGTGCTCGTTCCACCAGGCAGGGGTGATGGCAAGTCTCCTCCGTCCGCTCAGCTGGCCTGCATCTCCCACAAGCGTCCCTGCAACTTACGGCCACGGCTTGGAAACTCTCCGGAGCCCGCAGCACTGGGGCTGGGGGCTGCTCCCTGCTGACAGCCAAACGCCCCCGGCCCGGGCAGACATGCTGCGGGCGTGGAGTACACAGCCAGGTTTCTCACCCAGCATTTAAAAGCCACAGACGGATGCAGACGTGAGCCCTTCCTCATCGCCATCGCCCGGCAAACCACCGGCAGTCACGCAGGGACATCGGCCACGGGCGCTGGGGCAGCTGCTCCTCAGCCCTGCGGGACAGGCAGGACACGCCGCCTCCCCCAGATTTTTCCAGGCGCTGGGCAGAGCTCAGAGACGTCACCCAGGTCCTACAATTGGTTTATTAGTCTAGTAAAAACACCGCTGCAAAGGGGTGCGTTAGCTACACCTGACACGGGGAGGAACCACGGGCTCTGCCAAGCCTGGCCAGGCCTGCGCAGGGACCCTGGCCGCCCTCCCTCCCAGCACAGCCCACCCCACTGTCCCCTGATGGCAGCAGCTGTGCCAGCAGGGACCGTGGCTACTGCTCAGCTCTAGGATGGGCAGGGCAGAGCCCTCTGAAGCCCACAGGACCTGCAGGCAGGGTGAGGGAAGGCAGCTGCCAGGCTGGGGGACAAGCCAGACCACCAGCGTCCCTCCCCGCAGATCCACTGTGGTCCCCGGCGAGTGATGGGGCCGGAAGACCCGTCACCGTTACCGCTGTTGGGCCAGGCACCCTCGTCTCTCCCCACGTCTCCCACCTCCTCAGCAAAAAGCCATCCCAGGCTGCACTCGGCGGGCACGGGGACTCCAACCAGGGCACGTCTGCTGCCCGTCGGACCCCACCAGCAGGAGGGCAGGCAGGGACCCAGTGAGGAGGAGGAGGGCCGTTCAGCTGGCAGTGTCGGTGCTAGTGCCGGAGAGGACTGACAGACCGGGGACAGACGGACACACCATGCAGACCCTCTCGCGGCTCGGGGACAGGCAGCATTATCCCCAAAGCACGTCCCCGGCCGCCGTCTCTCCATCCCCGCCGTCACTGCGGTCATCGCAGGGACTTCACACACCAAAACCAGGCAGGAAGGGCTGTGCCCCGCGTCACAGACCCCGCCAGCAGCTCGGCGTCCCCTCTGCTCTCATCCTGCCCGTCCAGCGCCCCAGTCCCAGCGCGGGCATCCACCTCCGGCACAGCCGGGCACCCAAGTCCCCGGGCGGCTCAGGGCTGCAGCAGGTACTTCTCTTCGTTCCTTGCCTCGTCCGTGTCAGAAGCCGGGCTCTTCTTGGGGCATGAGGGGGTCCTGCAGGCCTTGCAGAGGATGAGGAAGAGGATGAGGATGAGCAACGCGATGACACAGTTAAAAGAAATCGCCACGACCGCTCCGGTGGAGAGAGCGGCCCCCATCGCCCCTGTCCCGCCGGAAAAAGCTGTGCCGGCGGCGCGGCCCCAGGCGTGGGATGCCAGCGCAGCGATCGGGCGGGCAGCCCCAACCCGCCGGCATTGGCAGGGGACGGGGGGGACGGCGGCGGGGCTGGCGGCGG
>Ga0065711_1000961_pt1 | contig 51124 bp, 23 predicted proteins | sample Hoacrofraction12_FD_59098 | JGI IMG/M metagenome (GOLD analysis project Ga0065711, IMG submission 59098) | Hoatzin crop microbial communities from Cojedes, Venezuela - Epithelial fraction 12 v2 (version 2) | ecosystem: Host-associated > Birds > Digestive system > Esophagus > Crop | place... | reverse complement strand
CCCCCTGCCATCACTTCCCCCCCCCACCCCCCCGACTCTATTGCCTGGAGGTCACTGCAAAGTTTCTGTCTAAATAGCCAGGCAACGTTGCAAGAAATTGTATGCTTTGGTATTCACAAATGCCTGGAACTTTCTATTGATTTTCATATTTAACAAAAATTTCATAAGATAAGAACAGCTTTCTCATTTCCCATGTGAAGGTTCTTCCTTATGGGATTTTAGAGTTTATACAGATTTTTTGTTTATGGGAATATTTCATTAATCTTAATTTTTCCTGGTACATGTTTCTATTTCCAACATCCAGTATATTTTATCACTTTTCTTCTTCACTCTAATGTGTTTTGTTCAGCTCGCATGCTTTAGGATGCTCTTTTCCCATCACTTTATTCCAACAGTGCCCATAGCTAGAAGTGTTCTTTGACATCTGCTAGACCACAAAATAACAGCTTTAGGCAAGCTGGAATTCCCATTGTTTGAGAAATCTAAAACCAGATGAAGCAAAAAACCAATGTGTATGGAGTGACACGTGTATCAGCAAGGTCTGAACTTGAGAATCCTTTTGAACGCTGATTTTTTTTTGGTTGATTTTTGAATGACTGACTTAGCCACTGCAGTACGGTTGTAGCGAAGAGGAAGATTTCACTTTTCTGTTTTATTTTGTTTTTCTGGGCATGAAACTAGAAGATAAGCCTAGCTATTTTTCAAAATAGCTTTGAGGTTTTGCTCAGTACAGCTCTGTCCTTAGATGTCACTTATTGTCTGTCTGCCAGCAAAGACTGAAATACAAAATGTTTGGCTCACCTGTATTGTACGGGGCATGAAATAAAGAAGCTTGTCATGGGACAAAAATTACAACTTAATCCCCAGTCAAAAATCACTTATTCTGGTATATATTTAACATGTGCCTGAGAGTACTCTGAGGTTTTTTGTGTTCGTTTTTTTTTTTTTCTTCTAGTTGGCCTAACTGACATTTGCAAAAAAGTGGGTCTGTTCCTGTACCTGTAAAAGTTAACAAGAGTTTTGTCACTCTCACTGAAGTGAGCAGATACAGCTAAGGTGTAGGAGAAAAAAGATGTGAAATCCTTCATTATATTTGCCTGGATGCCGGAATATTCATTTTAACCTTATGTCCTATAAGTAATGGGAAAAGTATACTTAGAATTTAGGCCTTCTTACTGGGAGACTTTACCTTTATGGGTTTTTTTTCATACTGGCCAGTTGTTCCTATTAAGGTATGATTTGGATAGCTAAGTAGTAAATGCCCATGTTAATCTTTGAATTGTCCAAACTTAAAGAACCAGATTTTGATTGTGATAGCTAGCATGGTATTTTAACTTCCATCAGAAACTCAAGGCTGGAAGTAGTATGAGTCAGATTAATGACACTTTTATTGATGAATCTTTCTAAATTATTATAATTTTTTTAGGTTAACCATTCATTTACTAAAGCTTCTACTATACTTTCTAGGATATTTACTTTTTTAATGTTAATGGAACAGGTGATATGTTTTAGAGCTAGGGTAAGCTGGTTGAAGCTTACTCTTTGCAAGCATGAATTCAAAATCCAAGTAGCTGGATGTCTCAGTCATGATATTATACCTCTGGGTTTGGATATTTTTAATTATTCACCAAATACATTTGTTTGTAGTGATGCTTCAAGAATATCTAGCCCTTAGGTATTCCCATATTTGTCTCAAGTGCAGAATATTTATGCAATGATTCAGTAGGTCTTCATTCATCAGCATTCGCTACTGGTTATTCATTACTTGCTTATTTTCAATGTCACAGCCATTAACACATGAAGCGAAGATCTCTGTTATGTGACTTGATGAAACTAAGTCACATTAAGACCAAATAACAAATAAACAATGAAAACCAACTCAAGTACATAAATAACCAAGAAATATTTACAGAAAATGAAATGCATATAGAAAAATGCTTAAAATCTGTGAAATTGTTTAGCTGTCATGGTGAGTTTGATTATTCTAGAAAACACATGTATTGTCTTAGGGAGGGAAGTATGTAAATATATCATATGGAAACTAAGCATTGCAAACGTAAGTGTAAAAGTACAGAGGAAAAATTACCCAACCTCACAAACTTTGATTAATGTCCAATTATGCGGAAACTCAGCTAAGTTGTCATTTGATCTAAACTTACACGGGTATGCAGCAGCTGAAGAAGGGGAAAAAAAGGCCTCATTATGGTAGACGCTGTCCACATGCAGCTTTTTAAACTGCAATAGAACATTAGAATTCACACAACCTCAAGGTCATTGAAAATGACACTAATTTTCAAATGAATTATGAGGGAAAAGTTTGGTTATATGCAGAATGTTCTCTTATCTAGTCAGACCAGAAGTTAAAATGCCTTATGATTAATAATATATGAATAATCTATTCAACTTTATTCATTAATGGTTTGAAAAGGCCACTTCAATTTGCAGATGATATCAGGCTGGTAGGGGCTGCAGGATGCCAAGATTAGAATTTAAAATTATCCTGGCAAAATTAGACAAAATGGTCTGACAAAATAGGGTGCAGTTAGTGGGGATGAGTACAGAGATCTGTACCTACCCAGGCATGTGCAGCTGAGGAAACAGTGACCACAGAGCAGTGAATCCCAAGCATGAGCATCACTGTAAAACTCGTGGAGATTTGCCTACTCTGTATCGGGCTTTTAGGATCCCTCTTGCAATGCTGTGGGTCTGCTGTGGGAAGCAGTGTTCAAATTCAGATACTTCAAGAAAGATGTGGAGCAGTTGAAGGTAGTCTAGATGAGACAGGTTAGAGATAATTGGGAGTAGAGAAGCATGACTTCTGAAGAAATAGCAAACTGAGTTTGTTAATCTAGAGAGCTAACAGGGAACCTGATTGACGGAACAAAGGAAAGGAATAAACTGGTCCCTATGTCCAAAAAGACAATAATTACTAGATAGAATCTGCAGTTTGGAAGATTTAGCTTAGGTGTTTGGGGAAAAGCTGTCAAAGATGAAGAAAGGGGGAAAGACTGCAGAGGGAACTCATGAAATCACTATTTTTCCTCTCAATCACATTCTGTTGTATTTATTCACATTTAAAAGGCGAGTAGAGATGATAATGAAAATAAAATATAAATACCGAAAACTAACATCTATTTGAAATCAAAATACTGGATGTTTGGAGAAAAGTCAGTCATCCAGGTACCTTGGAAATGCAGCCTGAGGTCAGTTTAAAATGGGATTTGCAGTTTGCTGTGTAACTTCTCAGGATTGTCTACACTCTGTAGATACAGAACTGAATTGTAGAATAAAGACTATTGGCTGTAACAAACTGGTAGGGTTCAGATGGCATCTGCTGTAATCAGCAGGATTTTAACTTGAACTCAAGGATACTTCTGGGATAAGAATGAGAAAAAATAGAAATCTGACAGTGACCCAGGAATGTGGTCTTTGAAGGAAATCTTTGGGACATTGACTACACATGGGTCCAGATAGTCACAGAGAACAGCATTCCTACACATTTTGGAGTGTCAGTGTAAAGAGAACGGTATATTTTCTGAGACTTACTCAGGCGCTGTTGGACTTCTCTATTTGGAGAATTTTTGTATTATATAAAATATTCTGTATTAATTATTTCATTCTCTTCCCCCCTCCCCCCATATGCACTGAGATTTTTTTTGAGTCAGGTAAGTTTAAAGGTCTTGATAGGCAGACACACAATACATTTGAGGGTTAAGGTTCCCTTCGGACAACATTTAAAAGCTGATACTCTTTTTCAATATAATGGAAAAAAAGATCAGTGTGTAGGAGAAAATATTTAAGATGCAAAAAATGTATGGATCATAATGACTCATAATGAGGCAAGCCACCTGATTTTCCCTTTACTTTGAAGTTTTTTCCCGAAGTAATGGTTAACTGCTATATGACCCGAGTACTCAGATAATAAACACAAATAAAAAGGAAGTTAAAAAGACACAAGAAAAAAGTGCATTTATCACCCTGACAAACTATTAACAATTTGTTTACTTCTTTTGCTTTTTTAATTGAAGAGAAAAAAAAAATAAATGAATGCATGTTCTGAATATTACTCCTATTACAGTGGATAGACAGACTTAGCTCTCTTCTCTTTACCTTCCAAGAATACTGAGGTTGAAGGTTCCTGTGATGGATGCCAACTTGGTCTCATAAATGCTCAAGAGAGTAGGTCCTCTTTCTCTTCAGATGTCTTAAAAGAAAACAAAAATCCCAAACTGGTGAGTCCACTGAGTGTAAGGAAAAGTGGGACAAACTCCTTAGCTGTGTAGGACCATGGGTCTTAGAGCACAATTGCACAGGAACACAATGTCAGAGAAAAGAATAAAGTCAGTCTCTGCATTATTGACTGATATATATACATTTCTGCTATGAGTAGCACAAGACCTCTGAATAATACTTCAGGTAAGAAGCTGGAGCTTTTAGTGCCAGAACAGCTTAGCTCTGTCAGTAAAAAGACAGGGAAGAGCATACTGACTTGGACTGAAAACAGCATCTGATATGAAGTATATCGCACATGGTTATCTGTTCAAAATGGAGTGTGTGTGGTGTGAACCTATAATCAACCAAAAAAACGTTTCTATAGGTAGTATTAGATAAGGTTTTAAGGAACTTTCACTGGCAATCTAACAAATACCTTCATTTTGTTGTTTACAAACAGAAATTAGTATTTGAGAGGGTGAGAAATATTAATCTGTTTAACAAAGAGGCAACTTTAATGATTTATGACAAAACCTGCAAATGAATAATTCGAGGTTTTGATAGATATAGAGGTTTTGGGGAGGCCAAATATGTAAACACGTATACCCGTAAGAAGATAATCTATTGGTCATCCACTACCTCAAGCAAAGGTGAGCTCTTAACACTCTTTATAGTTGTCATTCCATAGATAACTACACTTCGGCTTTAAGATCTAGATTAGTGTCCTGTAGAGTATGAGTATGTCTTCTTCCTGCTCTTCTGTGCATTTTTTCCAAGTCTGGCATGCTGTCATGTTGCTTCAGGAACAAGTCAAGGAATAATGACTGGTTGGCTAAAGTCTACCCTTTTATACTTCTGTCCAGGCCAGCAGAACTGAAAGGTCATGTGAGAAACGTACATACGTTGGTGAAATTGGATAGAACAATTAACTTTTCTCTAGTGCAGCCAAATATTTTTCTTATGGAGTGATGGTCTTCATACTTCTTCTATATATAAACTGTATCTTAAAAGCACTGTCCAGGTTTGAGTTACAGAACACAGCTCCCTCATCTGTCCAACTTAGTGCATTAAAGTATGTCTAAGGCCAAATAAGTTTAAGATCAGTGGTGTATCTTCCTTTTCTTCCCAAAGGTTTTTTTCTGCTTGAAGACCTATTTCTAACGCACACTGGTAGACAAAAATAATTTCTGTGATGCTCATTGGGTATTCTGAGATTTTCTGCAAGATACTCCTAATGATAGGGTTAAAGGTGATCATCACAGAAAAGAAATCAGACTGAAATGAAAGTTCCTTTGATGTGTTTCACAGTTTAAAAGCCAAGAAACCTGGAAAATATAATGCTTTACTTGCCCTGTTTCATATACTTCCTTCTGATTGCATCTTCTTGCTTTTATTATTTGCTTCTGAGTGCTACCTGCTGAACTGCTGGAACTTGTCAGCCTTGACTCTCTGTAGCGGAGTTCAATATGAACAGCTGCAGTACAGACCTCTGTGTCAATGTCATATAACTTGGTCCTTGTCCCTCAATATTCATCCACAGTACCCATTTAATTGTTTGGTATATGATTAAAAATGGTCAACAATCATGCTAAAAGGTGCCTACTGTGATGATGTTGTGATGCATGTATTGCTGACTTGAACACACACCATCAAAATCCTCTCAAGAAAAAGTAATTTTGCTGTCATCTGTGTTACTACTCTGATATTTACGATTTTTGTTTAGAAACTGATTATGACCCTTTTATTGGAATATAAATACTGAGAATGTCTATCTCCAGCCATTAATCTTTCTATTTAGTACATTGTAAAAGATAACATAGTGGTGAATACATTATAAATGTTCTTTCCTTTCACTGAGATCTTTCTGACTGTCAAACTTAAGGCTATCATTTCAGTTTTTGTCAGTGTCACATACGCTGCTCCTGAACAAGTATCTCTGCGAAAAATTTTAGCTATATGCCACCCAACAAAACCAAACCATCAGTTAGCATCGTGCTAAAGCATACTGATTGCAAACTTAATTTCCTTACTCAGCATTGACATTTAGAGGTGGAAAAAAGAAAACTTACATTGCATGTTGTATCATAGCAATATCACAATTGACTTCCATTCTGAAAAGTCAAGAAGACTTTCTGATAGAGGAGCTTAAACCTTCTTGGATAGTGAATAGCATGGTCATGATCTGAACTGTTTGCACTGTTTATGTATTAAAGCTAGGTATTCTACAGTTGTCTTCATGTCTACTTGAAGTTGTAACTGAGAGATAATGAGATATATCGATACGCCATCTCATGACATTTGGATGACTTAGTGTTCCCAAAAATGTTTATCATCAGTGCTGTGATTTTGAGTGCTGGCAGTCACTGCTGTCATTGCCATTGTAAACACTCTTGCAATATAACTATGATTTATATGTTGAGTGTCAGTTTGGCCCTTTGTATTTCACTCGTGGGCAAATCAAAAGCAGAAACACCAGATTTTTTATTTGCTTACATTACAAAAGAAATACAGCATCAACTGCCTACACAGCTAGGGTGTGATGAATGATGACAGAAAAATAGAAACAATCTCCTTTCCCTCTCTCTCACTGATGAAGAAAAGGCCTGGAATATGGATATGAAGTTAAGAGCAGGTGCATTTCTGACCTGAATATGAAGCTACAGAGCTGCATATAGTTTACAGCGATCAATACATTATGCTGATTGGTGTTAATGTTTAACAGTTTTCGTCTATGGGGTGAAGATGAAACTCACCTTGGGCTAGTGGTGGCTGTGTGGGCCTTATTGTCTCAGATCTTGTAGATTCAGAGAACCCTGTGTTTTATTTTCACTTTTCCTTTGACAGAAGTGAAAGCTGGGTGGCTGCGACTCTGCAAAATCTTGATGATGTTGTCCATGGGGTCAATTTTGTGGTGACCATTTCATTTCACCTTGTTTTGTTTTCACTCCTCTCCACCCTAAATTAGTCTCAACAAGATAAGAGAAGGTCTCAGAACTTGAGACTAAACCTGCTGTGACAGGCCAGTTGGATGCTCCAGATCATAAATGTAAGAAAGCTGTTTGTTTCATAGCCATTACAAATAGGTGTGTCCAGCATATCTGGAAAATGATAGATGAAATTCAGAATGTTACCTTGGGTCTCCTGTTTTGTTAAATTATAATAAGGAATTAATTTTCTTTTCCAGGGCTTTGGAGTTTAATGGGTCATTACTATTTCCAAGAGTAAAGGTTCCAGAAGTCTTTCACAACATATGGGATATAACATTAGGTTATCTGGAGAACACATGCTAGCATTTTGCATTTTATCCATGTGTACATGAAGAACTAATGGCAGAATCACCATTGTCCTGCAGGCCATGCTAGCTGAATGAATGTGATTGTTTATTCTAGTTATATTGGACAAAGTACAGTTTCATGACATTTAATGTAGGTGAAATTTTGGTGTGTGCCATTGGATAATAAATTTAAATATAGTTTGCTGAACCAGCTTTTGGAGAAGCTTTTAAAAGCTATCATTGACCAGTAAGAATAAAATGTATCGGAAAATAGTCAATTGAAACATTCTCAACACTTTCATGATGTTGTACTGGGGCATAAAGAGGTGTTCAAATTTCATCCTTTTGTTCTTCCATCCTGCTCCTTTAAATCCAAGTTACAGGATAAATGTTCACGCTCTAGTTTGCATAACACAAAGCTCAGTTTCCATCTTTTAGCCAATTGCAACATCTGTCCTACAAGGTTTTTTCCTTTTATATGCAGGCTTCCCTGAAGATATAAATATGGTCTTCCTAACAAACACATTTAAAATGTCTCCAGAGAGAGAAGCTTCGATAGAGGGATTAACATGTGGCTTTACGAGACTCACTAAACATGTTTGATTTACCTTAACAAGAGAAATGGAGCTCACCATGACTTTAATATGAACCTAGCACCAAAAGGAGTTGCAGAGTGTAAATAAGAGCAGAATGTGGCTCCTGATCACATTAATATGCTTTAAAACTAGAAATGCATGAGATTCTCCCTAATGCAATGAGAGGCATACTTGTGAGCAATGTTCCCATGAGCTCATAGGAGTGAGTGCAAAGTCAAGCCATTCTGTCTGACTACCACTATATCAAGGGGACATCCTGTCTTTTCAGCTGAGGTGATCCTTTATGATACTTATCACAGAAGTAAAATATGTGAAAGTAAACTGTAAAAAGTACTAGATCTTTTGATTTTTAAAAATAAAATATTTCCTTGGTACTGTAGTCTGCTAGAGTACGACAGAACAAATGTTAGGAAGCTTTTCTGAAGCGCAATTAATCTGTCTGATTATGAGACTCTTTACTGCTTTCCAGTTTGGAATAATCACCTCTGACTGGTTTGGGTGAACACACATTACTGTTTTATACCTGACTTCAAGCAAATTCTTGGCCACTGTCAAACTTCCCGATCCAGCCAAAGCACCATCAAAGCATCTGTGACCTGTTTGGCTGTCCATTTACAGAGCGTGAGTGGGAAACTGTGGTCACCTGTCCACTGTAAGCTTCACTGTAGGAAGGTGATGTGTATTTTGTAAGTTTGGAGAAGAAGATATTAGAAAAACAGAATAAATGAATAAAAGAATAAATAATAGTCTATTTGGGGGAAATGCAGTTTAGGGGCCATAAGCCCCCTAAAATGGATACAGTTTTACAGCACCTGAAGTAGTGATATATAGTTTAAGGTTTTTCCTTTATGTTTATGCTGCTTCTCTATATGTACTCTATATTTTTGTATTCATTCTGTGTACGTTTGAAATATGTCATATTTTTAGAGAACTTGCTGATATAGAGTCTAAAGTTAGAAATGCATCTCACTGAAAAGCAAGCTTTGATATCTAGCTAGAGATGCCATCACTGATGTCATATTCAGAAGGGGTGACTGGTGGTTGTGTATTCACAGATCACAAAGCTGAAGCCACGCATGTGAATCTTGTAACTATTTTTGAGGTGTGGGGCTCAGGAAGCTACATAACCTTAGTGCTCTCCATGACCTTAGTGCTCTCTAAAATTACATTACCATGACCTAGATCTGTTCTAAATTCAAGATGGTGATAGAGAAGGTAATACTCTCTAATTTATAGGGTTATTAAAAACACGGTATCTCTATTTTCTTTTTTCTATATAGGTATATATGTTATTTACATATGAGGCATACCTAAATACAAAGTCAATCTTCATCACTTTATTTCCAGGTGAAGTGACTCTGTGGTAGTGTTTGGCTGTTTCACAGAGATGATAAAACGATATAAGACAATTTTAAAAGTGGCAGCTGAAAGCTGAATGCAAACACTAGCTCTGATTCCACTTTGCCATTGAATCTTACTCCAAGTGAAATTTTAGAAGACTTTTTCAGCCTACAAAGATTTCTCAGGAAAGCTACTATTGGAAAGCATGCAAAAGAAATTAATTTAATCAGATCCCTAGCAGTTTTATATACTAACAGGGTGGTCACGTAGCTCAGTAGAATAGTGATGAAAAATTGGAGCATTCACTTCTAGTTCATTAATTTACATCTGGTCAGGATGGTAGTAACATATTTTTCTCACAATCTGGTGATTACTTGATGGTCTATGTGAAATAAGTTAAAGGTTTCTCTGTCAAAGCAGGTCTATTCCATCCAGTTCTTTAAATGTGCTGAAGGGACTTGAACTCAGCATCATTTTCCATGAGCACTGTAATTTATTTCTAAAGGAAATTAGGTCAATGACCCCTTACATTAAATGTACCAATATATAATAAAATGAAGCATTTATGGTGTCTCATATTTTATTTGGCCAGCCAGGCTGTGTGTTCTATATCTTGATTTTAAGAACAAACTCTTCTTCTCAGCATAAGGCATTAGTAGAGATGAATGCTTTCTAGTGATGCAGGGAAACAGGCTAGGATATTGTTTGTTACACAATTGACAACATTTTGGTTACAGCAGCTCAAACTGCTGAAACTGATCCTTGATGGTAAAGATACTTGATTATCTAAATTTTATCTTACTGTGTGTTGAGAAGAAATGCCAAAGGGTTGGAGGAAATTTGGATGGGTGAGCCATGTTAAAAATCTAACTGTGGAAGCACTTGCTGTTGAACCTACTACCATTTAATCAAATTGGAATTAACTATATTTGAGGATGTATTTTATAAGTACCAGCAAAGGCTACTATTGCCTTTCATCAGAGGTTAGGCATCTAATTTCTAGCTCAAGGTATCAGACACAACGAATGTCTAAAAAAAAGCAGGACTGAGTACACAAGAACTTCTTGAACAATGCTGGTACAGATAAGAACTCACTAATACTCAGTTGATAATATCCATTTTTGTTCTGGTGCTTCCTGATGAGCAGAGCCAGCCATTAGAGAACAGTCCAAAGAAGCATAATGAAAATACGTAAATTGCCCAGAGTGTCAGTTTTCCTGTATGCCAAGTTTTGACATGGTATTACCATTCTTCCTATCAACAGGTCTCTCGTGATGGGCTGGACAGACTTCTAACTATTAGCAAAAGTGTTACCACCTTTTTCTTTTTTTAGCCAGTGCAATGTTTCTGTCTTGGTGTGTTGCAAAAAAAAATTGTTCAGTAAAAGCTAGAATTCCTCCCATGTGCTAACACTACTATAATGAAGTAACATACGGTGAACTCAGATTATGAATATTTTTACATGAGTTTGTCACTGATAGGAGCCATTAATTGAAAGGAGACAATGAGTTAAAATATTCCTTGTCAGAGACAAGAAAAGATTATCTGTTCACAATAAATTAAGAGTAGAATGTGGAATTTCCACTTAGCAGTGAGAATCCAATTGAGCACATGAAATCTGTCTTGATCATCTTGCTCAAAGCATTATCTTCCAAGCTCATCAAAATGAAGCACATTCTTCTGGTTTTGAACAATTCATGCAAACATACATTTTATGTATGCAATACCTAACATTAATTATCATAAAAATCTGGAAAATATTATTATAATAACTCTAATGAAAAAACTTTTTTTGGAAATTGGGTCTGAGAGGATCTTTTTTTGTTGGTCCTATATATTTGTCAGTGATAACAGAAGAAAAATGTCTCTCTTTCTGGCTTCTTGCCAGTAAAAGCTGACGAAAATATTAGCTGTTGTGGATTTGGGAATGCTGTATTGATAACATATTTTCACTCAATGAGGAAAGAAGCAAGCTTGCAGACAAAACCTAATTTGCAGACACTGGCTTAAAAAAAGAAAGGATTCAAACTCGCAGCATGCTGTTGTCTACAGTCCATCTCCCTTTTCAAAAGGTATTTAGTTGTTTTTTTTTTAATTCTGTATCACCATGTAAATTACTATTTACCTTACCAGTGTGCACATAAAATATACATATTTAAGCACATTCCACTGCTAGGTATTTTATAACGGCTTCCAAGGTAAGACGAGAAGCTCTTACACAGTTTGGCGAGTTACAAGCCTGCAGAGCTGTACACATTTATCATCTCACAGAACTGAAACACGTGCTCTGCTGTTCACCTTAGCTGGCTATATCAGTACAAATCTTGAAGCATGTTGTCCAAAAGGGGATGAAGCGTGCAACGAGCCCCTGCGGGCAGGCGGAGGATGATGGGGCTGCTGACGGAGCGTGCCGTGCTGTGCTGTGCAGTGACTCTCGCAGGGCTGCCGGGTTGCTAAGGGAACCGGGGGTTTTGTTTGTACATACTGAGAGCAGCTGCCTCCTGTGCAGGCCCTGCACAGGCTGCACAGCTCCGGCTGCGGCAGGGGAATGCTGACCTCACCCGAAGCTGGTGTGGTCTGCGCAGTGGCTTCTGCTGCTTACGTTCATTTTGTTTCCTTTTCATTGTGGGTTTTTATTTTAGCATGTGATTTCCAGAGCAGGAGATTAGTTCATAAGGATATGTCTGACACTTCGGAGATACCAAGTGCTATTGACAGAAGCAGAATGCAGTCTGAACTAGTAGCTCTTTTTCTAGGTTTGTGTATCTGTGTACCGTAACATTCGGGTTAGTAGCTGACCTGACTTCAAGGCAGGAGTGTAACCACAACTTCAGCTTGAGGAGCGTTCACTCCTTGGGTGTTATTGCAGGTGCAGCTCACCTTTTGGTCATAACAGCAGAGTATAAGGTGAAACTTCCTCATTCAGTAAATATCTCTTAAGACACCGTGTCTTTAATTCAGCCCTTTTTACCATACCATTCATGTCATTTAAGAACAGTTTAACAGTAAGTAAAAAAACCAGTAATATTTGTTCATAAAGGATGAATATTCAGCTAATTTGCATTGGTGCTGGCCTCACAGAGCTGTTCTTGAAGACAGAGTGGAGGACAGTCATCACTGAGTTCAGTGCCCTGTCATAATAGGGCTGCTGTTGGTCTCTCCTCCCAAGTAACAAGCAAGAGAGCTAGAGGAAAGGGCCTCAAGTTGCGCCAGGAGAGGTTTAGATTGGATGTTAGGAAAAATTTCTTCACTGAAAGGGCTGTCAGGCATTGGAAGAGGATGCCCAGGGAAGTGGCGGGGTCACCATCCCTGGAAGTATTTAAAAGACGTGTAGATGTGGTGTTTAAGGACATGGTTTAGCGGTCGACTTGGCAGTGTTAGGTTAACGGTTGGACTTGACGATCTTACAGGTCTTTTCCAACCTAAACAATTCTATGATTCTATGAACATGTGTACCTATATCATTTGCCAGAAGGCTCTTTTAAGAAAACTTGAATAGGTAAACATATGATTGGAAGAACAAAACAAATGCATAGCAAATTAGTTCTTAGCCAAGACTGTCTTTTTCATTTCAATCTTTCTAAATAAATCAAAGCATTAGGGTTCGTTCAGCAGCCCTTAGAGGGCTGACAATGATATCCATTTTGCTGAAAAACCAGACTGAAAATTTATGGAATATTTGCATATACAATATTTGCATGTACAATATTTGTACAACTGTATCCAGAGTTTCCATAGAGACATAACATCCATGTGACCTTCACATATTTTCACGTTTTCTTCGCTGTACAAAGCACCAGAAAAAAGAATGAATGTTGATTTTTCTCAGTTTTAAGAGCTGGAGACAGCAGTGGGAAAGTCTGAGGACTTGACACCAAAAGAAATACAGATAATGAATGTTTCTTTAAATAAAAGTCTCTCATATCCATGGTATCGTAGTAGTAAATGGAAAGCCCAACTAATAACTTTTGGGATTCTTCTCATTTTCAAAAACAAAACTCTGAGCCAAGTTAAAATTACATTAACTGTTCCCTAGTATGATTCCATTACAATGACTTCAGGTAGAGGATAAGTGTACCACTCTACTGAAGTGATATTGTTCCAGCTATAAAAATGCTTGAGATCTTACAAATGTAAAGGTAACAGCGCATGGAAAGAACATAATTTAGCCAAGGTTGCGCTGCAAACTCCTAACTTTCATGAGTAACACATTGACTCAGATAGCCTACTCACAAATGAAATCATTAGAGCCTTAAATTCTAGCCAGCTGAGACTGTCTGAGACAGACACTTAAAATGTATTGAGAAGCTCATATGGAACTCTGTCTCATGTGGAGGAATTGAAACTGTGAAAGTCAAAATTAGTAAGATGCCAGAGGAGAAGTTATCACTCAGGCATACCTGGCTCCTGCCTTGCCCTCAGTTCTTTGAAGGTGCTTGCTGCTGCTTTGAGATTACTGGTTTCCCTGAACCTGGCTGATCAATGAATCTTTCGTTTGCATAGATGATGTTGGGTTTCAGTAGTGCAGGATTTATATTTATTTACCTTCACAAACTGAAATTAAAATATGACAAATTTTTAAAATGAGAATGTTCAAAATAGTCTGATTACACTCACTTTACTTGTTTTATCAACCTGCTCTTACCATATTTGTGGTACACCTCCCACAGTGCCTTTCTAAAGACATAATATGAATGAGTAGCTGATGTCAGCATATCTGAAGTTGACATTGTCACAAATTTTTGTTTGTTTCTGTTAAAAGTCCTTAAAGAATAAGGGCTACATAGCAGGGGTTTTGTGACATTAGTGGTGTTTCATCTGTGAGACTGGAAACCCCTAATCAACTAATCCAGGCAGAAAGTGGATGGAATCAACAGACTTGTAATTTTATTTAAACACGGATTTGCTCTGGAGAGACTATCTTCTCCTATAAACATTTAGAGTGAAATATTAATGATATTTTTAGTAATATCACAGTCTTTTCCATGGCTACAGAAAGAAACAGTGAACAGTCGATCAAGAGAAGAAAGTTTTGAGGAGAAAAAGCTGTCTTTTACTTCTGATATTCTCTGATTTTTAAATTATTTTCCTTAATTACTCCTTTTACTTTTAATTATTACTATACTTTGCTTTGGTTTTTAGAAATCCCCCTTTAAAATTTGTTGACTATGCTCTTGATATCGAAAACCAGTTAGGAAGAAAAAAGAGCATTTCATTTAAAACCGGAGAAAATTCATTCTACATTAGAAGTTCACCAGTTCTTCAGCAGCTCACTTCATATTTTGACAATGAGAACTGAGAATTCCCAGGGACAATCTACTAGCAACATCCTAACAAAGAGAGATTAGCCCAGGACATAGATTACAATGAAGTTTCACGTTAATAGTACCTCATTATTTTTTACCAAAGGTGTCACAGAAGAGTTACCTCTATGAGCTGCAATATTCTAAATTATTAAAACCCAACAACAAGTACTATAGTAAATGAACTAAGTTTACATCATCATCCATTATTCTTCGTTTTTAATCACAGAGGTGAAACTCATTACCCTGTGAAGGGAAACACAAAACTTGCTTCAGGGGCATACAACTGAAATGGAACTTAATCTGTACATTAGTGGTGGTTTCTTTGGGCCATCACCTTCTATCAAAGTGAATTTGAAATAATTTGCTAATTGACAGTATTCAGTTATTCCTAGGAGGGCAGATTATCCCAGTCAGTTCCAGTGCAAAAAGCTAAATTCTTGCCCTAAAAGCTGCAGAGGGTGTGCTTTAGACTAAAAAAACTTTTTTAATGAAATATGGATTCTGGTTTTCTGCTTTGTTTTTAAACCCTATTGCCTGTTTTAATTATTAATTAGCACTTAAAAGTAGAGAGAGCAGTACTAAGTGGACACAGTTATATTTAGATCACAGCTGCCAGTAACCAAATTTGAAGTGGGTGTCTGGTTTCATATTTTTGTAGGACAAAATGCTGCACGCTGAGAGGTTAAAAAAAAAAAGTAAAAAAAAAAGTAGCTCCCATACTGAAATATTAAAGCAGAAAATTGGTACAGTAAGTGTCTGCAGAAAATAGCAGGCAAAGGAATCCCTCTTCACCTTGGGAGAGAGATGATGGGAAGAAAGGGGAGTGCTCAACCCTCTTATGGGAAAAGGGGAAACAAAGAAAAAAAAGAACTTCCCGTTGCTCTTGGGGAGAGAAAAGAAGCGTCATCACTAGTAAGAATAGTAAAGGGATTCCCTCCCTGCCCAGAGAGAAGACAGAAGGGGAAAGGAATTCCCTCTCTCCATTGGGAAAGAACAGAAGGGAAGGGAATTCCCTTTGTTGCATTTATGCTTTGAACTCTAATTAATCCTGAAGGTTTTGCACTTCTGTTAACATCAAAGCAATTCTGTACATCAGGCAAACCTGCTTTCCTTCAGCTGCGGGAAGTCAGTCCTGAAATTCTGATGGAGTTTAGGGATTTATATCATTATTGTTATGTGGCCAGATGCACTCTACAACTTTTAAATACAATCTGCAAGGGGTCTTGGTTGCTTTAGCCCCAGGCTTGATGAGATTTCTATTACAGCTTAAGATCTGTTTTTCTATGATTTAATTGTCACTTCAGTTAAAGGGCAAGCAGCAGAGGTGGCAGTAGAGCAGCAAAAAGTGCCAGGAGCAACATATGGGACTGAAATTCCTTATAAAGTAAGGGTCACATGAACCCAGTTGCCTGAAGGGGGAAGGTTGCATAAACAAATATTTAACAAGGAAAAACAGTGAGGTCTTTGCAGTAATCATACAAAGATCCAAAAATAGATAATGAAGACATATAAAGCATACAATTTCCCTGGCGTGCTGCAGCCCATGCGCACATACTTGAAATAGCATGTTGGGTTATGCCTCTGCTGCAAAGATGTTTCGAGTTTTGCAGTTCTAGTGTAGGATGAGGAGGGGGCAGTGCTGGGTACTGTGACCTGCTAGAAATCCACTTGGCTTCTCCACTGCTAAACAAGGTTAGTTCTGACTAATTTTCTGAATGGTTTGATGACTGGAAAAAGTGGCAACGGATCAGATGCTGTTGCGATTATGTCACAAGGGGAAGGTTACAATGTTTGAAGACTGTTTTATACATATTTCATTGGTTAAAAGGTTGAATTTCTTATCCTAAAGGAACATCGGGACTCTGTTATTTCTCTTGCCTTTATCTCCTTACTTTATGTGCTAAGGAAATGCTAATTAATGCCTGGATGGAAAAATCAGCTAGTGTATCACCATAGACAGCAAAGAAAACTTGCATTGGCAATTTCTCAATTTTCTGCCCAGTTTTGAATTTAAGTGTGTGGATGCCACAATCATTAATTGATTTTGGACTTGATCCAGTTACCTGAGGACACAACCAATTTCATGTGTACATAATTTGCTGTACAATTCCCAGAAGGAACAGCTGTTATTTCCACCAGCAGTGAACAATATCTTAAATAACACTTAGCATAGGCAGAACACAGTTTGTTTTACCCAGCTGGCTGTAACTAGGTTGTGGTCCTAGCAATCTTTAAAAAAGGACAGTGAGGCATGGAGACTAGATGTTTGCTTGAAGAAACAAACTTCCAGTGTACGTAGATATGAGTAGTGTATGTATTTTGACCTATTTTAAATTCGTATCGCCTGTGTTTGAAGCAGTGTGGGGAAACCACCTGCTCACACTGCCTTTCTTCAAAGTGACGACTTCAGATAAGAATGCCAAATGCATCACCCTGTGATAATCTGTCAAAACACCTTTTTTTTCTTTTTCTGATTCTGCCTGCAGAGCAACCTCTGTCTGAAAAGCTGTTGCCGGGGTAAACAAGGAAATGCATGAAAAAAATTTGGGAGAGTTACAAGCTTGATCTTATCTTTTGTGTCACTATGTTTTAAGGCACTGAAGTTGTAGAGAAGAGAATAGTTCAAAACAAAATTGTAACATTCTTTTTCTCCCCTTGACATATCCCAGAAACTGTTGTTATACTTAACTTGAAAATTTGCTGCATTTTTATACCTGATCCTAGTTGCAGAGTGTGACAAGATCGGTATTGAAACTCTCTTGTTTTGTGCTTCATCAAACATAAACTTGAATACATAAAAGAAGAAAGATCTTTCTAGAGTTTCATTAAACATAAGTGCTGCAGTAATTCTCTGAATTAAATTTATGTTTATGCATGGAAGTGTAATTCACTGGAGTTGTTGTAAAAGAAACTAGTGGCTCATTGAAAAGATCATGTCTTACATATTTTAAATAAAACTCCTCCTACTCTCCTGTTTTACACTTGGCTCAAAAATCAAATGTACTGACAACTGAGCTAAAACAGGGAAACTGGTGATAGTGTTACTGCAGGTTCAGGGAAGAATAGATGGGAGAGGGAAAGAGAAAACAACCTCTGTGACCAAAAATAACATCCACTGATGCTGAAGTTTGGGATAAGTAAATATTCAAAACATTTCTAAATGTCTCCTAAATGACCCGTGCTAGGTAGTTTAACCATAAATATGATCTGTAAAGAATTTAAGTCTTGCAATTTAGGGAAGATAATACTGAGACCATGGGAGGAATACTTGTGATCCTGCTAAGGTAAAATGGGGGATATACAAAAAGGAAAAGTAATGTGGGAGTAGCAAACATACAGGAGAAGTTGTAGGAAGAGCAGCACAGTTTCAAAGTGCAATTTATGCATCATAGACAGGAAAGAAATAACAATCAGTAAACCATAGGAATAGCTCTTCTACCACTTCGTTTATGAAAAGTCACTTGCTGTGAAGCTGTTGGGATCTGAAAGGTGAAGTTTGCTACACATAGATACTGAAAAGCTGTTTGTGAGGAAACAGTATGGCATGACAGCCTGGAACCAATCTTCTCACGCCCACCCTAAAGTGCTATTTACAAGCAATTCACCCACTGCAATATGGTTATTTGAATGTAACGGAGGACATGGGAAATGTGTATTTTGCTAGAGAAAAGTGACATTGCCAGGTTGCATTAAAATCTGTTAATGCTACATCTAAATAGAAATAAAAGGTCAGCTCCTAAGCTCTGGTAGGTGAGAATGGCCTTCTGAATTGAATGAAGACAGTCTAGTTAAACTCTGTGAAGGATCCAGCCTGTTGGTCATACATTGTTCTCGTAAGCCAGTAGTAACCTCCACTGCTGGCAGAGCTCAAATCTTTCATTAACATTGAGGTATCTCAGTTTATTGTATCACATGCCAAGTTTTGGGGAAGTTGGACCATGATGCAAGAGTACTATTACTCAGGATGAAGAAGGTACTGGGGCTGAGTTCATCGGTGTTAAGCTATATATTATGGCAAAGGTAAACTATCTCATGTAACAATACATGGAGGAGAGGGAAAGCACTGCAGATAGAGCACATGATTATCAAAATTCATCAGCTGTTACTGAGAAAATGCATTTGGTTAATTTACTGTCCACTAAGTAAAAGCTTTTAGAAATAAAGTTAGATTTTGCATTTCTGAGTTTCATTGTGCTTAGATTGCCACAAATTTGTGGCTTCCTTCCCAAGGTCTCTGTCTTGGGCTTATTATCATTGACACTAGTGTTGAAAGTGAAAATTGTCATGCCTGTTTATTAAAAATGCTCTTAGTAGCTCTAGCAAAGACCACAGGCTGCTATGACAGTTGTTTAATGTCAAACTCTTTACCCACTTTTAATAACTTCTTAAAGGTCTGTAATCAAGAGGAGGGAGAGAGGGGAAAAAAAAAGAGAATCAATCAGTGAAAGCACACAAGATAAGTTCTTGACTTCACACTTGCTAGAAAGACAAGTTTTATATGTATGCAAAGCTACTGCTGCATAACCAGGGAATATCATTAACACTTGAGCAAGGGAGAAAACATTGGGAGAGTAACAACACTCCTGCCATTTTTTTTTCAGCTGGTTAAGAGCAGTCAGATAAGCCAGGGTAATATAAAAAAATCAGCAGAAATTCTAGGATGGCAGGGGGTATCAAACAAAGTTTAGTAGAGGATGTGCCACAGTTACTCCTCTTTATGCTTCTGGATGCTTTTACAAAGAGTTTGTCTTGAGGCCCTTTCCACATGAGTTCAAATGTGCTGAAAGCTGTCAGACTTCTCCCTCCAATTTGTGTATTTAACCCCACCATAGCACAGAGGGCTGATGAGCCAAATAATCTACAAGTGTATCCCAGTCCTACAATTCTTGCTTCGTTCTTTGATTTTCTGAGCCATGCTCCCAAAACATCAGGAAAATACAAATGTACTTTTATTTCTAATTTCTTCTCAGCTGATCCTCATGCTTGCCTATGCCCAACCACACACTGAAGTAAAAGTTTAGAAAAACATTCCTGCAGTATGGATGTGTTCCCTGACACAGACATAAAAATTACTAGCTTGTAAGAATCATTCAGATGCCTCTTAAACACCCAGGCACAAAAATACTGGCAACATTGCCATATTATGAAACATGCAACTAGGTAGTAATCTGCTTGCTTTTTATAGAATTTTCTATGTGGCACAGAAATGGTAATCCTCTAGCTGTCATAGAATATTTGGCGTCTGTTGTGCTTGATGTTGCATAATGTGAAATGGAAAATAAAACAGATCAGAGATATGGCCAAGGTTAAGGTATGTGGGAATAATGTTTCAGTGCTTAGACCTCAAAAAGAGAATGAAAATAATTTTTATTCTCTTTTTGAGGTCTAGGCACTGAAACATTATTCTCACATACCTTAACCTGGTGTATCTAGGTTGGCAAATGAGGAAAACAAAGTTAAAGCAAGGTCTCATGTATAAGTTGGCTAAGTAAATACATTTCCTGGTTTAACTCAGGAAATACTGCTTGAGAATTAGAGGAATAAAATTTTTCTTTTAAAAAGTTTGTATCTAAAGAATATTGTCCTTTTTCCCCAACTCAAATCTTTTCAGTCCCTTCCAAATGCTTTAGTGAAAAGTGTCAGGGAGAAACAGAAGTTGCCATTAAAGTCTAGCAGGAAAGGTTCATCCCCTTTATTCAGTTCACTTTGAGTGGGTTCATGGTAAATAATAAAAAAATAACAACAAAATCTATTCTGGAGAAGAGGAGGCTGAGGGGAGACCTTATTGCTCTCTATAACTACCTGAAAGGAGGTTGTAGTGAGGCAGGTGTTGGCCGCTTCTCCCAAGTAACTAGTAATAGGACAAGAGGCAATGGCCTCAAGTTGTGTCAGGTTTAGATTGGATATTAGGAAAAAATTCTTCAGTGAAAGAGTGGTCAAGCATTGGAACAGGCTGCCCAGGGAAGTGGTGGAGTCACCATCCCTGGAGGTGTTCAAAAAACTTGTAAATGTAGCACTTCGGGACATGATTTAGCAGGCATGGTGGTGTTGGGTTGACGGTTGGACTTGATGATCTTAGACGTCTTTTCCAACCTTAAAAACAAAGAAGAAAAAAAATCCTAGAGGGACAGATTTGGATAGAAAGTTTGATACTGCAGTGCATGGCGAGTTTTTAGCCAATGGTACATTTCACAGCTATAGAAATGTCTTTCAAATGTACTTGGGAATGCCTTTAAAAAATTAGGAGCAGTGAATCTAAATAATAATGTATCCAACAGCAGAACATAGTTTAGAAAGCATAAATGCACTGAATCATTAATCTGTTGAGGCCACCAGGAAAAATCCATATATTTCAACAGGGTTTTTAGCCAAAGACTTAAGAAAAAAACATTCATTATATTCCCTTCTTATTAATGCTGTTGCTAATGATGGTGGCACAGATGAGAAGTTATGTGGCAGTATCTTCATGACATGAGAGGCAAAGATATGACAGGAATCCTCCAAATATAACTATCATGAAAAATCACTAATTTGGTAACACCAAATTTGTAACTTGACACTTTTCCAGGCATGATGTTTTATTTCAAATTAGTCTGGGGGTTTGATTTTTTGGGGGATTTTGTTTTTTCTTTTCCAGACAGCTGAGATTTAGACTCAGATCTAGAAAAACCCTGAATGTCGTAATTAACATCTGGATGGGGATGATCTGTCACTCCAGTCAGTAATGAGAAGGAAAAAGTGACTAAGCAAATAACTGCTCTTTTAATCTTGTGTTCAACCTGCTGTTCATGAATGAGTGTCTCTACCCCATTCCGCCATGTCATTACAATTCCCTGTCAGCTATCTTTAACTTCTCCCATCCCACGTGTCAGTAACGGGAACTGATATCAGGTCTGCCTGGGACTTCAGTTGTGCTCAATTGCTTTGCTATATTTTGTGTTGCTAATGGATTTTTTTTCCTGCTAAATTTGTCAGTGGCTTTAAATGTGAAAGATCCAGAGATACTGTGTATCCAAAAGGCTTGTATTGTGATTCACCCTTGCTAGGCAGTAATCCATACATTCCCTGTAACAGACTCTCACTAGCGCCTTCCTATCTGTTTGGGGTTTTTTTTCAGACACACTGAATTTCATAACTGAGTTTCCTCATTCTATTTATTTCAGTTTTGGTACTTAAAGTGAAGTTGAACTGAACACAAATTAAGAAAAAAAATCAAAGCTCAAGTCAAAACATAGTAGAAAACTCTGCTCTGTTCTGCATGCACATTCCCATTAAAGTCAAGGAGACTTGCACAAGCAAAGACAGTTCAGAAAAGGCTTTGACACGTAGCTACTGCTGTTGTGCAAGGGGATTTATAACTCTTTTAGATGCTTGGTGTAAGGGCACATGACACTTGCTTCAGTGGGAGATATCTGGTTCATTAAACTGAACAATTAGCCTCGAGAAAATCTATACATTGGATTAGTTAAATCATCTTTTGCAGATACAGAAGGGCTCATTAATTAGCAGCAGGACTAATTTGTGCTTTACTGCAATATCAATCAGCATTAAATGTGTTATATAATTTATTCATTAGGCAATACAATTATGCTGCAGTTTAAAAAACGTAATTTTTCTGTATCCCAGCAACATAAATAAAGGAAAACATACAGCTATGCTTATTATAACATCACAAGAAGCTATTACAGATGATACAACTAGGAGACTATACCATTAGAAGAAGAGATGTGATATGACTTTCTTGCCACAATTTCCTTGACTTGAAGCTATCTTGAATATTTGAATAGCTTCATCAACATGTTTCCTTTCTTTCATATTTTTAAATGCTTAAAGATAACTATAGCAAATTCTTTTCATTGCCCTCCAAATCCGTCATTGCAAAGTAAACTAGAATTCTTTTTAAAATCAGAATACAGGGAAAGTATTTCAGCAGTGCACTATACCATAAACTTACACAAAGATAGAAGTAATAACTAGTTTAAAATTAACTGGCAACACCAGCAAAAGAAAGAAGCTTAGATATTGTAAGAGTCCACTTGCATTTTGATCAGTGACACTTCACCTAACTAGTAAGCAAAAGCAAACATGGCAATTCCAACCCAAAGCATCTCCTTTATTTTTCCAGTCCCTAAGCTAAAAGCAAAGAAGAAATTTGTCAGTCTCAGTTGTGGCAAGCCCTTTCCCGACCCATTTTTCTGACTCTCAAATACCAATCCAGGTGAACTAGAAATGTACTCATAGGCAGTTTTTACTCCATGTTCTAATTCCAGTTGAACTGATGCATCTGGAAGCATTCTAGTGAAGTGGAGTTACTGCAAAGGTACATTCAAATCAGAGAAATGCTGACTAAAATAGGCCTACAGTTTGATATCTTTAGTTTGGGGGTTAGATTGCAGAAGACAATTTTAAAATACATTCCATTGCTTGCAAAAAAATAATCAGAACTTTGCAGGCTTTGATTGGAACTGATAGAAAGTGCTTCTGAGCTCTTGCTTAAAATCTTGAAAGGCGTTAAAACTTTTATTGAGTTTATCCTGCCACAGTGAAAGGCCTCTCTCCTAAGTGACTTGAATTTGTTGGATGAGAATAATCCTTTCATCAACCTAGCAATTAGACTCCAGTTTTCAGACCTAACTAAGTCTGTCATGAAACAGTTTTTCCATGAAATTTGAAAGAAGAAATGCGAAGAGATTTGTTCAAGTAATTTCAATCACACTTGCAGTTAATGAGTAAGGAACCAAACTTCTACATGGAAGTAGTTCTGCTGTTATTCCTCTGATCTTCCTGACTGCCTGCTGGCGTAACATCCCTAACACTTTGCATTTACAACCCTCATATCTAAAGACCTAGTTAGAAAGTATCAGTCAGGATTAGCAAGCAAGCAAAGACAGTTAAATCAGTTTAACTACGTTATTTGTGCATGTGTACAAATGTGTTATCCCTACAGATTTCTCCAGCACTGCTTTAATCTTATATCAGTGTTATATCAGGGACTGCTCTGACTCTCAGAGCTGCCAGAAACCTGGTATCCAGCTGTACAAACTCTTTCCACCTCCCTCCCCTTTTTGGCCAGCACTTTCTATATGCACAGTACAAGGTGCTTATATAGAATCTGGCCAACTGTCTTGTCCTTAAGTTTCCTGTCAATTATAGCAGCATTACAAATGGCTTTGTAATTTCAATGTTTGCCAGATACATTGGAGGGGAGGGCTACTGCATTCATTTTTGTTGCACTTAGACCTTCAAAAGCAGAAAGACTATCAAGCTATATGTTTTGATATTAGAAAATATATATATGTAATTACAAACAGCGATTACTTGTATCATTTAAGCCAAAGGCATTTCTAAGGATCAGTGCAAGAAGCTTTTAAATTAAATTTGAGAAATTTATTATTTTCAAAAAAATAGTAAATTTGCAATAAAAGCAAAAGCAAACCAGAAACTATTTATGTCTTTGGATTGATTTTGGGAAATTTTCAGTGAAAGAGAGTGGATGTGAATTTTAAAAGGTTAGTACATTTTCTTCAGACACCTTCATGGTGTGCAATTGTGAATTGCACCACTGATGAGGTATTTTGTGGCCGAAAAGATCTGACACTATCAGAAAAAAAAAAAAAAAGTTTTCAACTTTCCCACCTTGGAGTAGTAGTTTTGGATTTTCTTGTCTCTTTCACTTTACTGAACCTCTCCACGCTAGCCCAACACCCCTGTTTTGGTTTGGCTATTTTTTCTCTCCAATTTTCAGTCCACCAAACAGAAGAATCACCAAACAGTGGTTCACAACATTCTACGCACTCATTCATAGTAAAAGCAAAGAGCGAAGCAAGTGCTTGACTCACTGAGTGCTCACCAAATGCTTTCCATTCCTGTATGCATGAGTCTGCAAAGCAGGCAGGAATGCAAATGAAAGCAAGCTACACCATCTCCTTCTACCCGAGAAAGGTCAGGAAGAGCAGAGAAGGCTTCAAGATAAAAACACCACACACTCTCTTTTCACCTGTTTAGCAATTGATTATCAGCCCATTTCTGCTTCTGCTAGGATGCCTTTGTAGCTTGTGACCTTTACTCCATTTGTTTTGAGTGGTTAGCACCTAACTGGAGTCCAACGGAAGCAGGGTGTTTCTCTGATGTTTCCACAGCATACTAAGAACTTACTAAAGCTGTGTGTAGCAAGGAGCTTTTGGTTGTGGCTTCCACATCTGGGGCATCCTGCAAACAGGAGTGATGATGAGAGTTGCCAGTGCTAGCTGTTGTGAGAAACGGCCCACTAAGCCGGCATTAGTTTGTGCTGCTTCTACATCAGCTATTCTGGGCCCTCTGTGTTCCAAGATCACGGTCAAAAAAGCCACTTTAATATCTGTAGTCTTTGTAAAGTTTGCATTCCTCAGATTTATTTCTTATTTTCATTTGGATGCCGGGTTGCAGATCCAAATTATACCTCTAGATTTAAGTAGCTGTTAGCAGTCACAACAGCATCTGTAGAATTCAAAATAGTCACCTTTACTACAAATAGAGCATTATTAGCCACACACTACAATTGAAGTCCTGGGGTAACACATTAGTTATCCACACAAATATTTAGCTCTTGAGGAGGGCTGCTACATTTTAAAAGAAGCATTAAATTAAATATTAGTAATACAATTTCAATAACATGATTAGTAACTCTTAAGCTTAATGGATCTAGTCCTATTTCTGCAATAGGTTGGAAGAAATTGCGTAAGTGTTATATTGATGTAAAAACAGGATAAATGAGAATCGGTTTCACTGTAATTTAGTATATATTTCTATTGCTGCAGCAATACCACAAATATTTTTAAAAGAAATAAAAATACTTCATGCAGTATATCTTAGTCTTTAAATTGGCTTTCTGTACTATGTAGGCCCTTGATTATTTGTGTAACATTCCTATTATTTGTGCTATAACAGTATGTATTTCGCTGTGTAGTTCAAAGCACAGTGAATGCCTTTATGGTTGAGTTCATAGGAAGTTTCTAAGTTGGCCAGGAAGCCATGAGTTCAAGTCCCACACCAAGACTTGGACAGAAACCCGGAAGTGATACTGCAATGCAGTATTAGAGATCATACTGCATTTGATGCTCATTCTTTAGGATAAAATGTTAAGCTTGAGTTTGCTTCAACAACCTTGAGTAGTGGTTTTGTTGAAGTGGTTCAAAATGATGCTTTTTAAAAAGAACGTATAACAACCCTATTCCCTGGTCAGCTGTCATTCCTCCTCCTACTCAATATTTAAAAATTCTCTTACAAGCTGTTAGTGAGCACACAGTAGTTGTTCTTTTACACATCTGAAAGGTATGTCACTATTTTGGGAAGTACTTAAGAGATGAGCATGAATGTATCAGGTCACATTCTAGTTTTGCACTTCTAACACTCTCTTTGGGCTGTAGAGTTAAGAAAAAATGCACGCTGAAGTGACTGTTACAAGAGTTCTGGTGATCTGGGGCACTGCAGTAAAAGCCCTGCCATCTTTTAAATGGGTACAACACATAACACTGTGCCGATAAATAGGCAAGCTTGTATTACCATCCACCAACTCTTTGCATAACGCTACAAAGGGTAGAGATTCTTGAATTTTCCATCTACTCATTTTACCCGAGTGGAAGACTGGAAAAGCAATTAACATGTATATAGGTACCTAGTTAGGTTTCGCCCTGATCCCTGAAGTATCTGAATGCTTCATACAGACCTTGTTTCTTCATTTGCTGTCTGCTCAACTTCCACCACCTGCTTGATTGCCAAGTGTGACGTGAAACATTTTTATTCAGTGAAATAATTTAGGGCATAACGGTTAACTTAGTTTCTAATGAAATTTAGGTTTGGAACTACAATTTTCTCTCTTTTTAGTTGTTAGTGAAAAGTTGTGCCTAAAATTTGGTAATTGGAAGAATACGTGCAAACATTGGTTATCTTATTTTTTTAAAAAAATGACTGTTCTTTTAAGTTCTGATGAAAAGCTTCTCTACAGGAATCTGTGCTCAGTCTTTCTATATGTAACCTTGAAACAACTATCACAGCTGATCGTGACTTAACTGTCGGTCTTGACATATTTGGTTTCCGCAGCTCATAGGTAAAAGCTGTGCAAAGACCAATTGATGTCTTCCGTATTAATTAAAAAGACAGAGATTGGTCCTGAGCTTCTGCTTACCTGATAGACAAATTTATATTGCACCTGGGAGCATATAGTTAAGGCGCAGTGGTAGAAATAGTGCTTTAAGCAGTAAAAAATACTTTTACAATGGGAACTGTAATCCAGTTTTCCATGAAACTGCCAAATGTGTGACATTTGCCCTGCGCTGGCCTGTATGCCTGTACAGTTAGGAAAATCCTGGTGTTTCAGGCTGGGATTGAAATAATCACAACTAAACAAATTACAAGAATAAAAGAGAGACTGGAGGGGAGAGCATTAAATAGAGCAGAGGAAACTAGAAAAGGCAGTCAGAAATCGCTCTCCTGTTTGCAGCACTAACAATGCCTTTAGAAATAGTGAGTATCTGTACCTTTACTTAGATAAACAGAATTTAAAAATACAGCCTAGACATTGAGGAATTATAAAAACAGAATGGTGTCTCTGGGGAAGCAAGGCAGACTTTTAAGTTTTCTAAAATTTTATAAAAGTAATTATAAATCTTTTAGAACTAAACCATAAAATAATGATGGGTAAATCTTAAATTTTTATTTGGCTGTCCACTTTTATAAATATGTGCATTAAATGAAAACACTATAGATTTTCTTTCTTGATTTTTATGTAATACAAAGGATACTACAGGATCCTACAGTGAGTACATCATAGACCTATTCTTCTAAGTATTTTAATAGTCCTTGTAAGATATATTAAAAATCATATGAAGATATTATGTTATGCATAATAAAATACAAGCCAAAAATACAAATGTTGTCTCCCCTTTAATTTTGTATCAGCTATTACAAATACTGAATTTCAGAGAATCTCAGAGGCTAAACATATCAGAAGTCCAAAAACTTTTTTACTTGCCTTTCTTTGTCACTCACAAACATGCCCCAATTGGTTCAGAGTAAACACTGTAAGAATATAATGCAGATCTAATGCTGAGCTCACTTTTAACAACATTTCAGATTTGAAAACTGTTATAAGTTTGAAACTAGAGAATTTCTAAGAAACTTTGTTAAAGATTTTTTAAAATATTTTTTGTTAAAGAAATTCTATGCCCATATTTTTCTTGATTATGGGATGCTTGGGATGAGTATTTGATCTGATGATTCTCATCTTTGCATATTTCATAAAGACTTATTAATTACTGACATTAATTAGAGTTATACAATGGGACTAGTCACATTTTTCCACTAAGAATTAATGAAATTAAAGTAATATTTGAATCACATATATGTCCCTCCCTCTCCACTGCTTTTTGATTGTTTCCTCCCCCCTGCCCCCCAGAAGATCAAACATTTTTAAGTAAAAACTGGTCTTAGGTCACTTTCATCCTAAGTTTTTAATATTTTAGACATATTCAATTCTTGTTTTGGCAGTCTGAAGCCAAATGTTTTGGCTTGGTAGATACAGCAGCCTTCGTGCACTGAAATAATGCTTGATTTTTTTCCAAGCTTGCATTCTGGCTCCTGTGTTTTCTTCTGGCCTTTTTGCTCTCTTCAGAGATGTTTTCACAGAGGGCCATACTTTGCTTTCAGTGCTTTTGTAGCAGCTCAGTGGGAGGGAGTCTTTGCTTTATATCAAGTCCTGCTGGTTTTATTGAATTTCCATTGCAGGGCATTGCCTCCCTATAGCTTTCTTTGCAGAACTTGCTTTAGGTACCCTATGGAATTACGTACTCAATTAGGTCATACTCATACTTGAAGGAAGATTGTAAGTAATGTATGGCCAATGAAGCTGTATCGTTAACAAACAGGCAGAGATGAGTCTTCTAAATGGCAATGGTCAAAAATTCTTTTTAACAAGTATCTGGAAATAATTTGTTTATGTTGGTGACTTTAAGAATAGCTATTTTGCACTTTGGAGTAATCCAAAGGAAGACATGCTCTTCAATTCACATCAAATGGACTTCCTTATTACCTTGATGCATCAGAGGGACAACAGGAAAATATAATTCATTTTTAATATAAAGAAATAAAATGGTCTTTCAGTGAAAGACCTTTCCCAACAAAACACCCCTGAGATGGGTATTGTGAGAAAGGTTAAAAGGTCTCTTGGAGTTTTTCCACGGACTTATTCTCGGGTTGTGCTGACAGGAATAGTGAAGCAAGACTGCTTCTGCTTTGAGGAGCAATGTGAGTCTCTAACCATCTTCTAGTTTCAGAGCACCTGAGGCTTAAGACTGGGTTTGAGACTCTTGAAATCTCTACCTTTTCTTGGGCCCAGGCTGCTGCAAGTTTCTCTTTCCATTATACAATTTGGAGCTCTAATTTTCTAAATAATGAGTGCTTAGGAGTTAAGTTTACTGCCTGCTGTGTTAACTCAGATATAGCCCTTCACTTTCACATCTACATGTATGAATCCGTGCTGGGGATCTGGGTCATATTAGCACCTGTGTGCTGTGGATACAGCTGCACAGCCAGGGGCACACTCAAAGTAGTTCAGGCTGGTTCACAAAAACCAGCTGTGAAATTCACAGCTGATTCCCAAACCAGCTGCTAGCATGCTTCCCAGCACACCTTGCTTTAGCCTCTCCTGGAAGTCCTTGTCCCGTGCCAAAGATGATCAATGGTGTCCTGCTTATGGTGAAGAAGAAGAAGCAGGAAAGAGAAGATCAAGAACTGCCCTCTGAATTTAACTGAAATTTCAGGCATTACTCGCTACCCTGCCTTTCATTCTTGGCCCTAGAAATCCTTGGACCTTGTTTGGTGATTACTTCTTCTGACTGGGAGAGGATGCTTGTCCACAGAGACCCTTCCGCACAGCACCCTGGCTTCCTGTAGAAGTGGCTGTTATTGTTATGTGATCTTCTCATGCAGAAAGAGATGCCTGAGCATTCAACAAAAACTGTACAGACCTGGCAATATGGTGCAGTGTAGTTAACAGAGTAAATAAGAACCCTGGCCCAAATTACAGTACTTTTGCACTGTACTTGTCATAAATCAGACCTCCACAAATATCTAATTAGGTAGTATCAAAAAGTCCTGGGTAATTTCTTTCCAGTTATTTTAATCACATTTTTTTTCTAATGAATTATTTTAGAAAACAGATTAAATATAGTGAAACAAAACCACATCAAGAAAACCTAGGCATTCAAATAATCTACGTACATTGTCTTCTCACCACATTGCTTGCATCTTTACTCTGCTACAGAACGAATCATTACTCTTACATTTTGCTATCCTATAAACAACCATGCTTTTATCAAGGTTGAAGAGAAAGAAAAACAATTTAAAACACTTCCAAGAGGGCGTCTTGACTTTCAGTCCTCTGCTCTGCCTGTGTGTGCTTGTTCCAGTTAAGGTAGATGGGCGGAAAGGGGTGTTAGCTCGCCTTCCTACCTTCTTGTAAGCCTAGACAAAAGACTGTCCTGGTTTTGGTTCAAACAGAACCTATTCTCTTTTAGTGATTTTCCTTACAGCTAAGTTCTTCTAAGTAACTGCAGTTTTTCTGAAGTTGGCTGCGTATTTTACAGTGTCCTCTCCAAAGCTGATAACCCCTAATGTATATACTTCTATTGAGCTAACAGTAGGAATGGAATGCAGAAAAAGGCCCATGTTTATAGCTATTACTATAGGATCCAAGGTCACTGATAGACCTTCTAGGTTCTGCTAATGAGGAGTCATAAAGGGTCGGGAAGACAGGACAGGTGGTCCGATATTGACCAAGATGGTATTCTATGCCATACACGTCATACTCGGTTTAAAGCTGGGGGAACCACAAGGGTCTCGCTCTCTTTGTTCATGTCCGGCTTCTGAAGAGGACCCTGCTCGTCCTGCCTGCGGTCCTGATCCAGATTCCTATCCGTGCATTCCTGAGTCTAGTTCCCATCTACTGCCGAAGCCAGTCCGGGACTTCCCGGTGCTGACCAGCAGCTGCTGGCGGGACGCCAGTGCCCAGCACCCACCTCTGGGAAGCTCAGCATCAGTTTTGTGTATTTTGTTTTATTTCTATTATTATTATTATTAGTAGTAGTACTATTGTGATTAGTAAAGCTGTTTTAATATTCAATTTGTAAGTCTCTCTCCCTCTTCCTCCTTTTTCCCTTCCCGTGGTGGGAGGGCGGGAGTTAATAGCAAGCATCTGCCACTAGTTCATTGTTCATTGCTGCCCTGCTCTCAAGGGTGACAAAGACAAAACAGCTCCAACCTGAATCATGGCATTGGCAACAATTCCCCTGGAATCAATGTGTGAATTTTACTGTTAGGTCTGTGTTCCCTGTTCACACTCTCTTCCCACCTGGCGGATATGCGCCATCCAAGATTTGCTTGCGCGGCTCTTCTGTGGGCTTTCTGCCTGCTTTGTGCTATTTTATAAGTAGGTTATAAGCCCTGTCTGTTTGGAATAATCATTGTAAAGAAGATGCTGTTTACTGGCACAAGTCTAAACCAACCCTGAAAGTTTAATTTTGAACATGTTAGGTATTTGAATTTCCAACAGGCCTCAGATCTAAATTTCTCATGGTAGAGTAAAAATGTCCAAGCCAGTCTTCCTGCTTTTGAATTCAGCTATTTTAAATCTGGGTACAGAGAAATTCAGCACTTGCAGAAATGACTCAGTTGAAACATGACATGAAAAGTTAGTAGGGTGGAGCCTGAAACGAAATATTTCTGTTGTTGCTATCCCACAGCTCTGCCAAGAACTAAAATATTTCATGCAGTCTCATACAGTCATTTATGCACATGCTTTCTGATTGTGCTTATAAACTTCTTACAGTGCTTATATTTGCTTTCTTTCCTTTTGGAATGGTCTGTAATATACAGCTTCTTCTTCGGATCCTCACTCCTGCAGTCTGAACAGAGCTCCAATTCAAGTGCTACGTCAAGCTTTCTGTTTGACTTTTGCACTTTAATTTAATACAGAGTCAAGCCAATTTCATATGGTAATATTGACTATATCCTTGTTTGATAAATAGAGTTAGGCATCCAATTTAATTATAATTGTATAATTATGTGTAATTACAACCACCATAGTAAATATATCTGAAGCTGTTTACTAGATTTCCCATAAACTGTATTAAAGCTAAAAATCAACATTGGTACCAAAACCTATGAATATTCACTCCTGGATATTGCCAGTTGCTCTGAAGAAATTATTTGTAGAATACTAGCGAATTTGTAGTTTGTCCCTTCCATGTTTTACCATACCTATGATATTTTTTTAGAGGTAACATGAAAAAGATGTGCAAATAAGCATAAGTAGCAGCAATGAAAAAGAGAACATTAATACTACATTTATTTGTACACTATCATTTGTAGGTATTATGGGATGCAGTATATTATTACTGAGTTTTAAAACTGCGGAAGATAGATCCTCTATGATATAATAAAGAGAAAAATAACAGTGAACTACGCAGCAAATCAAATTTATAACTTTCCTAAATTTGTAGCTCAGGCTAGATTTTCAGAAAAGATCAGCTCTCATTTAGGCACAGAATGCAGGCCATTATTTTCATACTCCTTAACAACCAAAATCCAAATCCTCCCAGAACAGAGAGATGAGTATTCTAATTCAGTAAACTTTTCTTTAAAATCTAGCCGTTGCATCGTAATGCCTGACCTGAAGGAAAGGTGAACATATAATTTGAAAAAAATTACAGGGTTAAAATTGTGGGCACCTTTGTGAAGAACGACAGTATGATTCTTGCTAACTAGCAAACTACAGAACTGAGTGAACAGCTACCTGCCAGGTGTGCTGAGCTGATTCACATTCAGCATATGACCATGCCAGCTGCTTTACTTACATTGAGTTGAAGGAGAATTTCAACAGAAGAAAAAAAGTAATTTTATGTATGCTTGGGAATCCACATTTCCCTTCCTCTCCCTACTGAAAGCTGTACTAACGTTAAAGCTGAAATGAGCTTTATGCACGGAGATAACTAGGAACTTCGCCGGCAGGTTTTTGCATGCTTTTCTTGCACTTGCTTAAACACATAAACTTCTCAATGGCTCTAAGACTGTAGCCGTGAGATTCTAAAATTTTTCAAAATAGAATTGATTTGACCACCACTGACTGAAGGCTGATACACTTTGCACAAATCAAACAGATTTCAACTTGATTCAATCCTATTAAATTTTTTCCTTTGTACACTGCTATTGCATAAGAACATTGCCAGTTTACTCAAAGTACTGGTAGCACAGCAGAAGAGGATAGACTCAGAAATCTTTTTTTTTATTGTTTTCTGTTTATTTATGAACTTTCTTTATAATTCTTTAATCCCTTTTGGAAAGTTTCCTTGGCAGATAATCTCTAAGAGATAGCACGTTAACTTTGATGCCTGATCTGGATTCAGCAACACAGTTCTGGTATTTTATTCCCATAAAATGTAAGAGACTATCAACCTCTAACACAGGTATGCATAAAGGCCTCTACACTGCCTAAAATATTGAAAGGGAAACTGAATTTACCATTGCAGGCTTTGGAAAAAGCAATTTGGGGTGACGCACAGTAGCCTTTAGCCAGACATTTTGCTTACCCTTTTTGCTGCACTTCAGAAAGGTCGACTAGGTAGGCTTAATGGAATTGTCAATCTTCTACTCAGAAAAGACTTATATTTAGCATTAGCACTTTAAAATAATACACTTCTTTTTCCCAGCCAATAGACCTGGGCAGTTCCACGGTTGAACTCACTGCCCCGATCTCTAAAATTTCCTATTATATTCCCTTTGATTATCTCAGGTTCCAGGGAGAAAATGGTAACTTGAAAGAATAATAAAAATGCCATAGCCCTACAGACTACGGCTGTAGTTAGTATGAAATTATTTCAATTTTTAAATATTTCTAAATTATTTTGCTCTCATAATTGCTTGAAAAATGTACATTATAATATTTTGTGTATCTGAAAAGGAATGACCTGCTGATCATTAGAAGGGCGATCTGTTCAACAAGGTCTCAGAAACGCATACACTTGTAAAGCTTTTATCAAATATCAAAATATCAAATATGTAACTATCAAATATTTTCAAGAATTTCAAATCCAAACAAAAACAATCTGTTCAGTTATTCAAAAACCTTCTTAGAAATGGAACTTAGCTGGTTTGGGAGGTTGAGTTTACATTTCTTTTGTTTTAGATAAAGACCACAAAAAACTGGGAGGTAAATACCATTTCTGAAGTTATGCATGTTAGTCGTAACGGTAAATTTTTTTGTAACACCTGTTTGTAAAGATAACTCTATTCCTCTGCAAAGCACAGTATCAGAAACAAGGCTTAGAAAAGCCATCCTTTCGGCTCTTGGTCACATTCTGACTTTAAACGAGCCTTGTAGGGCCAAGTATTTTTAACCATTGCCCTTAACAAAAAGAAGCCAACATTTTTAATTGGCTGTTAACGGGCAACCTGACAATGACAATTTGGTCCAGTCCGAGAAAGAGAAATTATTTCTATATTCTCATTCCTTTAAATAAAAAATAAAACATATGTCACAGTGCTATGCGCACTAAATTAATCCCATGCAGAAATGAAGCACATGCAAATAGCCACCACTACACTATATCTGTTACATGCAGAAATGATTGCAATTACACTGTCAGTGTGTGAACCTCTCATTGACTACTGTAGAAGTAGGAATGGCTTTGCATCTCCGTTGAAATAAAAAACACACAGATAAAAAAATCTCCAAATCAGCCTTACATAATACTATATTCTAATGCATATGCTAGATATGTTCTTTTCTGCATCATCAAATTAATTGATTGTAGGGGCAACAAGCAAGTAATGCCAGGAACTGGTGTTGTACACCCCCAAGATACTTTTATCTGTCACATGGGAAGACAGCATAAGACAGTTTCTTTCAGACAGTCAGTAAATCCGGTTTTATTGATGAACTTTTTAACATCACATCAGGATGACTAAAAATAAAATCCAGCATGAAATAAACAGATCTGTAAGTGTCAAATATGCAAGCAGCAGGGAGAAAAATGATTTTAACAATAAATTAAAAATACTGTCAGTGCCATTTTAGTCAGTGGAAGTGTATTTAATGAAGCTTAGCAACACCTTCAAACTGCAGCTGAACTCCTCATTAATAATATTCATTAAATATGCTTTAATTGTCACTTTGTGTTTGTTTAACAGTCCTTGTTTATATGTAAAGGACTGAACAAAAACATGGAATGAGTTACAGATCCGAATAGGCTGTCAGACCACTCAACTGCAGTGACTTAAACCTGTGAGATCCTGTCTCAGTCATCTTTTTTAATATCCTCAAATGGAATCACATCCCTAAACGATGGGTATCTGAAGAGGCACTGCTTAAAACCATGGGTCTGACATCACTGCAGTACCACAGACGCTGCAGGATTCCCGATGCTCTGCTGCTGACACGTTGTGCTCCACGTGTTAAGGGCCAGCCCCAGCAGGGTGCTGGGTGCCACCAAGGCTGGCAGCCAGATGTGCTGAGCTCCTGTCAAGAGGTAGTTAGCACACTTTGATATTGATTGTGTTGTTTGACGGGGTAGGGGAAGGGTAGCTGCCATTGGCCTAAAGGAAAAGGGCAGAATTAACCCTTGAAGGAAACAGCAGATTTCTATCTATCTCCCTTAGTCACTAACCTGGAAGAAAGAGCATAGGACAGATCACTATATCTATGATTTATTGCAACAAATATGAAATAAAAAGTGGCAGAAGAGAAATGGAGAAGAAAGTGTTGTCTTTTTCCATGACCTACATTAAGAAAACAAATTTTTTTCTTCTGAGATGAAACAGTGTTTCAATGAGGTTACCTCCCTACTGAAAGCTCTACAAGAATTCCACACAGTATGAAAAATACTTCTCTTAGAAGGTCTGTGTTTTGAACAACTTTAACGACGAGAATGAAGTACTGAATAATGTTTGCCAGGGATGCCCTAGCTGTTTGCCAGTGGCAGTTGCATTTATTCCCCAGCATGATAATGATTAGCTGCTTCTAAAACTTACAAGACCTCCATCGCAATTATCTTTAGCACTAAGCTGTTCAGATGACTCTAATCCATGGCAAAATAAGCATTAGAATGTCTGTTTTCTTCTTAACTCAAATACATGTTTGTATAAAAAATCTCCCAAAGAAAACTGGGCAGATGCCTAACAGGCCAGGCAGACTGGCCTCCAACACAGGAAAACACTGAGCACGTAGTTCCTCATAATAAAATGGGTAGCAATATGGAATTTATAGCATGTAGCACATTAGTAATGACATTTGGAAAAGATCTTCTGGCAAACAATATGTGGGTTGCAATTTCAAACATCTTTAATGTACAATGTAAACAGGATTTCCCAATACATGTTTAAGTATGCTTGTTACATTAAATTTTCTGTATAAAACTTGACATAATATTGAATATTCAGGTAAGAGGAATCTATAAAAGCAGTACAGAATGCCAATTAGTATAATAAAAGATGTGTAAAGTACCTACATATGGCCTACTGAATTAGGAAAAAAAAAAAATATATATGGTAACTAGTTCATCAGTTCATCAAACTTTCCAGAGGGTATAGCTCAAACACCCTCCCTCAAGCATGACAGCATTCCATCCAAATAGTCCGAAAAATGAGTAGATGTATCAGAATACCTGCTGACTCAGCAGGGCACTCATGACTGAGCTCCAGTGCAAAAAAAAAAGAGAAGACATGTAAAGGAGGTGGGAGCAAGGGCAGGCTACAAAGTAGGAATACAGAAACACTGCCCAGGCATACCGGGATGGTCTTACGAAAGGAAAAGCTGAGCTAGACTTGAAACTCTAGGGATATCAAGGGCAACAAGCAGAGCTTCTATTGCTAGCTATGTTAGCAGTAAAAGAATAAACAAGTATAATGCGAGCCTGCTGCTGAGTGGGGAGGGTGATTTAGTGACGGCGGACGCAGATAAAGCTGGGGCACTCTATACATTCAGTTCTTCAGTCTGGGAGACATTTGAATCTTTAGACAGGGTTCAAGGTAGTGGAAGAGGATTGAGCCAGGGATCTCTTGAGAAATTTGAGTCCAGCTGTGTCCAGGATAAAGCATTCTGGGTTGTATCATCAGGAGCATAGCCATTAGATTGTGGAAAGTGATACTTCCCCTTTTCTTAGTGCACATTAGGTCACACCTGGAACAGTGTATCCAGCTTTGGACCCTTAGTACAAGAGGGATGTTGATAAATTTGAGTGAGGCCAGCAGAGGCCACCAAGATGGATATGGATATGTGAGGAGGGGCTGAGGAAACTGACCTCCGCCAGGAGCCTAGAGAAGAGACAGCTTTGAGGGATGTAATAAACAGCCTTTCAATAGCTATGAGGAAATTACCAGGAGATGGAGGTAGATTCTTTCCTGAGGTGCATGCTTGGCAGGAGAATGATAGGCTATGCTTTAAATTTAAATGACATGGTGTAAGGAGAAACCAGTTTCAGTATGAGGGTGACTGAGTACAGGAACAGATTGCCCAGAAAGGCTATGTGGTCTCCATCCTGGCACCCAACTGGACTGAGCCCTAAGCAACCTAGTCTGAATTCTGTGTTGCTCCCGTTTTCAGCAGGAGGCTGGACTGGATGACATCCTGAGTCTCCTCCTGATTCCTGATTCTATGAAAATATGATGGCTATAAAAGACCAATCTAACAAAAGGACTTCTTTGCTATACTGGAATAGTAAAATACTATGTATTAGTTAGAATATGTGCCATGCTAACAGAATGCTTTCCGAAAGCAAACACAGCTGAGCGATTGCTATTTAAAGATTCCCACGTGAAAGAAAGCATTACTTGTTATACAGATTGTGCCAGTTTCTAAAAAACAAGATACAAACAAAGGGTGAAATCCAAGAGAGGAAAAAGTTCTAATCTAAACTATGTTATAAGAATATCCCTGGTTAATGTATCAAGTTTAGAGATGAGCTAGTTGAATCTGAACAGATGTACTATATCCCACAGAAATGTCCATTTTCCCATTGGTAAGTTTATGTAACTCTCACAAGTATTCAGGATTATGGAGGACAGACTCCATTATACACACTTTAAAAGCTGAATCCAGCTAGGGTCTGATTACATTTTAGTTATTTGAATGTTCAGAGAGTGGGAGTTTTTTGCTTTGAGGATGAAATAACGCCTTGTTCGTTGTATGATACATGTGGCACCAGTTAAAGACAAATAAGCTCAGATAAGACACAGTTTTACTTTCTTTTTAAATACCACAGTGGTTTAAGAATGATGCATAGGCTCTGTATGACTGATTCATGGATCTCCTGAATACGTGCTACAACTATCACAACAAGTTCAACGTGAGACTTGCAAATGAAGCTTTTTCTGTTTGGAAAAAATGTGAGCTTAGCAACCATTGAACTTCCTTAACCATGCCTCTTATATTTTCTTCTTTGTCATTTATTTGGCAGTTCTATTTTCTGTATCAAATTTGGAAACCCTGAGCACTGAACTTGAGACAGGGCTTGATTCCACCGTTGCATTCTTTAACCCTGTTGCAAGGGAAGGAAACAGTTTGGCCCCTTCTGCCACTCAGAATAGCCCCTGCTGTCTCTAACCCCACTCTAGCACTTGAGGATCATTACAGTGTGTATCCTCTCCAACAGAAGATGTCATTTGTCTAGAAATTATTGTTAATTACAGACAGGACAGAGACACGTACACAACTGCATCATCCCATGGTGTTTCTTTCCCAGACGTGGCCTGCGGTCTGAGATACAATTTAAGAATAATTCCTATTCGGTGCAATTCCTATTAAAGATTATTTTACAGAACTATTCCCCGTTGAATATCATTTCATATTCTCACTCTGTTATCCATTTCTTGGACTTGATCATGTCGGGATCTTTTGTGGCATTTATTTATATATACACAATGCTCTTGTCTATACTGGGAAACATTCCAATGCAACCTTGGTGTACTGTCTTAGAAAATTCTGAGAGGAGGATTGTGCAAAAATACAGGAGAGAATGATGGTTTGAAACTGAGCTTTTCAAGAATAATCTCTCTTTCAAGGTAACAGATGCACTGCATTAGTCAATCAGCTCATTAGGAGTCACTTTAATTTGCTGTTCAGTTCAAACTTCCTGTGATCGAATGTATTTAATAAGAACAACGCTTTATTAGTAAAGCTGGTGTGAACTATAGAATATCAGTTTGTATTCTGTGATTCTGTGATGGGGTAGGAGGTAATTTTGGTGGCTCCTCAAAGTGGTTGTTAAACCTCTTGAGAGGGAGAAATGCCCTTTTATAGTATATACATGACACAATACCTATAACTGAAAATCTAGTCCTAAATTTGCTCTTATATGTAAAAGTTCAGGTCAGTCATTTCCGTTGGAGTAACTGAACCTCAGTGTAATCTTCATAACTATTATACTTTAATTATGTCTGATATTTTAGTGCCTGTGGCCCCTAAGGAGCAAAAAAAGGTTTGGATAATCTACTTTCCAGGTAACAATCAAGGTTAAACATGTAGAATTGTTTCTCCATCATTTCATAAAACAGTTGATATATTTTCTTAAATTCCTCAGAAAGTGGAAATAAAGTGCTTTATTCACAACTTTTTTTACTTAGAGGAAAATGATTCCAAGGTGAAAAGAAAAGAGATTAAGACCAAAATATTACTTAAAAGGGAAACAATTAACTCAGTTTCCATGAAGCAGGTACAAATGCTCTTGCACATTCGAATGTGAGAGAAATCGTGTCTGAAATACAAGCAGCCACACAGAATGTGTTTATCTGGCTAATAACTATGTTTTGCATATGTCGAGCTCTGTAGAGACAGTGATGCTACTGGCAATTCTGCTTCTGTAGGATCTGGGGTTTTTATAAACGAGGCCAAAAGACAACCAGAAATGAATGCAAATAGACTTGCGTGGTCTATTGAAAAGCACTCTCAGCTGCAATATTCTTGGTTTGCGTAGTTGTTTTTTATAAAATGGAATTGCATACCTGTCAGCTAGGAAGAAGAGTTGTCTGCCGACCAAGTATTCCTTCCTTTTTTCCCCCTCTTTAAATAAACAGTAACCAGAGAAGGGAGATGCCACATGCACCTACTGCCTGTTCTACAAACATCACACATACCAGACACTAACTCTGCCTGTAGCTGCAGTAGCAGCTAGTAGCTTTTAATTAACTTTTTCAGTGTTTGGGAGCTGCTCCTTAGACCCCAGTTCTACTCCTGACACATGGGAAGGGATTTGCAAATTTTCGGATAAAGAGAAAACAACATCTTAATACTGTTTTGTGGTCACCCACAAACAGTACTCAAACTGTGCTTTATCCCTCTACAAAACTTTTCTTTGAAAGTCTATGGGTAAAAGACTAAAGCCACTTCTGTGCCACCCCATATTCTTGTTGCCATAAGCAATCAGTATAACTCACAGAAGCACTAAGGATACTCTGAACTGTGGATGAGCACGGACTGGCTAAGGATTGATATTACACATAGGCTGTCTTTCACACCAGTTCAGGAACCGCTGCATTAATCCACAGAGAAGGTTCAGATATAGATTTCTAGATACCTGGTTTTGTACTTCAAGGCTGTCATTCTATCCCATAACATGGCATGTTGTCCATGACTCCAGAAATAGTGCTTTTGGGAAGTGTTGTCACTTCTGCTGGAACGACCTTGGTGTTAAATTGATTCCTGATGTATTTTATCATGCAAAAATAATGCTGGTCACTTATGATGGAAACAAACAGGACCATTTTCCTTTCTTTTATTATCATTATTTAAAATTACATAGAATTTAGGTTTTCTTTCTTTCCCATTTGTGAACTGAAAGCTGTTTTTCAAGCAAGTAGACACAACTGCAGCAGTATTTTACCTTAAAGACCATGGCAATAGGATTTATGGACTACCGAGTTTCATGTTCTTTTGAAAGTACAAAAAGAAATGCTTTCTTGTACAACAGCCATAAACATGCAAAATACTAATAAGATTATCTGGCATTTTTTCCAGAGAGGAGGGAGTAAAGCAGATAATTGGCACAAATGAGTTTTGAAAGGAGGAAATTTGCAAGCTATTTTCGGAGATACACTTGCATTTATTTGAAAGAAAATCAGCAGAGAATGCTCTAAGAAATAAATAATCTCAAAAGGCCACAGAATCCAAAGTCTGAGAACAACTGGGAATAAGTGCTTTAGAACATGTGTGCTAGTGATGAAACATATTTACATAATGACTAACTGCTTTTCAAGCAGCCTAGGTATAAGTCAAATGCAAAAATCCTAATATATATCTACCCTTGTTCTGAAGTCACCTCTGCCTGTCTGCCCTGTGGATTAAAACAAAGGACGGTTTTCTCTGTTTTGCACGTTTCCTTCATAACTTGTTGGCTTCGTACATAGCAGCCCAGATCCAGCTAATGCTAGTTAGCAGTGACATAATATGTCTCTACCAGCAGTGCTCTAATACCTAAAGATCAGGATTTTTAGTGTTGCAAAACTTAAACTTTGCAGTTTAACTCAGTGAAAGCTGTGGCTGCATAAGCCAAGTGCTGTATCTGTAGGTGTTGATATCAATCAGTTATTATATAGTCCCATGCATTTGCTCTAGAGAGGCCAACATTTCATAAGTTAATACTGTCAAGGATCAGTGTATTTGGGTTTTGTGACAAATTCTGATTTCCTGGTATTTGAAGTAAAGTCTTGTCATGTTTCTCTGAACTGAACTGACCATTTAGGTGAGACTTGCTGGTTTCCACTGTAGTCTCATGAGGCAAATCAGGGATTTGCATGAGGTTATGGCAAAACGTAAAAGAAAGGATTTTTATTGAGTATGGTATTATGGAGGAACAAGGACAGGAAAGCAAGAAATTTCACCAGGCAAGGAAGTACTGAAAGCAGCTGTGATTTCTGGTTTAAGCTTTCTTCTGGTCATTTCCACTCAACTATCATCAATGAAACAGTTAATAATGTTGACATTTAAACACCATCTTTAGTTTTTGCTGATATGATGGCTCTTTGTTAACAATGAAGCTGGAATATGTTCTTTTTGTGGATAACACTTCAGTGCTATAATCAAGGACATTATCAAAACTAGGTATAATGAGATCTGTAACTAGAGTCTCGTTAATGAAAAAGACGGCAGGACCTCCCCTTTATACTGTTTACTTTGAGTTTTATCCAGGTTGAATTTTGGCATCCTTTGTGGTCATCTTTACTGATGAGATTTCACTGTGATTACAGAATTTAAGAATTAAGAAAATCAAAAATGACAAGGCTATATTGTACTAGAAAGTTGGTAAGGGAGCTTAAAATAGGGTAGCTATGGGAATGTCGGAGGGCAAAAAGCATTTTGTGACTAGTTATGGCTGTAATTCTGCTTTCCAAATGAAATTTTAATTTAATGTCTAAGAAATAATTCACATATCTATATATATATATGTTATTTCCTTTACAACAAAAATAACTAAAAAGTTCAAGCTATACAAAATTATTACACCAATACTTCCCACCTCAGAGATGTGAACTTGGAGAGGTGCAGACTGCGTGAAACCAGCTGTAACTATAGACCCACATTACCCCACTGTCATTGTCATGCATCTGCTCTGCCTAGATCTAGGTTCACAGCTACAGTTCTGATTGCTTTTGAGATATGCGGTTTCTAGAGTGAGTTAGCAATTTCCATAGTCAGCTTGGTCTTGCTACTCTGAATCCTACACTGCTTGAGTATAGGATTTTTCCATACTTAGCTGGGAAGCTGGGAAGAATATGGACTGTCTAGCACAAAGACTGAGTCATACACTGTCAAATATGTAGGGAACACTTTAAAACTGGACTTGAATCCACTAAGATAAAATATAATCCAAACCACTATTCTCTTTCCTTTTCTTGAAATAAGGGAGAACAGCACCAGTGTCAGCATTGGTACTATTCGAAGTGTGATGTTCTGACATTTGTCCAATACCAAATATGCATAAGGCTGCTATTAGAAGAGCAGTCGCTCTTTTCCTGTGTCTACTGCAAGGTATGATGTCCGATTTGCTCACTGCATCTCTTTTTGATATATGGGCCAATTTGGTGGAGAAGAGAAAGAACCAATAGATCATGCAAATTCGGAATATGGAATAGCTCTCTTATCAAAGGATACACACTGAAGATGGAAAGAGGACACAATAAAATCATGTGAAACAACACCAAAAAATAGACTAAAAGCTTCTATTCTTTTTGTCTCATAACCCAAAACTAAAATAAGTTTAATAAAACAGAAAGGAGCATATTCAAAGCAGAGAAAAAACTTGGTCAGGCAATGCCTAATTATAAGGTGAAACTCTTCTCCATAGGATATTATAATTCTAAGCAGCTTAGAAAAACTTTTAATTTCGAGTATGTGTATCATATTGTGACCTTCTAGTGCTATTTGACTCCAGAATGTGACATCTTCTTACCACTGTGGGACCCACTTTTGAAAAGTCAGCAATCATTGATTCTTTGTAGATCAAGCAAGGGAAATTTGGGTCCCTTGATTAGTGTAAATTGATCCTGTGACATTCTGAATCCTGATGTAAAACTGTCCAGTGGCAGAATAGTTCCCTCTGGACACTGTACTGAAATGAAATACTCCTCCTGATCCACTAGCCTGCAGGTTTTTTATTTGTGCTGTGAAGGAACTTAAAACTGTCAGAAGGGATTTTTTCACACTGAGTAAGATTTTTTTTTCTGTTAAGGATGGAGTAGCTATAATAATAGCAGCTGTATTCTTCATTAACCTTTCTGACCCTAAACACTGACAAAGAGAATAATTTTAATGGCAATTTAAAGTTTTCTTTTTAAGGGTGTTTGGAAAAAAACTTGTATTAAGACAGTTTTTTTGGACAGCTTGTTGTTGAGGGGTAACACTTTCTTTATCAAAATGCAGTCAGATAGTATTTGGTAAATGAAGAACTCCTACAGCAGCAAGGTATTAGACAGTGACTTGATTCATTGACCTTTCTCATCAGCTCTGGTTAAGGCACTGAATCTACCACCAAAACTGCACTTTCTGACCCCATGTTAGAGCTAATCTAAGTGGACTTGACATACATGCAAGGCTCTTTCTTTTCAGTTGCATTTTTAATTGATTGGTAGGTTCACAGCATTTCTAGAACACAAATAGGTGCTAAAACACCTGTGCTGGCTGAAGTCTAGATGATGACCTTCTAAATGAAGTCCTGATCTTTCTATTTAAGAACACTTAATACCATTTTCACTTTATTTTGTCAGTATGTTTACACATATTTTTGTTTTCTTATACTCAAAAAAGAGCTTAAAAGGCCTTAAAAGTATTAGTTTGGAGTCTCCATGTGTTTTGAAATAGTTATGTTTAATTTGGAGTCAATTATAGTAAATTACATTTCTCAAACCAGATAAGCGGCAAGTAACTTGTGAGGTTTGTAAACACTCTGCAAATAATTGCTTGATCTTCTCTTTACTCAAACCTATACTCTTCTGTAGCGCTTCTTATCCCTAGAATATGTGATGTGTATAACGTAAGCTTAAATGATCTCCTTACCTCCCTATAACAGGTATACTCTGTAAGCTTAGATATAGCCCACTGTTGTCCACAAAGCATAGAGTAAGAAGTAAAATTCAGTGCAATACAATCCTTTCTGATTATCATATATCCATTCTCAATCCCAAAATAATTATACTTTTTATGTCAGAAGCTTTACAGCTTTACCACCTCAAGCAATATTTTACAGCTGTCAAGAATGATTTATGCAATAATGACTTAAACTGCAAAATGGAAACCTCAGAGGAGGAGCTGTCAAACATTTTCACCACAAATAACTTTATCAAAATAAGAACTGATATTCTGTATAAACAATCTGATCTTCAACTATAATATAGATCATATAGCTATATCATTTGTGAAAATGAAATTCTGAGATAGTGAGGCATATACTATACTGCTACTTTGACTTCAGAGTATAATTTTTGAATTAAGCAGATGTTAACGCCTAATGGGCAAGACTTTAAAAATAATCTGTTTCAAAATAATAGTTCTTGTGTTATGTCTGTATTTATCTACTGTTCTTTTTAAAAACTGATATTTACATTAAAAAAGAAATTACTGACTCTTTAACCCCATGAGTACATGCAATGACGTTTGTGGAGCTTCTTGTGTGACGAAAACCTCTAAATTCGGACCCTTAGTTTTGGAGTGCATCTGTTCCCTTTAACCATTTTTCTCTGTAGTAATTAATTCTTTTGATAACTATGTAATCACCTACAGTGGCACTAGTCTACAGGAGAGAGGACTAGAACTTTGACAGGATTGTGTAAATACCCTTCTAAAGGGAAAAAGGAATGAGGAGAAATTAAAACCAAATGTAGGCTACATCAGCAATGTTACTCTGATACAAATACTGCAAGAGGAGCTAGTAAGCCTTTTAGCTGCAAACGTCAAAAACTTCTGTGAGGATCGGGCAGCACCTGCGTGGTTGGGACAGGACCTGCCCGGTGCGGAAGCAATTCTGGCATCCCACCTCCATGCCATCTAAACACTTACACAAAGCTACCACAAGTATTCTCCCCCTCTCCTCTGCACCCTCCCCACACTGCACAATGGAAAAAGAAGCATGCACAGTCTAGGTAATGCATTTATAAAACCATGACACATCGAATTTGTGTTCTCCTTTGACCACTGTATCTTCTGTCTGCCATGTTTCAGGCAGTGTATATTCAAGCAATTGCCATTTTCTGAAAATCAACCTGCTACAAAATTTTTCTCATCCTTCTGTCCCCTTTTCCTCAAGCATGTGACCTGGCCTAAAGATTCAAGTGGTGGACAAACAGCAGCATGCAGTCTTGCATCATCAAGGTGTTTAAAACTCAAAATCTTGTACTTTCATTCCTCTAGAAAAGTGGACTACAGACCAGTAGAGAACATCAGAATCCTAATTCCCAGTATGTATGCAATATTTCTAGTGCAAGAATTTCCTTTTAAGTTGAACTTTGAAGCTATGACATTTTAAAACTATGTGAGGTGGTATTTAGAATAAAAAAGAAAAAGCATTAGAGTGTTCCCCTTTCTGATATCTGCATTGCTGGACTTCTGATGACAGATCAGCTTTATAAGTTAGGGGATATATGATCCCACTGACATTTGCTTTACTTTGAAATATTAAAATAATTTTTCATATAATCAGTGGCTTATGTAGAATAAATGATAGTGTGATGTGGAATAAGGTTTTATTTGTAATTCACTGGGCGTTTGTTCAGGACTGTGTAATACGGTCTTCAGAAACTCCTGTCGGTGGAACCTCAAGCGATTCACACCTTCATGAGCTGTCTTCCTCCTCCGTACGCTTAGTATTATGTTAAATATTACACAACGGGTAGCTATGAAATACAGTGTCAAATCAAACTTTCAAGCAGTGGGTAGTTCATTGGAGTAACTTGGGCAACTGTGCTCTTATAGACCTCTTAAAACATTATCGTATTCACTCACAGCACACAGTATAAAATAAGCTACTAACCAGGCACGAAATTAACAGATTTTAAGGAAATTATTTAAATGCATTTTGTTTCAGAACCTGGAGGAAGTCCTTGCTAGGTATTAGTACAACACACAGAGTATGTTACATATAGAGTGTATATATATACTCTATATATTGCAAAAACAAATTTGCAAATCTGCAAAAGTGAAGTGAAGAAGCAAAGATGAAAAGTGTAGTGTATATTTTCAGTAACTTCAAATAACTATAGAATATGTCTACTGACATTTATTATATCCATTGTATAGGCAGTTTCAATTTTATGATATCACATAAACTTCAGATCTTTTTATCACACTTTGTAAAGAAATTTAACATTATGTGGAATGAAACAAATAAATCTCTATACACAAATGATCAAGCTGTCAGACATGCATGCATTTGAGTGTCAGACCTATCTTGTATTTTGTTGATTTTTGCCTATAATCAGCAACTTGATATTTTAAATAATTTTTACAATTGAAAATAATTCACCTGTATTTGTTTAAATTCAGCAGTGCACATTGTACACCTGGTAAGTCCTGTTCACATTTTGAACTGTAAAATTTTGAGGAATTCAACTCAAATTTGTCTAGAACTGTGTTCTGTAACTTTTGAAATTCCTTAACCTTCAAATATCTGGTCTAGTAATTTAAAGAAACTCTTCACAGAAGTGAAGTTACTGAGAATCCTTATGCATAATATTGTTTACATCAAATAATACACAACTCATTTATAATGTGCTTCAAAATTCAAAACTATTTACAAAAGATATGGCAATTTTTATGGACAGTTTTACATTGGTTTGCCTCAAACAGATTATGGTGTGTTGCATGATGCCAGACTTCACCATTTTAGAAAAATATACATTTACGGTAATTGACCGATAAGCAGTACTTCACTTAAGCACCTTTCCCTCTCCTAGTATCTTGGGAGACTGAAGCACTTTTAAATGACCAGATCGCAAGACAGTGCTCCAGGCTGGTGGCTGTGAAAGTTAGCAATGACATTCTTCTTTTGCAATATCATTTTTAACATGTGCCAAGTTAAGACAAACACAGGCTAGATGTGTAAAAGACAGATAGTGTCAGGTCTCCTGAGAAATCTATGTTCAAGGAACAGCTACAACAACAAATCTTGACCAAATTCTGCTCCAGACCACCAAACCAGATCTAAGTATAAAGGACTCTACTGAGAATGTGCTAAGAAGAATATGCTTAAATATTGGTAGCGTGGGTAGAATGGTTGGCCCGAGTCCTATCTGAATTATACCAGCCTAAGCTAAAAATAATATTAGTTCAGACTCTCTGAGACAATGACAGAACTATTGAGAACAGGGTTTAACTCTGTCACTTTAAAATGTGAGAGCACCCATTGCATGTGATTCTAAAATTGATGCAAACAACACACTGGCACTTCTCCAGAACTAATTTAAGCTCAGCATTTGAATATGAATTTCCTTTTCCTTCTCCAAAGAGTGTACACAGCAAGAGACAGAATAAGGTACACCACACTTATCCATTACTTGGATTTGTTTGAAAGACAGATGCTTCTGTAAATAACCCTGGGTAATTAGAAAAAAAAACACAAAACCCTACATATAACTGTTATGTATCATAATTAGTTTTTGTGTGTATGTATTTTTTAATCTGCAAATACAGTCATTTATTCATTTTATGCTCTTAACAGGAAAAAAGCGTCAGCATAGCAGATTAAGCCATTCTTCATATATTGAGTCTTCACTGAGTAAACAAGGAAACTCTTCATAGTTTAGCCATCCCTAAACTGACAAGCCCCTTAAGCCCCCTGAAACTGATACACCATTCCTATGTCCCGTGAGATGAAACAGTTCATAGAAATTAACCTTCACAGGACGTCCCTCTATGGCTGTGCTATCTGTTCATTGTTGTAGGGCCGTTTACTGTAGGAGATTTCGATCTGCTGCAAACCAACCGAGAGGAGAACTTCTGTTCAACAGTTGCAAACACAGTGCTAGCTTCACTCAGCTGTTAGCATCAACATACGGTGATGTACTCTAAACACCCACTGCTTTCGGGGCAGATTCCCTTACTGATATACATAAGTGTACTTCACTGGACGTCAGAGAAATTACACCACTGCTCCAGCAAAGGGTCTGGCCAGCAGAACGTACGCACTTCTTTTACCAATCAACTGATAACCAAACACACAAGAAGTCTTGAAAATAAAAACAGACTTTACCATCTTTGTGATAATAGGTGACTTCTACTTTCCTCTCCTCTGATCCCAGCAGTGCTTGAGCAATTTGGGCAATATGATGTCTTTTGGTCTCTGGCCCATGAAGAAAATCACAGGTGCAAGGTTTCTGCATGACATCTGGCCTGGAGAACCCGGTCATCTCACAGAATCCATCATTGCAGTAGATGATAGCACAATTCTGCACTCTAGCATTAGCAATGATGAATTTTTTATCTGCAATAAAAGGAAGTGATGCATTTTTTAGTACTCTCTCAACGTTTCATAAAGTGTCGCTTGCATGGCTAGATGCTTAACAGCCCTTCTTTTCACTGGATGCCTGAAATGCAGAGATTTTCAGTCATTTCATGTAGCTAACTTGATCCATAGCTTTAAAGCAACTTCAACAAATTTAGAATACATCAAGGATGAAGACAGTTGTATTTTAAAGAAATAAAACCAGATTATGCAAGTCTTTAGTAAAACTCCTTTTGACTTCAAAATATTGTCTTTTTTAGCTTCACTGAAACCCAGAAGATGAGCACCATCCTGTCAGCCATGACTCCAGGAAAGTCCTTGAAAAGTTAGTAGCTTCTTTTGGGGGAAGTGGGGCCTTGGGAAGGGGGCTCTGCTCAGCTGAAGGGCTTCCTGGGGTAGGGTCCAACCATCTCAGTCTACTCTGTAGGGATTTTCATTGAGGTGAATGACAGCAAGTTTACAGTCAGTACTTTAACAAAACTATCTAGAAAAGAACATGGGTTTTTTTCTTCTCTGTGATTGTTTTAGAAGTTACATTTATAAAGTAAAATATTCCTTAGTTAAAAAAAGGAGCATGAAGGTACACGAAAACTGAAGATTGGGATGTTGGAAACATTTTGCACAGTCCGCTGAAATTCTGTGCCTCAGTCCATCATCCTTTCCCAAACCCTCACCTGACAGAAAGGTTCAAAAGTTTTCAGCTGTTATTTCATTTGTTTCTGTTTACCACAACAACACACTATTCCCATTGTAATTATAAATGTGCAGCTTTGATACATTTACTGTTAATAAAGTGAATTTCTGCTTACTTAATCACACTAGTAGGTCCCTTGCTTTATAAAAGACTTTTTACGTGGCACCAAGTTAGCAGTGCAAGTCTTGAAAATTTTAAAGATATTCTGTCTTTGAACACAATGAAATATTTAGAGAGAAAAATACAGATTTCATTCTTCTTTATTCTACTGTCTTTCAATCATGCTGAATTTTCACTATCACTTGCCTGTTTAGTTGGTAGTGCTTTATTCTCTTCAAAATATACACACTTTACTACATAAAAACTTTACCTGAGTAGCAACACTGACATAGCATTTAGATAAATTAGGACTACGATCACCATCTTCATTTTTGTCTCAAATAATATAAATATTAAATTGGTAAAGTGAGTTTAAGCATAATGAAGTATATAAACTGGAGTCAGCTGTAAGGGTTTGCACCAGACTGATACTAAAAATATGCTAAATATTTAAATAAATGTACATATATAAAAACTACTGTTTCTAAATTAAATTCATTTTAAGCATCAAGTGTTCCTTCTTACTGTTAACAGTAACCCAGAGTTCCGGCCAGGAAAAACACTTCAGCTTCAGCCTCCTCGACAGGTAGTAAAACTGCTGCATTGGAAAAGATCTCACAGACTCCCTGAGGATGCTTTTGCACTGGTTTGCTAGATATTTTAGGCTCGCATAGACAAAGCAGAAATATTCGACAGCTATATTAAAATGCAGTCATGACAACAAGGTAAGAGTATTTTCCCTTTAATAGCTCCTCTGCATATTACCTGTTTCCTCTAAATCAAAGTATGACTGTTCTGCTTTATTTTGAAAAGACAATGATAATTAATAACGACAACAATAACAACAATAATAATAATAAATCTAGCTGATATTTTTAGACATTGCAGAGGCAGCAAGATCGTACACTCTGCTTTTAGAGCCATCTCACCAGTTCAGAAGAAGGTAAGAGATATCACTTCTATAGCTATACAATATGGATACAGTCAAAGATAAATATTATTCCTTGAAAAGGGGGTGGGGGGAAGCTCAATAATTCAAGTCCGTAATCTGTATTTCAGATCAAAAACAATGTTACTCCTGCCAGGGGTCCCCTCCTTACCTCTGGGGTTTTCTTTCCAAGCTACAAACTTAAAATAGTCTGGAGCTGCTGTCCATTTAGTCACAAGCAGAATCAAACTACTGTAGTAAAATAGATAGAAAGAGAGAACTTACTTTGCCCTTCAAATTTTCGTATGATTGTACCCAAAAATGTATTTTGTGGTGCCACATGACCTCTGCGAACAGGCATGTTTGTACAGGTCTTCGGTTTTCTGTGCACAATGACTTCTCCAAGGATCTCCTACACGGCTGCAGCCCAAAGCACCGAGCCAGCTACCCTTTGTGACAAATCATCGTCCTCTGGAGCTCGGAAATCTCTTCCCATTAGCACCACTTCTAGACACACGCTTTTCCTATCGCAGTCAGATCCATCCCCCAGTTTCTTTTTCTTTCTTTTCTTTCTTTTCTTTCTTTCTTTTCTTTCCTTGCTTTCTTTTCTATTTTTTTCCTGGAGGAGCTCGGACGCTATTGTCTGGGGCGGGTAGGGGTGGGG